>WBZU01003131.1_pt1 | contig 11015 bp, 9 predicted proteins | sample 5204311 | NCBI WGS metagenome assembly WBZU01 (sample SAMN12344359, study PRJNA552823) | activated sludge metagenome | biome: Activated sludge suspended growth; feature: Nitrification reactor; material: Wastewater; isolation source: activated sludge from nitrification reactor of wastewater treatment... | reverse complement strand
GAGGAGTTGGGCATCGATCAGATGGTCACCATCGCCCCGGAGACGGCAATCGTGGCGACGGCCACGCCCACCTTGTCTTCCGAGATGGTTAACAATATTCCGCCAACGATACTCCGGCAAATCACCCCGGCTCCAACTTTTTGGCCCGGCCCATCCGCGACGCCGACACGAGAGCCGACCGCCACCTCTACGGCCAGTCCCAGTCCGTCGCCGACGCTTGAGCCGAGTTCCATGGCGACACCCTCAGCCTTGTCGTCCGCGGCCGGTGCGGTGGCACCTGGGACGGATCGGCCGGTCATTGAAGGAGGGTTGTTGCCTGAGACCAACCCTGACGGCACCGCTGAGATCATGCAACGGATCGGCAACCTGGGATCGTGGTTGTTTCTGGGCGCGGCGGTTTTGCTGGGCGGTGTGTTGGCCGTCCTCGTCGTTCGCTACCGGCAATCCGGATAGAGGATGAACGCGCTTGTCACAACAGATGTTTTTGTCGTGGGAGCGGGGTTGGCCGGCCTCATGGCGGCGCGTCGCCTCAACGAGCTAAATGTTCGCGTAGTGATATTGGAATCGTCGAACGTGGTTGGCGGGCGGCTGGCGACGATGCGGTTGGGGGAGGGACGAGCGGATGCCGGCGCGCAATTCTTCACCGTGCGCACAGCGCAATTTGAACGGGTCGTGGGGCAATGGCTGGCTGATGGACTGGCTTTTGAGTGGTCGCGCGGCTGGTCGGAGGGGGCGTTGGCCGCTTCTTCGCCCGATCGATACCCACGTTATGCCGCTCAAGCGGGATTTGGAACCCTTGCCCGACATCTGACTGAGGGGTTGGACACCCGGTATGAAATTCGTGTAGTCAGTATTAGTTATGTAAATAGTATGTGGGAACTGCGTGACAACAGCGGCAAGTTGTGGCGCAGCAAAGGCCTTATCTTAACCCCGCCGGTTCCCCAGACCGTGAGATTGCTTACTGCGCAAGCTGTCCAAGTGCCGCCAAAGGAGCGCCACCTCCTCGAAGCCATCGTCTATGCCCCGTGCCTGTGCGGGCTGTTTGAGATCATCGGTGCGCCGCTTCTGCCCGATCCGGGGGCCATTCAACAACCGATGGCGTCCATCACGTGGATTGCCGACAATCAACGCAAAGGCATATCGCCCCGCGCGCGTGTCCTGACCGTTCACGCCGGCCCGTCGGAAAGCCGCCGGCGCTATTCGATGGCTGAAGAAAGGGTACTGGAGTGGATGTTAGCCGAGGTGCGGCCCTGGCTTTCGGGGGACGCGAAGGTGGGTGAGGCTCGCCTTATCCGTTGGCCGTATGCCATCCCCGAATCGCTCTACCCGGTTCGCTGTCTGGTCGGCGATTGGCCGGGGCCGATAGCGCTGGCCGGCGATGCATTTGATGGGCCGCGCGTCGAGGGAGCCGCGTTATCGGGCCTGGCGGCGGCCGACGCGCTGTTCGAGCGGCTGTAAATTCGCCTAATTCCCATCGGCTAACTGGCCCGAAGTCGTTCTGCCCGGATGACGAGCCAATTCTAATAGGGGGGGAGGCTCTCGCCGCACGACGTCCCATACAGCGACCAGCGTCGCCGCCGTTTCGCGCAACTCATACCAGCCCGCACCGCGATAGGTACGCAGATCGGCCACCGCCCCCACCGCCTTAATGCCCAACCCCTCGCAGGTCAAAAGGGCGCGAGGCAGATGAAACTGTTGGGTCACCAGGACGGCATTCTTGATGTCAAAGACGTGGCCCGCCCGATAGCAGGTATCGTAAGTACGATGGCCGGCGCGGTCGACGGTGATGTCGATGGGGTCAACTCCATTGTCTATCGCATAAGCCATCATGGCGCCCGGCTCATCATAGTCGCTACTTCCATTGTCGCCACTGACCAGGATGTGGTCGACCTGGCCGGTTTTGTAAAGGGCGATGGCTGTGTCCACGCGGTCGCGCAAGACGGGGCTGAGACGGCCGTTCTCGTAGACGGCCGCGCCGAAAACTATCGCGACTTGTCCATCCGGTACGTCCGGTTGTTGGTAGATCGATCGCTGATAGTAAAGCTTGACCACATTGCGCCATAAGATGGGCGATGCCAGCAGGAAGACGAGTGCGGCCAGAAAGATCAGGGAGCCTTTTCGCGGGTGTGACATGACGACCGGATTATAGGTTGGCTACGGTGGGTTTCCGCCCTAGATTGCCAAGCTCTAAGGATACATTGACGGGAAACTCAGATTACTAGCTCGATAAAATATCGACAATATATAGACATGCCTGCTATTATCTGTATACCTTGGCGAGCAGGCGATCAAGATTGAGAGTGCCGCAAGGTATTTTTCTGATGGGAAGGGAAGTTCAAAGGAAGGCGAGAAAAGCAAAGTTATGGAGTTTCAGCACAGTTTTACGGTAAACGCGCCGGTCACTGCAGTTGCAGATTTTCACTCTCAGCCAAACGCGATGAAACAGTTGACGCCACTCCCTCTTGTCATTCAGGTGCACGAGGCAGAGCCGATGGGAGAGGGGTCGCAGACGCGATTCACACTGTGGTTTGGCCCGTTACCCCTACGCTGGCACGCGGTTCATAGCCAGGTGACCTCGCGGGGTTTCACTGATACCCAGGTGCGTGGCCCTCTCCAGTTCTGGCGTCATACCCATCGTTTTGTGGCGCTCGATACGCACATGACCCGCGTCGAGGATCATATCGTTTATGAGCACGCGGCGGGAATCAAGGGCCTCTTCAGTCATCTGCTGTTTTCCAGTCCAGGATTGCTTTACCTATTCACGGCGCGAAAGTACCTGACCCGGCGGGGTGTGGCGCGTCTGTTGGCGGCCGAACAAACGAAAAGCGCCATCGGCTAGACACGTTATGAGGAGCGCGCCTCGCACGGTGGTTGTCGGCGCCGGGGTGGGTGGGCTGACGGCCGCCGCCTTGCTGCTGAAAGCCGGTCATGCGGTCACCGTTTTCGAAGCCCACGTCTATCCCGGTGGGAGCGCCGGAACCTTCTATCACCAAAAATATATGTTCGATGCCGGGGCCACGCTGGCCGGCGGCTTCTCGCCCGGCGGCCCCCATGCTCGGGTGGCTGAAATCCTGGGACTAGAGTGGCCCATACGCGCCGTCGATCCGGCCTGGGTCGTCCACTTGCCCGATGGTCGGACGGTCACGCAATGGGCCGACCGTTCGGCGTGGGAAGAGGAGCGCCAACGACTTTTCCCCGGCACGGAGCGCTTTTGGCGCTTGCAAGAACGGTTGGCGGAAATCTCGTGGGACATTTCCTCGCGCTCCTTCCCGTGGCCGCCGCAATCGCCGGCTGACTGGCTGGCGCTGGCTCGTGGGCTGCGGCCGAGCACCTTGCCGGCTATTCCCTACGTCGCCCGGACGATGGGCAGCTTGCCGCTGGGAAACGATCCTCTGTTCCATACCTTTCTCGACGCCCAGCTCCTCATTTCCGCGCAAACGACGGCTGACTGGGCCGGGGCGCTGTACGGCAGCGCGGCCCTCGACTTGCCGAGACGTGGCGTTCATCATGTCCTTGGCGGCATTGGCTCGCTCGCTAAAACGTTAGTGGAGTGGATTCGGGCGAATGGGGGGCAGGTTCATTACCGTCAGCGCGTTGAGCGAATTGACGTGCACGGCGGGCGAGCGACGGCCGTCCACACGGCCCAAGGCGCGCGGCATGAGGCCGATTTCGTCCTGGCGAACGTGACGCCCTGGGCGCTCAACGATTTGCTGGGCGCAGATACTCCGCGCGCCCTCACCAACGAACTGAAGGCCCTTAAGCCGACGTGGGGCGCCTTCACGCTTTACCTTGGTCTGGATGGGGCGGCTATCCCGGAGGGCCGGGCCGACCATCATCAGATCATCGTCGATCATAACCGTCCGTTGGGCGAGGGGAATTCGGTGTTCCTCTCGCTGTCCGCGGCTGATGATCCGCGGCGCGCCCCACCAGGCAAGCGTGCAGCTACGCTATCAACCCACACAAACGTGCAAACGTGGTGGGAACTTTATCAGATCGACAAGGAAGGCTATTTTCGGCGGCGTGACCTGTACGTTGAGAGGCTGATCGAGGCTGCGGAAAGAGTGTTGCCGAGTATCCGGCCGGCCATTCACCTGTGCTTGCCGGGAACGCCGATCACATTCCAATATTATACTCGACGGCCGAGGGGCATGGTCGGCGGCTTTGCCCAGGCGTCACTATTCGCCGCTCGCGGCCCGCGTGTCGGTCTTGCCAACCTGTGGCTGGTCGGTGATTCGATCTTTCCTGGGCAGTCGACAGCCGGCGTCACGCTGGGCGCTATGCGCGTGGCAACTGAAGTGGGCGCAGCCGGGCGGCGTTTGCCGCGCCATGTTTACACGGCTACACTCCCTCCCTCCCTACGAGGCGACAACCGATGAATGATCCCACAGCCAAATCGGTCGAGTTGGGCCTACGTTCACGTTCGCAAATAGGATGCGCCGTTAACGTCGATAATCGCCCCGGTCATGAATTCCGCGCCTTCCGAGGCCAAAAAGAGCACCGCATAAGCCACTTCTTCCGGCCGGGCGACGCGGTTAAAAGGGCTTTGGCCCCGAACTTCACGCCCCCGTTCGCCCATCAAGGCGTCGCGGGCCATGTCGGTCTCCACGAAGCCCGGCGCGACGACGCCCACCGAGATGTTGTAGGGCGCGAGATATTTAGCCAGCGATTGGCTCATGGCGTTCAGGGCCGCCTTGCTGGCGCCGTAGGCCGGGCCGGTCGGCTCGCCGCGGAAAGCACCCCGCGACGACACGTTGACGATGCGGCCGCCCCCTTGCAGGATCATCTGTTGGCCCGCGCAGTAACATAGATTCGCCGCTCCCAGCAGATTGGTATCAACAGTCGCCCGCCAGCTTCGTTGCCACGTTTCATAATCCACGTCGGCCAGCGGATGGTCTTCATAGATCGCGGCATTGTTGATCAAGACGTCGATCCGTCCGGTGCGCGCCACCACGTTATTGACGATCTCGGCCACGGCGTGGGGGTCGGCGATGTCGCCCTGCACGATGAAGTGGCCTTTTCCCGGCAACGAATTGAGCGTCTCATCGGCCGCGGCCTGGTTGGTGTGATAATGAACGACAACCCGCCCGCCTTGCTCGGCAAACAGTCGGGCGATTGACCGTCCAATACCGCGCGAGGACCCGGTTATCAGGACGACTTTATCAGTAAAATCGAGCATTGTTCGTTCCTTGCCATTTAATTTAAAGCATTATGGGGGAACATAGAAGGACGGGCAAGCAAATCGACTTCTGGACGAGGCTTTTCGATTATCGAAATGGAGCGCCGGATTCTTATCCGGCAAGGGGGCCTCATACGCGCTGGTCAGAGCAGCGGAGCCGGTTAAGAAACCGGCGCTACAGAGAGCGGCCGATCACTGAAAAATCCTGATTTTCCGGGCGACGGTTGCCGCTTGCGGCAAGGGGTGGTATTCTTGCGCGCGTTGTGAGGACGGTATGGACCGACACGATCAGCGTATCAAGCCGATAGCAACGTACCCTGAGTTGTAACGTAACGAGGTGGGGCATATCACCAGGATGATATGCCCCACCTCTCTTTTTGGGAGTAGCGATGACCAAATATATATTTTTTACCGGCGGGGTAGTCAGTGGGATAGGCAAGGGCGTGACAGCCGCTGCTCTCGGTCGTTTACTGAAGGCCCGCGGGTTCAGCGTGATGGCTCAGAAACTTGACCCCTATTACAATGTTGATCCCGGAACGATGTCGCCCTATCAACACGGTGAAGTATTCGTGACCGATGACGGGGCGGAGACCGACCTCGACCTGGGGCATTACGAACGATTCATCGACATCAACCTGAATCAGGTTTCCAATGTGACTAACGGCCGCGTTCATGCCGAAGTCCTCGCCCGCGAACGTCGGGGCGATTATCTGGGCGCCACTGTTCAGACCATTCCCCACATCACCAACGAGATCAAACGTTTAATCGCGCAGGTGGCTGACAAAAGCCAGGCCGAGATCGTGCTGGTAGAGGTGGGGGGCACCGTGGGCGATATCGAAAGCGAATCTTTCATCGAGGCGTTGCGCCAAATGCGCTCCGACGTCGGCCGCGACAATAGCCTCTTCGTGCACGTTACGCCGCTGTTCTATCTCGCCACCAGTCGCGAACTGAAGACTAAGCCCACACAGCATAGCGTGCGGCAATTGCGCAGTATGGGCATTCAGCCCGACGTTATCATCGCCCGCGCCGACTATCCCATCCAGGTCGAGCATTTAAAAAAGATCTCCCTGTTTTGTGACGTACCCGAGCAAGCGGTTATTCCGGCGGTCACCAGTGATATTCTCTATAACATCCCGTTGCTGCTTGAGGAGACTCAACTGGTGGAGTTCGTCATGGTTGAAGCTGACGCCCAAAACCGCGCCGGATTTGGCCGAGTGGATCGACATGATCGCGGAGATACGCCGCCCCAAGCCCGCAATTCGCATCGCTCTGGTCGGCAAGTATGTCGAACTGCGTGACGCCTACATGAGCGTTCGGGAGGCGCTCTACCATGCCGGCGCCGGCAACGACCGCCAGGTGGAGATCGAATGGATCTACTCCGGTGATCTTGAAAAGGGGCGATATTGGGAACGCCTGGAGGGAGTGAGTGGGGTGGTGGTTCCCGGCGGATTTGGCGAACGCGGCATTGAGGGCAAAATCAAGGCGGCGCGCTGGGCCAGAGAAAATAATGTTCCTTATTTGGGCCTGTGTCTGGGTATGCAGGTTATGTGCATCGAGTTAGCCCGATCGGTATTGGGCAATGATGAGGCCAACAGCACCGAATTCGACCCTTCCTGCGACCACCCGGTCATCAGCCTTATGCCCGACCAGCATGAATTGACCGATATGGGGGGCACCATGCGCCTGGGCGCGTACCCGGCTCATCTGGCGGCGGGCACTAAAGCGCACGCGGCCTACGGTCAGGATACGATTTCAGAGCGCCATCGCCATCGTTGGGAATTCAATAACGCCTATCGCGATCTCTTACATGGGGCGGGCATGGTGTTTAGCGGTTTGTCGCCCAATGGTCGCCTGGTGGAAATCGCCGAGCTGAGGGATCACCCTTTCATGCTCGGCAGCCAGTTCCACCCGGAATTCAAAAGCCGACCTAACCGGCCGCATCCCCTATTCGACGCCTTCATGGCCGCCGCCGTGGCATTTCAGCAGCGCACGGCGATCAGCGACGACGGCCGCACCGTGGAGGTGTTTGAGGAGCAAGAGAACGAAACGGTTGAGGTCAGGTAAGGGGACTTGTCCTGAGCTAAGGGCGGCTTACATCGTCTACTCGCGTTTGGCGAGCGTGGGGCGGGGGGCCGCTTCCTGGTCGCGTTGTAGCGGTTCGGCCGCTTCCAGCCGGCGCCACGCCGCGCGGATAAGCTCCAGCTCTTCCTCGGTCTCCGGCACTTCTCCGTAGCGCACGCGCACAAAGGCCTCGGTGATAAGCTGGGTCTCGGCCGCGTGCTCCGCCCACACCCTGCCCAGTGTTCTGAGGTACTCGTACGGCGTCTCCGTCGCCACGCGCGGGTAGCCGGCGTCGGCCGCCGCCCGGCACATTTGTTTGTAGATGCGCCGGATCGACGCCGCCGCGCGCCATTGCCGGAACAGGCCAAGGCGCTCCAGCAAGCCGCGCCCCCGGCCCGACTCCTCTTCGTCTACCCGGCCGCGACTCCTCTGGCTATCACGCGCGGCGAAGGTGGCCTTCTGATAGCTGCGCCCCAGCGCCAGGGCGACGAGAACGAGCAGGGCGATCATGATCAAGACGGTGGTGCTGCGGCCGAGGAGCGTCGGGCCGACGACTTCCACCGTCTCCGTCGGCGTGGGGATCAGCGGTGAATCCAAGTCGCCCAGGATGTTGGAGGCCTGCAAGGTGGCGGATAATTGGCCGAGCACGCCGCCCAGAATCCCGGCCAGCCATTGGACGATGCCGGCCACGATCTCGGCCGCCGGATAGATCAGCTCGAACAGGATGGCCCCGGACACCGTCGCGCCGAATTGCAGGGCTTGCCACAGAGGGGCCAGCCAGGCGACGAGAAGGAACAGCGGCTCTCCGGCGATAAGGGCGGTCAGGGCGGCGGCGACGATGACGATCAGGGATGCTGCGGCGGCCACGACCGCGAACCAGCGCGCGTTGAGGGTGGCCGCCGTGCCGCTGCGCTCCTGCTCGATATTCTCGGCCCTGACCAGGCTGATGACCGTCAGGGCCGCCAGGAAGAATAGCAAGATGAACGGCACGATATTGGCGTTCAGAAATGCCCCGCTGAACCAGATGATCAACGGCAGGAAAATCAGGCCGCCCAGGCGCAGGCGCAGGCCGACGTTGTTGATCTCAGGGTACCGGGTAGCCAGTCTAATGCCCCGCCACCAGACGAAGGCGGTCACTAGAAATACCGACAGGTCTCGCGTCCATAGGAGGTTGCCGCCCTCGCCCAGGCTATTCAGGAATTGATGCATCCAGCTAAAATCAAACAGCGAACCGTCGTTGTATAGCAGCAATCGCCAACTCTGAAAGATCGTCAGGACCAAACCCAGCAGCAACAGGCGACGTTGCCGTTTTAGATCCCACTGCAACAAGCCCATCAGTCTAATCAGGTTTAACGGCAGCAACATCACCAGCAAAAGCCAGAGCGTCACCTGAAACGGCGGCCAGTAGCGCGCCCAGCCGAGGATGACCAGGACTACCGGGGTAAATAAGGCGACTTCCATCAAGGCAAAGCCTAGATAGAGCAATTCGTGGCGAATGTAGCCCCATGCCGTGGGTGTCGGCGTGGTAAGGGCTTGGCGGCTTTGCAAGCTGCCGGATTGGCGGGAAACGCCGGCGCTCACTCCACCGTCTCCACTTCGAGCTGAACCGGCTCCGGGGTGGGGATGCTGCTTAGCGCGGCTTCTGTGGCCGTCGCGCTGCGGTGGCCGGCCCGGAAGGCGGGCACGCTGGACGGAATGTGGTAAATCAGGACGGGATTGTGCCGGCCGCCCACGTGAAGCTGAGGCGGGGGGTCATCTCCCAAGGCCAGCAGAACGACGCGCCGGCCGGCTTCCTGCAGCCGGACAAGCGCGATGAGGATTTCTTCGTTGACCACGGCCGATACCAATACGATGGTCGAGACCCAGGGGAGATGGGTGCTTTCGCGCATCAGCATCATGTCGATGGCGCCGGTGGCAAACTCGGTGACGGCCGCCAGGGCTTCGAGCACGTTGCCGAGTTGGGTCGGCGACCGACCGGGCTGGACACGAATGGGTTGATCGGAATTCGGCACGGCTCCATTGGCGAATATCCCGACCCCCCATCCTTGTTGGATGCCATAGTTGCAGATGGACGCGGCCACGCTGATGGTGCGCTCCAGCAAATCGGGGTCGAATCCCATCCAGTGCCTGGCAAACGTGGCGACGTTGAGGAAAACGGCCAGCGTCATACCCGTGGAGGGGTCATATACCTTCGTCTGCAAATGGCCCCGACGAGCCGTCGCCTTCCAGTGAACGTCGCGAAAACGATCTTGGGGCATATAGTCGCGAATGCCTCTGGTGCGTATGGGGTCGGTGAAGAGACTATGCCGAACCTTGACCTCGCCGAAGGGTTCCTTGGCCGGCAGACCGAGTTCTTCCAGCGGCCAAATTTGGGGATAGACGATGAGCGTATCGATATATTTGTGCTCACGCTCGCGCGTGAACAGGGTGAAGATGTCGCCCGATTCATAGGAAACCGGCCCGATGCGATAGTAACCGCGAACGGGGAAGCGCAGGATGGCCTGACGGCCGACGCGCTCCCGGCTTTGCATCGAAAAAATGCTCTGCAAAACAAAATTGCCGGTCAATTCGCCGGACATGGTCAGAGGGGAATTGTCGATATCGGGCGGCACCGGCAACTGATCGCGGAAACGCAGCCAGGTCAACGGCAGGCGCTTGTCGTTCTGAACGACGACGTTCATGCAGATGGCCTCGCCGGGAAAGACGCGGGTTCGGTCGAAGTGGCGTTCGTAGCTCACGCCGAACAGCGACAGATTTTTCCACAGGGTGCTGATGCCGACGATGATGAGGAGCGTGATGCCCAGGGCGATAAAACCGGGATTGCGCCCGGCCACCAGGCCAATGATGACGAACAGGCAGGCCAATGGTATCCAGGCGTCGCTGAAGATGCTGTTCTCGCGCTCCCGTATGACCAACCCGCGCACTTGGGCGACGTCGGCCATGTCCACGCCCTTGCCGCTCATGGCCGCCAGCATTAAATTTTGGCGGGCGCGGCGAGCCGTCTCGCGTTGGGTATCGTGGGCGACCAGTTCCAGGTCGTGGAAACTTTCGGCCATCGTACAAGGCTCAGGCGACGTCCACAGGAACCGTCACCGTATCGACCACTTCCTTAACGACGTCTTCGGGCAGCCGGCCGCGCAAGCGCGTTTGCGGGTTTACGACCAGGCGGTGGGTCAGCACGTGGGGCGCCATTTGCTTGACGTCATCGGGAATGATGAAATCGCGGCCATTGAGAGCGGCCCGCGCCTGGCACGTCCGATAGAGGGCCAGGGTAGCGCGCGGACTGGCGCCCAGCATGATGTCGTCATGCAGTCGCGTCGCGCGGCAGACGTTGACGATATACTGGCGAACCGACTCCTCAACCCGGACAGTGCGGATATTCTCCTGCATTTGCAAGATGTCCTGGGGGCCGACGACGCTTTCCAGCGTGTCCAGGGGATCCGTTCTTTCGAAGCGCAGCAGCATGGCATTCTCGCTGGCTTCATCCGGGTAGCCCAACGTGACTTTCATGAGGAAGCGGTCCAGCTGGGCTTCCGGCAACGGAAACGTGCCTTCCAACTCGACCGGGTTCTGGGTAGCCATCACCAGAAACGGCCGCGGCAGGTTGTGAGTAGCGATGTCGACGGTGACTTGGCGCTCCTGCATCGCCTCCAGCAAGGCGGACTGCGTGCGCGGCGTGGCCCGGTTAATCTCGTCCGCCAGCAGTATCTGAGCCATCAACGGCCCTGGCCGAAATTCGAACTCCTGCGCTTTCTGGTTGAAGTAGTAGATGCCCGTG
>WBZU01003129.1_pt1 | contig 11020 bp, 20 predicted proteins | sample 5204311 | NCBI WGS metagenome assembly WBZU01 (sample SAMN12344359, study PRJNA552823) | activated sludge metagenome | biome: Activated sludge suspended growth; feature: Nitrification reactor; material: Wastewater; isolation source: activated sludge from nitrification reactor of wastewater... | reverse complement strand
AAACGGTAGCACATGTTAAGCCTTTTCCGTTCCTGTGCGTTTTGATCGAAAGAGTCGCCGTTGCTTCGCTCCTGTTGTATTTCGTCCTGAGATAATACCGCCTCCCTTTTAAATCCCTGATTTCTTGATCCGACCATAAAACCCGCCTCGCTTGTTTTGTTCTTTTCTCTGACATCTTTTTTTCTCCTATTCTTTTTATTCCATCCGTGCATATTTGCTCGTTTTTCTGGATGGTTTTTTTATCATACCATGAAACTTTATACGGGGGGTAGTATATTGACACCTTAAAAAGTAAATCCCCAAAATTTTAAGGTTTTGGGGATTTACTTTTTCTTGTTTATGTGCTAGTTACTAAAACGGTTTTATTGCCACAATCATTTGACCGTACCCGCTATCGCTGGCTGACGGAGACACCGACCATCCTAAAGATTTCGATCCCGCTGCACCGAGTCCACTTCTAACCGATCCGTTAAAATAATATGAATTATCTAGCAATTGGACGACCTCCACTTGTCCGGATACAGTAGGGGCGGGCGCGAAGTCGTGATTAATTGATATATCCGTGATTATAGAGTCGTCCGCTGTTGTGGTTATTGAATTTGACCAAGAACTAACGGATACCAATCCTTCAAATGTTGCTTTTGCTGGCGCTTCCTGTTTTGCGTTCTTGAAATAGACTCCCCACATCCCGCCACGATCAGAACCGGGAGGGGTAAAGGTTATATTGTATGTTCCGGCTAGAGATGGAAAATCAGACTCTAATAAATAAAACGCTGCAACTTCAAATGATCCGGGATTGAAAGAGTCGATCAACGTTAAAGAGACTCCGTTAAACTTGGGCGGGGGGGTCAATGCTGCGGGTGTTAACTGTGAGCAAAAGACAATAAGGACTCTGTTATCCGCTTCAACAATCGTTAACGGGGTTGACTTCGCGCCGCCTCCGATCATTGCAACGGGGGCGGATGCGCCTAAATATTTAAGGGGTTCACTTGATCCGCCGCTATTACCCGGCACAAACTGAGCCGGGTTTAAAGGTTTTGAAAATTGCGTCTGAAATGGTTTTCCAAACATTACGGTTCGTCCGCTGAGATAATCAGATTGTCAATTAAGAACTCTGTGTTAATTGCCGCGCTGACCGACTTTGCTAAAACACTAAAGCCGTTAATCGGTGCTGATAAAGTTGTTTGATATCCAGAGAGAGAGGATAAATCAAAAACTAAGTCGTCGAAAAATAGCCTGACTCCTTTGTTCTGGTCTAGGTCAAAAACAAATTTTATATAGTGCCAGTATTTTGTAAAAATCTGCACTTGATTCGCAACGTCCGCAATTAGAGTCCTTGTTCCGTTTACGTCCCAATATAATTTATTTGTTGGGGTTGTTGTTTGCTCAAGAACAATTTTTCCAACGTTGTTTTTATCTCTATTGACTCCTTTCCCGCCGCCTGAGATTATCAACTGAAATTCGCAATTTAAATTAGAGCCGTGCTGAATTGCAAACATCATCTCTAATCCGTATTTGGCGCCGGGCAATAATAAATACTTTGATAATTGCGCGGTGTCCCCTGCCGCCGTAGATGGTTTTAGGGAAAGTGAATTAACTCCCTGAAATGAATTTGTTGTAAATATTGAAATGGTTGGCGTTCCAACTCCTTGCTGATAGTACGGGTTAAGTGTTGACGACTCGAATCCATCCGCAAAAACCCAGCGACCAGAACGGGCAAGCGAACCGCCGCCCATTAATAGCCGGGTTGCGTCTTCACCAAAATCAAAACTTGGACTTGTTGGGTTAGTGGATTGGTTTGTTCCATAATCGGGAGACCCTGTTTGTTTATTAGGTAACATGATTAAACCTCTATTTTAATAACAAAGGAATGAGGGAGAAAATTATCAAGATTGTATCCTTCACAAATAACCTGATAAGGTGGACCAAAAACCTTACGGTTAATATCGAATGAAATAGTTTCGTTCTCGCCGCGTATAAATTCCGCACTTGATCCAAGTGCCGGGGCAAGAACGAAACCGGGAGTCCGGACTCGCAAGTATGCGAGTCCTTTGTGTCCTTGGGGAATCGTTATGCTGACTCGCTTTATCAGACTCGCATTAATTCCCAAGTCAAAGACTTGGGAATATAGACTCGTCAACGGAGTCGCTTTGGGAATTTTAAACTCAATAACGATCATATTTTTTATACTCCTGTCGCAAGTTTTAGGGCTGCGCGTGTAATCTCTGGATTATCCGCTGCCGCCTCGGTTGTTCCAATGACAAAGATCATAATCAAACCGATCACGATTAAAACTATCCCGGCTGCGTACATACTGAGATCGTCTATATTTCTGCCTTTCTGATCCGATCCGCCCAAGAAAATAGCCAGGGGGGTTTTCTCCAAAAAAGACAGGGGCGACTCTTTGATAACTGATCCGCTGCCAGTTGTGACACCTGCGAATCCTTGTGATGTGGGTCGCTGTGATGTGGGGCGTAGGTTGATTCCCGGACTTTGGACTCTGACGTTTGGACTCGGCATTGAGTCGAATTTCATCCGGGAAAAGTCCGCCTTGATATTTGCGAGTCCTTGGTTGTATGTTGACCAAGGGCGGAAACTCCGCCCGGCTTCCATGTAGACTCTGTACGCAGCTTGAGCGTTCTTAAGCGGATCGAACACCTGCGGATTGTTCGCCCAAGGGTGCGCCGTTCCATATATCTGCCATAGACCGCGGCTCCCATTGCCGGGTTTCGTTCCTGCTGCCGCCTCTGGATTGTACGCAACGGGATTCCCGCCCGACTCTGCAAGCGCAATTGCAACGGCTGTATTTAAAGCCTGACCGCGAAAACCGGCTTTATATGCGTAATAGGCGATTTGCTGCGGAGTCAATGCTGCCATTTTTAACGCGCCTTTTTCGTGATGGATGATTGCAAAATGGGAATATAGCGAGTTCCATCCCAACGGTATCCGGGGATGACTCCCCTGTATGCGCTGGCTGCTGGCTTCGATGCTACCGCGCCCGCGCCTGATTTAACGGAGATCGGACTCGCTGCTGGCTTGGGTGCTGGCTTGGGTTGTGTAAGGGTTGAAACCTTGATCCCTGCTCCGGCTGATTTTGTCATGATCTGGTTAATTGCTTTTGCAACGGGAGTCGCTGCTTGGGCTGGTGATTTGGCTGCCACTGTCGCCGCGCCTGTTTTGGTTGCAATGGGAGCGAGTTTATCAATGCTTTTTATCGCTGCCGGGGATGGGGCTGCCGCTGCTGCTGCGGGCACGGAATAATCCGCTTGCCATGTCATCGGATCAAGTGACGAAAAAGACATATCTGAAAACGATCCCAAACCGGGATCACTAAAACCAAAGTCACTTGATGGAGTCGGGATCGGAGTCGCTGGGGTTGGTTGCGTGTCAACAATCGGAGAAGCTCCCGCGCTGCCACTCCCGGATAATCCACCGATCAACGACTCTATGGATTCGGGTTCTGCCTTCGCTGCGGCTGCCTCACCGATGAATGGACTCGCTTCCATTGTGCCGCCGCTGTTGCGCGTCAATAGGTACACGATCACGCCAAAGACTCCCGCTATAAGTGCCGCTGCTGCCGGGTTCTTTTTTATCCATGCCGTAATCCGCTTAAGCGATTCTTTCGCTTTCCCTGCTGTCTCTTGCGCGTTCATTGCTGCCCGCCTTGCTGCCCGCCTTGCGAGATCATGCGCCTTTGGTTAATGGACTGTATTAAGTCCGTCATTAGGTCCGTACCTCCGACTCTGCCGATCTGCGGGATGGGGGGCTGCAATTTGGCTGAGTCGCTTTTTCTTTGTACGGGGGCGGCTGGGATCGGGATTCTTTTGATTTCAGTATGATTCGCTTCATCTCGCAACGGGATTCGATTCACAGTCACAGCGTCAACGATCATGTTTTGGATTTGACCACCTACGATCTGACTCGGCGGTTGCGCCTTGGGTGGATTCCAGTATGGGAATCCTTGATCCGCCCGGGTGGGCGGATAAGGATTGATTGAAAATGTTACTACTTGACTCATTGGATCACCTGCCTTGTAAGGTTTTTACAAGTCCGGCAAAACTGCCCGCGCCCGTCGCCAAGAGTTGATTCGCGCCGCGCCAGTTTGCGAGAAGCAGATAACCAAGGATCAAAACGAAGATCAAAAATACTGCGTCCTGTCCTTTGAACATTAAGCACCTCCAAATGAATTAATTACTTTAAATAATCCTTGGAAGTATTGAAACCTGCCAAGAATTAAACCGATTAAGACGAGAAGCAAAACCGCGTTAACCACTTCCGGGGATATTTCAGAGATCGCAAGAACGATGAGAACGACGATCACAATCCTTGCATAAAATGGAATCTTCATGAAAACACCGCCGTAATGATCTTTTGAGCGCGTCCGCTTGTCCACATTAGGCTTAATAGAATCAATGTTATTAAAAGTATTGTTGTGGATTGACTTTTCATTTTAAAGCCTGTATGAGTTCGTCACTTTTTCCGCGCAATCCGGCAATCATAAGAAAACCGCCGATCACGATTATTAGGAAAGCGAGAAAAAACAAACCGCGCCCAAAGGTATTCATTTTTTACCGATCTTTTTTGCGGATTTCTCGCTGTCTTTGGATTCGAGTCTTGCGAAACCTTCCCGCAAAAAATCCGGAATCGGGATTCCGATTCGTTCGGCTTTTTCAAGGATGGAGATCGACTCGGCAATCGCAAAAAATCCGGCTGCCGCTGATCCAAAATGTATGCCAACCTCTGGAGCGAAAAGACTCCCGCTGCTGATATAGGCGAGTCCGACAAGGATCATTGTCATAACCTTCTTACCGACTCCATTCCAAGCCTGAGAGGGTGACAATTTACCGAGCGATCTTGCCATCACGACTCCCGCGAGAATGTCAAGGAACATAAGCACGATTAAGACTTTTACAACGTCCGGGATATTTCCGATCCATCCCGTAATGATTACCGCTGCCATGCTCGACCATTTAAGAATCTGGCTCATGTGTTTAGTCCTCCATGAAGAATCGAACGCCGATATACCCAACGATGAGAAACACAAAAACCCAAAACACCGGGGGGATCACGTAGGGTTTTAAGTCCGGGGTGGACTCCGGGATGCTGTTCATCCCGGAGTTGTTACCTTCTGTCTCTTGCACGTTGACACCCGGCAATGAAAAATTAACGGGGTTAAGTAGGCTGTCCATGATAGACCTACTTTACGCCAACGGGAATCAAGCGATCAAGGATTAATTTTTGAGTCCCGGTTGTGACGCTGGCAAAGTTCGTTTCAATGCGAAGATTTGCCAAGTCCTCTGTATTCTTAACAAACTTCAAACCATTGTCACCCCATTTATAGAAGTCCAGAACATTGACTCCCTTAAGTGGACGGCGGTTGTAGTCGCTGAGATATTCGGAATCCAAGAAAAGACCGCTGCGTGAGATCGGAGTCTCATTGCTGCCGTACTGCCATTTGAGAGATGAAACCTCCGTCCCGGATTCGATGGGGTTGCCGCTGGAGTCCAGGTTGATGAGGGCTGCGCGAAGCATGAGTCCCGCACGCGGAATCTGGATTCGGCTGACTCCGCCTGTGAAGGGGATGTCCTGCTCAACGATCTGATGCGCCCATGTAAGATTTGGGTAATCTCTCGGGTCTGCCGGGATCGTGTAAAGTTCGCGCTCGATCTTTAAGAATGATCCGGCTGTAACGCCCGCCTTTGTATTTGTGCCGCCACCCCAAAGAACATTATTAGCGGCTGCCGCTGCAACGGGATCGTTAAATTGCGCGGTGATGGATAGATCAATGGCTTGATTCTGCAACAACCAGAGTCCGAGTTCTTCCATGAATCCGCGAATCTGGAACGGTAGAGCGAAGTTGATCTCAAATGGGAGACGAGCGTAAAAGTCACCCGTTGCGCCAACGGTATCATACTTAACCAGTTCCGCCGCTGCTGTCATGTTGTTGACCGTTGCAATCGTGCCGGGAGAAATCACTGAGCCGTCACGATTCTGGATTTCATTGTAAACGGTTGCGCCAAGTCCGGACAGATCAACCAACGGGATTTGACCATTGGCTTCAACACGTAGCCGGTTCAAACCCGCGCCAAGTGGACCATAGCCGGATTTCGTGGGGGCGTTGGTGTACGCGCTGACGTTGATTTGACTCTGAAACAAAAAGCGCAATTTGCGAAGCAAGCCCGCGCGTTGCATAGTTTGAGTCTTGATCCCGCCGGTTGTATTCGGCATTTGGATTTGCGTTTCTTCGAGTTGCAATAACTCACTTACGGATGGATCACCCCAAGGGGTCATGATGTATTACTCCTTTTTTTTTGTTTGAAATGAATAGATCAAAAAATATAACGCGAGTCGCCTTATCTATGTTGAATTAAGCGATAGCGTCCGCCAAAGATGGAACGTACTTCTTAAGGGTGGGCATGGCGAGTTTTTTTAACATGCTTGCACCTGCCAAGAACACGATCATAAACAGGATGAAGAGTCCTGCTCTGCCGAATTTATCTAAGTCCATTAGTTAATCACCTCCTTTCAGGAATTTAATTTTTTCTTGCGCCGGGTCGAATCTGTACAGACTCGCGTTATCCTCGTCCGCCCGGATAAACCAAAAATCCAAGAGGGGCATTTTTTTATTGACTTCCTCAATGCCCACAAACCCGGCGACGTGTTTTCTGTCGTCGCCTGTCCTGAGTCGAAAAACGAAAAACACTTCTGACTCGGATAAAAACAAAAGAGGAATGTGTCTAGGTCGCTGCATGGCTGCCCATACTGCGACTCCTTTCTCGCGTCCTGTCCTGACTATATCTTCTAATTCCATTGTTGCCTCTGGAAAAAAATCAACAATGGATGACAGTTCGTCAATGTAGATCGTTACCCTGCCCATTTTAAAAAGTTTGTGGAGAAATTCCGCGAGTCGTTCATCCTCACCGCGCCGGGGGCGAATGATGAACGAAAAAGAATCGCTGAATAGTGGGACTTTCCAGGATCGTGACACTTTAGCGCCGTCTATTTTTAACGTGTGTTTTGGGTCTATAAAAACAATCCTATTCTGTTTTTTTAATAGGTGCTTAGATAGGACGGTTTTACCGCTGCCCGTTGTGCCTATGATCGCAACTCGTTCGTTTGATTTGACTCTAATCATTCGCCCAGTATCCAAGGTATGACATTATCCCGAATGTCAATAACTACTTTTTTTAGATCGCTTTCGCTGGCTTTTTTCAAATAAGGCTTAACAAGATTTAGAACGACTCCATGATACATGGAAGGAATCGAATCGGATTCGTTAAGCATCTTTTGAAGCAAAATGAAAAGCCTTTCCGCTATCGTTTGCTTTTTATCCGCGATCATGCCGGACTCGCTTTCGTGTTGGCTGCATCCATTAACCAGTTAAGTGATGCGGCTGATTGCGGGGGCTGCTCGTTCTCGATGAAATTGTCGCGGGCTGGAATTTCCGCCACTGATTCTTGTTGAATTGATTTTCTTTGTTCGATCACTGGCTGGACTCTTGCATACCAAGAAGATAAAACGGCAATCATTCCGATAATATCCATTCCGTCTGCTGAGAATTTCCCGGCAATGGGTAAATGCCGGATCATGATTCCGGTTAGGTGCTTTGAGAAGATCGTCACCTCTGAGTCGTTTGGTTTTACATCGTGGGGGATATTGGACAAAGACAGGATGAGAGTTATTAATGCTACCGAGAGAGAAGCGAGATCATCCTGCCCGCTTGATTTTGATTTCGATGGTCTGCCGCGTCCGTCCTTCTTTTCTTTTTCCGCTGGCTTATCATCATCCCATAAACCCAAGGAGTCGCCCGCGTTTTTAATGGAGTTTAAAAAACCTCCCGATTCTTTTTCTTTTACTGCGTGCGATTCAATCTCGATAAGCGAATCGCCTTCATCGTTTCTTGCTTCTGAGTCTAAGTCCGCGCCTTGCTCTGGCTGCTGGCTTTGTGTTGCTGGCGTTTGGTTTTGTTCCTTCTTCTTCTTGCTCTTTAATACTGTCATTGTGTTTTTTCTCCTGTTCTTCTTTTTTGGGTTGTTCTAAAATCTGGATTCTTTGCTGCAATGCGTCTAGGCTCGCCTGCCAAGGTGCAGGGGCTGCGGGCTGCTTTTCGATCTGCGGCTCTGGCTCTGGCTCTGGCTCTGGCTCTGGCTCTGGCTCTGGCTGCTGCTGTTCTGGCTGCTGCTGCTCTGGCTGCTGCTCTGGCTCTTGCTGCGGCTGATCTTCTTTAAGTTTGCTCATGTATTGTTTTCTCCTTTAAATAAGAATCTACCTTAAAAAATGGATGCTATGTAAAAAACTGTGGTATTTTTTAAAGGGTCGCGTCCAAAAAGGAATCATGTGAGAAATGACAAAAAAAACACCCAAAAAACCAAAGAGTAAAAAATCAAATCCATTCTTAAGTTTTATTCAAGACTCCTATGATGGACGATCCAAAAAAGGCACACTTAAAGCGGTTAAAGATTTAGAGAAATATAAGCCCGGGGATGTAGCCGAGTCCCTCGGGGTCAGTGTACAAAAATGGAACGCGATAAAAAAACAAATTAAAGCGGGGAAGTTATACAACCCTGTATTGAGAGACTCCCTTAAGGGAGCTGCTGCAATTCCCGAGATCAAATCGAAAACCGAAAAAGCACAAAAAGAAATAAAGAAATTAATAAAGGATTCCGAGCGTTCAAATAAAAAAATGGACTCCGCTTATAAAAAAGCGGAAAAGAAATTAAAGACAAAGACAAAAAAGGAATCGACTCCCAAGGGAGAAAAAGACTCGCCTGTTGCCCGGGGGCGATCCGGTGAATACTTCTGGAGAGATGAAAAGGAATTAAAAAAACAGATACCCCACGCGCGAACAGTTAAGACATTCCCGGATTATAAGCAAGCGAAAGAATGGTGGAAGGGTATAAGCGGGGGAAGTTTTTATTTTGTTTTGTCCGCTAGGAAAAATAAAAAAAGCGGACAAACTTCTTATACTGTCGTTGACATAAGAACGGAGAGAGAGCGCGGACAAAAGAAAGGAAAGTTAAACGGAGAAGCAAGAGCGAGACAATTAGTTATAGATAATTCGGAGAATTAAAAAAATGAAACACGAAAAAACAAAAATGCTAAAAAGGATGATAGAGAGAGCAAGAGAGAGACAAGAAAAATGGATGACTGTCTTTGTTAACTCCCTTCCTGATCCGTGGAGTCTTAAAGAAATTTCTTTCATTGGTGCGTATTCATATTCTTTGACATCTTCAAGGAAAAGAATGATTGTTAAAAAAGATTCGATTATATTAAATGAATTATTACGTGAAACTCCTAGTGCAATTGCAAGAGATTTCCTCAAGGAAAAATATAAGCGCGGACCGATTGTTAAGCACGTCCAAGCACTAAGAGTCATGGATGGATTACACGGAGTCCCTGTGTATGCAAACCCTAAAAGATTCGATCATGGGTTTTATGTTGATATTAAATCTGCGTACTGGTCAATAATGAAAATAGCAGGATGGAATGTTGATTATTATCCGGGCAAATGGCTAAGTGCCGGGACTCCGCCTGTTGACTTTCCATTTGAAGATCACAAAATAGCAAGAAACTGTTTAGTCTCTGCCGGGATTCCGGGTAAGATGCTGCAATATATACCAAGGGGAGAATTTAAAGAAGTCACGCCGGGGAATCAATTGACTAATATGTCTTTATTCTGTTTGATCCAAGATGTATTAAATTCGATTGCTGATAGTGCGATCCGATCCGGGGCGATCTACGTTAACACGGATGGATATATAGCACCTGACGAAAAAACCGCCGCCAAGATCGTGGCTATCATCCATGACTGGGGATTAACTGCAAGTGTAAAGGCTGAGGGGGAAGGGGAAGTTAAATCATCCGGGGCGTACAAGGTGGGAGGAGTCGAGTCGATCCCGTTTGCAATGAGAGATAATCCCCAACGAGTCCGGAGAATCCATAAACCGGATTATAAAGATTGGCTGCTCCGTTCTTTTTCGTGGTGGGCTGCCGAAAATAGCGCATTGACAGAATAGAATAAAAAAGATACAATTTTTGAGCATTTCCAAACCGTGAGAAGTAAAGGAAAAAAATAGCATGAAAACAGATATTAATACCTCCAAATGGCTTTGCACCTGTATCGTAGAAATAAGCAAATTCAACGACTCCGAATTAGAGATCGGGGAGGATGGGCATAAAATAATCCCATTCGTAGAACCGCAATGGATTACATTAAGGTATGTTCATCCCGATCTATACGATACCCAAGACGAAATAAATGACGCTGCGGAAAACTTCGCAAATGAAATTGCGAGAGACACGAATCGCGGAGTCTTTATCAGAGTTCAAGTTATGATCCCAGATGTGGAGAAAGGACACTTAAAAGGCTACAAATCAGAATTGCACTCATTGATAAAGTCAGAACGAGATTTAAGATAAAGGCTTTTAGCCCGCTGCCGTGAAGTTCCGATCATATAAAAAAAAGGAAAAGAAAAAATGAGCAACGATAAAAAAGAAATCACGATCAAACGCCGCAATAACTTCGATCTTCGCAAAGACCAAGTGTACACTTCCCGCGAAGTTTCCGGAATCAATCCGCCCAAGTTTAACCTTAAAGAACACCCGGAAGTCAACGGTTATCACGTGATGATCTTGGGCGGATCGCAACAAGAAGGCGAATCCAGAGGATCGAGCCGCCTATGCCGTGACTCTTATTACCGGGTCTGAAAACGTCATGGAACGAACAAAAGACGCGCTTGAGTCCGGGGCGTTGCCGCTGGTTGGTACGCTGCGCAATGAAGGGCGCGCTTGGTTTTTGGATTAGTTCATCACGTATCCGGGCGGGATTTATTCCCGCCCGGATTTTTGATTCATATCGAATTAAATAAAAAATAAAATGACACACGAAAAAAGATTCCAATACACCAAGGAAGGATATATTATAAAAATAGAAGATCGACTCGGAGTCGTGCTGCCGCTTGCGTGGTGGAGACTCCGGATCGGAAAAGCCGCTGCGTTATGGAATGAATTAAAAAATAAT
>WBZU01003128.1_pt1 | contig 11020 bp, 16 predicted proteins | sample 5204311 | NCBI WGS metagenome assembly WBZU01 (sample SAMN12344359, study PRJNA552823) | activated sludge metagenome | biome: Activated sludge suspended growth; feature: Nitrification reactor; material: Wastewater; isolation source: activated sludge from nitrification reactor of wastewater... | reverse complement strand
CGTCACCCAGGCGCGGCTGCAGTCGGTTGGCCACGGCGACGTGTTGATGCTGCAGCGTTTCGATCGGGAGTACGCCGAGGGTGGCTATCTGCGCTTCGGCCTGGTCAGCGGCCTGACCGTACTCGACTGCGGCGATAGCCATGTGGACAGGGATCGCTGGTCCTACCCGTTGCTGGCCGACAACCTGCGGCGGTGGTCCGACAAGCCCGAAGCCGATTGTGCTGAGCTGTTCCGCAGGATGGTCTTCAACGCGGCCGTGACCAACAACGACGACCACCCACGCAACCATGCCTTGCTGCGCCGACAGAAAGGGTGGCGGCTTTCACCGGCCTACGACTTGGTGCCCGCGCCCGTGGTCAGCATCGAACGACGCGATCTCGCGTTGACCGTGGGGAGCTACGGCCGCACAGCCAGCATCTACAACCTGCTGTCCCAGGCGGGGCGGTTCGGTCTGTCCGCGGAAGAGGCGCGCCGGGAGATCGACAATATCGTCGCCATCGTCCGACAATGGAGAGAGAGCTTCTTCGCCTGTGGTGTGTCCGCGCAAGACGTCGAGCACATCGCACCCGCAATCCTGCCGGAATGCTTCTTCTTTGAAAGGCAGCCGGATGCCTGAACCAATGTCCATGCTCGTCGCCTTGGCACTCACCTTGGTGGCTGTGGGTGGACGTCAGAGGACCTTGGCAGACGGCCTTGCTTGCCGAGGGGGAGAGGGCGGTACATAATATGGTGTTATCCCATTGGGAAAACAGAAAGAATCTGTTTTTTTGTCAATGGGTTGGGTGTTGTGTTCTGTTTCCTGCGCCGACTTCTTACCGGGCCGTCGCCGCCATCGCCGGGCCGTTGCGCGGCAGCACCCTGCGCAAGTGCGTTTCAGCCGGCGAAGCGCTGCCGGCGGCGACTCGCGCGCTGTGGAAGGAAGCCACCGGCATCGAGATGATCGACGGCATTGGCGCCACCGAACTGATGCACATCTTCATCTCGGCCGACGAGAAGGACGCCCGCCCGGGCGCCACCGGCAAGGTGGTGCCCGGCTACGCCGCCTGCATCATGGACGACGACGGCAAGCCGGCGAAAACCGGCGAAATCGGCAAGCTGGCGGTCAAAGGGCCGACCGGTTGTCGTTACCTCGCCGACGAGCGCCAGGCGAGCTATGTCAAGGACGGCTGGAACTACACCGGCGACGCCTACGCGCTGGATGCCGAGGGCTACTTCCACTACCACTCGCGCACCGACGACATGATCATTTCCGCCGGCTACAACATCGCCGGACCGGAGGTGGAGGACGCGCTGCTGCGCCATCCCAAGGTGGCGGAGTGCGGCGTGATCGGCGTGCCCGACGAAGAGCGCGGCCAGGTGATCAAGGCCTTCATCGTGCTGCGTCCGGGCCATGAGGCTTCGCCGGAAACAGCCAAGGAGTTGCAGGACTACGTCAAGCGGAGCATCGCTCCCTACAAGTACCCGCGCCAGGTGGAGTTCGTCGCCAGCCTGCCGCGCACCGAAACCGGCAAGCTGCAGCGCTTCCGCCTGCGCCAAATCCCTCAAGGAGAAAGCAAGTGAAGACAAAGACCCTGGTTCCCCATGGCTGGCCGCTGGCCAAGGGCTATGCGCACGGCGTTACGGCGCGCGGACAGATGGTGTTCGTCGCCGGACAGGTCGGCTGGGACGAGAAGTGCGAGTTCGCCGGCCCAGACCTCGTGACCCAGGCGGAGCAGGCGCTGAAGAATGTGGTGGCGATCCTGGCAGAGGCGGGCGCCAAACCCGAACACATCGTGCGCATGACCTGGTACCTCGGCAGCAAAGAGGAATACTGGTCCAAACAGAAGGAACTCGGCGCAGTGTTCCGCCGCCTGATCGGCCACTACGGTGCCGCGATGACGGCGATTCAGGTCGCGGGCTTTGTCGAAGCGGGCGCCCTGGTCGAGATCGAGGCCACGGCGGTGATTCCGGACGCCTGAGCTTGGACGATGAATCCTGGTCGCGCCTGCTCGGGCGGATGCCCGCAGTGGAGGAAGCCAACGGACCGCCGCTGGCGGTCGCCTTCATCTCGGCCGATGACTTTGCCGCAAAGCGCGGGCGCGCCTGGCTCTGGTGGCCCGGTCATTGCGAGCGCGCCGCCGGACCGGTGGACTTCGATGGCCGCTACCCCGACGACTGGGGCCTGCTGCTGGTGATGAGCGATGCGGCCACCGCACGCGTCGGCGCCGAGGGTACGACGTGCCTGGCCCACCTCGCGCGTTCGCTCGACATCAAGCCCTTCGTTCTGCGCGAGCGCGGGGAACTCGATGCCGGTGGCGTGCTCGAATTCATCGAAGATCTCGAACTGGCAACGCCAAAGCATTGATGAACGCGATCATGGAATTTAGCGGCTTCGGCGATCCGGCGGACTGGCAGGCGATGCTCGATCGCAACCGCGACCTGTTCGCCGCAATGGACGAAGGCGCGCGCATCGGCATCGTCTCGCGCGAGGCCTCTGGCATCCTGCCCGGCAAGCATCTCGAAGGCATCAAGACCGCGGCGGATGTGGAAATGCTGGCCTGGGAGATCGCCGACGGCGCGATGTCGGCACGCTTGGAACGCTTCACCGGCATGACGACGACCCGGGTCGACCTGCTGCTGGTGGCCGACGCCGAGGCGCTGGCCGCCGCGCGTGCCGACCTCTCGGGCAACGCGCTGACGACGATCAAGAAGGCGATCCGCCGCGGCAATATCATGTTCTTCGTCTTCAAGAACAAGGCCCAGCTTCAGGACGCCGGCTACGAGGACTTCCTCGAGTCGCTCGGGCTGGCCTTCCTCGGAGCTTGCCGGTGATTTTCATCAACCCGCGCGGTGCACCGGAACTGGCCTGCGACTACTGCGGCTGCCGCTGGGTCGACCGCCTCAAGGGCAAGGCCTACTGCTACGAATGCGGCGAGGAAATCGGCGACGAGGCGATCGCGGCATTCCAGCGCGCGGCAACCGAATTTGCGGCAAAACACGCGCCACCGACCGCCGAGTACCCTCCATCGCCGTGTCACCGGCGCTGACTTTCGCCCTGACCGCGGCATAGCGCTGAAGCGGCAGGCACAAACAGCATAGCCGATGCCTCCGATAATGCCCCTACATACCCTCAGATTTCAATAGCCCGCACTGGACTCGGCTGGACATGAAAAAGGCCGGAAACCCTGACTAATGCTTGGATTTCCGGCCTTTAGCAGTCCGCTTTGGACTGTGTTTTGGTGGTGGCGTTTAACAAGAAACGAAACCCGCGTCTCCGCTGACCCTCAGACCCGGTCGGAAGGCCCGCCATATGCGCGCGATTCTGGGGAAGGATTCCGCGCCTCCGCACATGCCCACGGCCGGAAGTTCAGAGAGGTCGATTGGCACTCGCAGTTGTCGCCTGTGCCGGGCGCTTCCGGGCCTGCAACTTGGCTTTCGTCGCATTCGCCGCCGTAATGCCCGGCACGAACGACGAAAGGAGCGCCATGTTGACCGAACCCGCCTTCACCGAAACCGAACTCGCGCTGCGTTGGAATATCAGCCCCAAGACCCTGCAACGCTGGCGCTCGGAGGGCATCGGCCCGCCCGCATGGCACATCGGCAAGTCTGTCCGCTACCTCCTGATGGAGGTCGAGGCCTTCGAGCGCAGGGTGCGCCTTGTCCGAATCCTCGCCCACGGCGCGTGAAGACGCCATCGAACAGATGATGCAGCAGCGGCCCAGTCGGCGCGACCAGATTTTCTACTCCGGCAAGGAGACATCCGTCATCACCGGGCTGCCCGCTCACTGGCTTCTACAGAACCAGGAACGCCTGCGGCTCGGCATCCCTTTCTACATACTCTCCGGCAGTGACGTCATCCGTTTCAGCATCGAAGAAGTCTTCCGCTGGGAGGTGCATCATCTACGCCCGTGCCGCACCGACACATCGTAGCCGGTTCTGCCAAGCACCGAGCAATGGGTGTAAATGGGCGTCTGAATGGCGCATGCCAGCCGCCGCGTGGCCGGTCAGCCATGTTCCGTTTCCTCGGCAAAATCTTACATTAGACGAAGAAACGAAACATGCGCCTCGCTTTTTGATGGTCTGCGGTTCGATCCCAAACGCGGAATCGAACTGGCCCGTTGTTACTGTTTCTCGTCAAAACATTGCATTGGACGAATAAACGGAACATACTTCTGCCATGCTCCCCGACACCCACACCCAACGCGTCCTCGATCTGGCCAGCCAGAAGGGACTGCTGCGCGCCAGCGACCTGGACGCCATCGATGCGCCCCGGGTCGTCCTGACGCGCCTGACCGCCGCCGGCCTGCTGGATAAGGTCGGGCGGGGTCTCTACCGCCTGCCCAATCATCCGGGCTCGGAGGACGAAGGCCTCGCGGCCGTCTCCACCAAGGTGCCGCAGGCCGTATTTTGCCTGCTGACCGCGCTGCAATTCCATGAGCTGACCACTCAACTACCGCGCCAGATCTGGATCGCCATGCCGCGCGGCAGCCACGTGCCCCGGATCGACTATCCGCCGGTCAAGATGGTTCAGATGACTGGCGACGTCTATACGGCGGGCATCGAGGAGCACCTGCGCGACGGCGTGAAGCTGCGGGTTTACGGCGCAGCCAAGACGGTCGTGGACTGCTTCAAGCACCGCAACAAGATCGGTCTGGACGTGGCACTGGAGGCGCTGAAAGACGCGCGTGCCAAGCGCAAGGCCACGGCGGACGACCTGTGGCGCTACGCGAAGATCTGCCGCGTGGCCAATGTGATGCGCCCCTATCTGGAGGCCATCGAATGAACGACATCGCGGCTTCCGTGCGCGCCCGCCTGCTCAACGTCGCCAAGGCACAGGGCGTGGATTTCAATCAGGTGCTGGTGCGCTTCGCGCTGGAGCGCATCCTCTATCGCCTGGGCCAGTCCGAGCATGCAGATCGTTTTCTGCTCAAGGGCGCGTTGCTGTTCGCGCTCTGGTACGACATGCCTCATCGGGCCACGCGCGACGCCGACCTGCTCGGCTTCGGCGCGAGCGATCTGGAATCCGTGGCCCAGGACTTCCGCGACATCGCCGGCGTCGCGGTCGAGGACGGCATCGTATTCGACCCGGCCTCGGTCGTCGCCGAGGAAATCCGCAAGGAAGCAGGATACGCCGGCGCGCGCATCCTCATCAGCGGCGAGCTGGCCAAGGCACGCTGCAAGACGCAGATCGACATCGGCTTCGGCGATGCCGTGACGCCAGGCCCCGTCGATGCGACCTATCCGGTGCTGCTGGACGACCTGCCTGCACCTCGTCTGCGAACCTATCCCGTTTACACCGTCGTCGCGGAGAAGCTTCACGCCATCGCGCTGCTGGGAATGATCAACAGCCGGGTGAAGGATTACCTCGATCTGTCGGTGCTGCTGGAGCGCGAAACCCTGGATGTCGAGACCTTGGCTGGCGCCATCGCGGCCACCTTCGTGCGGCGCGGCATGGCAGTTCCCACATCGCTGCCGGTCGGCCTGACAGATGAGTTTTCGGGGGACGCGACTCGGCAAGCGTTGTGGCATGCATTTCTCAAAAAGAACGAACTGGCCCAACAGGCGCTGCCGGACATCGTATCCATGCTGCGAATGGCTCTGGAACCGGCGCTACTTCGTGCCGCCACATTGAACGGACTCCAGAAATAGAGAGCTCGCCCGTACGTCATCTGACGCAGAGGAGCGGGCCGTGTCGAATCTGGAGCTTTTCAGACAACTCTAAAAACACGAAAGCCCACACCTGCGCATGGGCCTCGGAACTGGAGATCCAGCATTGAAGCCAGAGCGTCCGAAGCGCAGTGTATGCAACTCGCCTATCCTCTGCAAGTACAGTCAAAGCGTCATTATTCGCGCAATAGACGAATATCTGCGCTCTTGATGTACTTCGGCAGATAGACGTCCCCTGCACAGAGGGCGCTTCCATACAGTCTTTTTCACGGAGACTGGCATGGAGACAAAAACCTGCAATGCATGTGGCCGCACATTCACCCTTCGGCCGCAGAACCCAAATCAGAGTTACTGCACCGATCGGGCATGCCAACGCGAACGCTGTCGGCGCTGGCAGCAGCAGAAGCGGCGAGACGACGCCGACTACCGGGACAACGACGTCCGTGTCAGCAAGGCATGGGCCACCGAGAATCCGACGTACTGGAAACAGTACCGTGACGAGAATCCCGCCTACGCCGAGCGAAATCGAAATCTACAGCAACAACGAAACCAGAAACTCCGGGCATCTGTGATTGCAAATGAGGACGTGATCGGCGGTACCGCTGCCGCCTGTTAACTTCCCGCGTGTGCGTTCTCGAACTATCGAGCATCCGAATCCGACTCGACCCGTGTATGCCTTGACCAACCACCCGTCGCGAAGTGACGCCCGATGTTCGAGAGGCATCTTTTCGCATGTAAGGGGACGATGCGGCGATGCAAGAACAAGAAAACACCGATGGAGATGGGCGAACAGCGGCACCCAGAATTGGTAGATCAGTTCGAGGATATCCCGATCTTTCTCTGTCGATAGCGCGACGTTCCTGACGAGTTAGCACTTTGAAGTAACGACGAGGATTGCCACACATCCAGCAACTACAGGGCGTCGGAGTATCGATGACTTTGCCGAGCAGCTTCTGCTCATGCCGAATATCCCGCCCCCAATGGTGGCCACGTGCACGCTTTAACCTTGCCGTGTGGTGGCGGCGCGAGGCGCGCTTCATGTCTTTCATACGGATTCTCCTGATTTCGGCCGGCACCCGGGATGGGCCCGGCCGTTCGTATGAAGAAACCCGTGAAGCAGTACATCAGTGCAAATTCAGCGATCACCACCAACCCCAGTTTGCATCGTGGTTGTGCCAAGTCCGAAAGACAGGATCGAATTCGGGATCAGCCAGCCAACGGCGCAGCATGCGGTCGTTAGTGGTGCGAATTCGGTGATCGGACACCTTGCGGTACCAGCGCGGTGCGGACCCGCCCATAGTGACCGACTTGTCGGAATGAAAACGTGCAATTGCCTTGCGCCCCGCCTTGGATCGCGGGTCGAGTTGTACCCAGTGGCCGTGGGGAAGTCGAGACTCCCAATCGTGCAGCACCCAGTAATACTTGTGGCGCTCCCGCTTGCGGCGAAACGTACGTGCCATGACATAGCTCCAGTTGTTGGTAACTACGTCATGGCGATCTCCTTTCCTGGGCAAATTCAGAATTCATCATGCATTAACGCTTGGCTGTCAGTTTCGCTGACGAAGCTGGCTCACTCGGGTCGTTAGGCGAGCAGTTGATCGAAAACCGATGCAGCTTCTCCACAGTCCTCCCGCTTTCCCTGCAATTCGCCTATTTTGGCATCCAGAGGTATCCCTGCAACCACAACCGGCCCTCGATATCCTGGCCGACTTGGGGCGGCGCTTCTCCCGACCAGGCACGCCGGGTGATCAGAATGTCCAGATCGGCATCCTCGTCGCCGAAGCGCATCACCGTGGCGCGCACCCGCCAGCCATCTTGGCCCAGCCAATCCTTGAACTCAGTCACCGATTTCACTGGCGCGTGGAAGCTGTAGTCATCCACGTCCCAACCACTGACCGGCAGAAACATTGCGGCGCCGTCCATGCTTACGGTGCAAGCGGTCTCATGGGGCTCCTCGCCCTCTTTCAACCGCTGGTTCATCCACGCCACCTCATCGGGATGCCGGTTGATCTTCCACTCATGCTTCTCAGCCGGGCCGGCGTTGTAGGCGATGCCGGAGAAGATGAAGTCGTACTCCTTGCCCGTTTCGTACCAGGCCCGATTGATCAGGTACTGCGTATCGAAGAACGTCACTTCACCTTCACCCCAGCTGGCGGTAATTTGAGCTTCCAGCCCGCCCTCCCAGACGCTGACATCGCGCAAGGTCAGGGTGTGCTGGCTGCCGGTTGCGAAGAAGGGGAAGAGGCTGACGAGCATGTTCGCCTCCTTCTCGACGCGGAGAATCAGCGCCATCCCTTGTACCCGCAGTGGCCAGACCAGCTGAAACCCCTTGGGCCAGCCATCCGGTAACGACCGGGCCGGTTTGCGACTTTCACCGTACCCCGTTTGCACCAGCGCATTCGGCACGATTTCCGGCAGGCGGCCCATCAACTCCTTCGAGTCTTCAACAAACGGATTCCAGTGCGAGCCAAGGTAATGTTGAGCGTCCTCCCCTTCGGGGATGAAAGTCGATGCCGGCCAGGGAAGCGTTTCGCGGGCAGGCTCCTGCGGCTCAACGACGGCGGGGACGTCCTTTTCCAGGGATTCGCGGCGAATCAATGCCTCCCCGGCGCCATCAAATGCGATGCCGAGATAATCCGTGCCGACAAAAGTGACGGTTCCCGATCCGTGCAGCCCGTGCTCGATACGGCTGCCGACCACCAAATTTCGCGTATCCATTATTTCTCCCTGCCCTTTCGTCCCACTACCCCTTCACGCAAACCACTTGCTTCAGGGTATGCAGCGTTTCGGTGAGATCCTTCTGGTTCTCCATCACGGCATCGATATCCTTGTAGGCGCCGGGAATTTCGTCGATGACGCCACTATCCTTGCGGCAGATCACCCCATCGGTCTGCCGCGCAAGATCGGCCTCGGTGAACTGTTTTTCGGCAGCGGTACGGCTCATCCGGCGGCCGGCGCCATGGGCACTGGACGTGAAACTTTCCGGGTTGCCCAAGCCGCGAACGATGTAGCTGCGCGCCCCCATGCTGCCCGGGATGATCCCCAGATCGCCTTCGCGCGCCCGGATGGCGCCCTTGCGGGTTACCCAGACGTCCGCGCCGAAGTGATGCTCGCGAGCCACATAGTTGTGATGGCAGTTCACCACCTCACTGGTGACATCGAAGGGAGGCAGGTGGCGCTTGAGCGCGGCCAGCACCAGGTCGACCATGCACTGCCGGTTCTGTAATGCATATTCCTGCGCCCAATGCACGGCCTCGACGTAGTCGTCGAAATGTTCGGTGCCTTCAGGGAAGTAGGCGAGATCGCGATCCGGCAGCTGGATCATCCAGTGTTCCATGTCCTTGCGGGCCAACTGGATGAAGTATTCGGCCATCGCATTGCCGATGCCCCGACTCCCCGAGTGCAGCATGACCCACACCTGATTGGACTCATCCAGACAAACCTCGATGAAGTGATTGCCGCCGCCGAGGGTGCCGAGTTGCTTGACCCACTTGGTCGTGCCGCAGATGGTTTTTTCCAGTACCGGATGCTTTTCCAGGATCCGGTTAAGGCCCGTCGCGAACGGCAGCGCTTGATCCTCGAACGACCTTCGGTTGTTGTGCATACCTCGACCGACGGGAACGTCCCGGCTGATCTGGTCGAAGACTCCCTTCAAGGATTTTTCGTCCAGATCATTGGCCGTGATGGAAAGCCGGCAGGCCACCATGCCGCAGCCGATATCGACACCGACAGCGGCGGGAATAATGGCCTTGTGGGTCGCGATCACCGAGCCGATGGTCGCGCCGATGCCTAAGTGCACATCTGGCATGGCGGCGACGTGGTGATGAATGAACGGCAGGCTGGCGATATTGGTCAGCTGTTTTTTTGAGTTGTCATCGACCTCATCGGTCCAGATTTTGACCGGTATCCGCTGGTCGGTCAGAACTTGCTTGATCGGCATACCCTACTCCCCTTCATCGCTCCATTCACCAGTACGAGCATTGTCGAGGAGCAAGTGGCTCAAATGCTGCGCCACCGATAACTATTTTGCCTGATGGATATCGACCAGCTACGTATGCTTTCTTTTCCATTGGCCATATTGCTGACTTCCGTCACGGCTTTGACCGCGTCGCTGCTCCTGGTGGTTCTTTCCGGCCGGGCTGTTCAGCCACGCTTTGGCCGCTTCTGGATAGCGTTGAGCCCATTCGGAAAACGCCTTGCCACGCAAGAATGCGTCATTCGATGTTACAAACCGGGCTGGCGGCGGCTCCGGCAAATCCTCAGTTGTGTCGTAGTCCTTTTCGAGAATCTGCAGTGGCGTGCCGAAGGAATTGTTCAGCGCTGACCGCATCTCAGGAAATAGGAGGCCGAGCAACCGGTCATAGACGGTGTCTCGCACATACATCGGTTCTTCATTCTCGATGCTGGACTTCACCGTCTCCCGCCATTTCGCCACTTTCTACTCCTGCTCTGAGGTTAATGTCGGCCCGTAAATGCGCACGGCAATCAGGTACAAGGTGTGCCACTTCAACGAGGATTCGCCCCGGTCGCAGCGGATGGCGTTGATGACGGCCCACGCATTGTCGAACTTGTACTCAACGCCGGTACCGCAGCGAATCGACAATAGCCTTGCGATGATGGTGCGCAGGGGGTTTTCGTCCATCAAGGGGGCAATGGGATAGCCGACGCTGCAACCATGCCAACCGAGTCCCACTTTAGCGGCTGCGCAGGGGCACGTTCAGGGTTTAGCGGTACGAATCGCTGCTCCAATGGCAGCGGCAAACCTGCCTTTGTGATCTTCGCGCAACTCGCTGAAGCGACAGGCATTCTGCGAAGGGTGTCGGAAAGACGTTTGCCGGCATTTTTTTAGAAGAGAGAGCGGGAGTGACCCAAACTCGGACGGAAATCCGTGCGTCCGGCAACTCGGGCAGTCGTCGCAGAATAGCGGCGAAGGGCGCGTGGCTTGAAGGTTCCGCAGAAAGGACAAGGCCAACCGAGAGTGGTTGGCCTTGGTGTTTTGGTGGACCGAAAGGGGATCGAACCCTCGACCTCCGCATTGCGAACGCGGCGCTCTCCCAGCTGAGCTATCGGCCCAAAAGAGGGCGGATTATATCCGAGGCTCGAGAAAGGACAAGGGCGCCTCAGCGCCCCATGGTCGAACCGGCAAAAGAAGCAGGATCAGACCGAGAATGACGATCCACAGCCGCAGGTGCTGCTTGCGTTCGGATTCTTGATCACGAACTGCGAGCCTTCCAGGCCTTCCGTGTAATCAATCTCGGCGCCAACCAGATACTGGTAGCTCATTGGATCGATCAACAAGGTCACACCATTTTTCTCCAAGACGGAATCGTCATTATTGGTCACCTCGTCAAACGTAAATCCGTACTGAAAACCG
>WBZU01000962.1_pt2 | contig 11020 bp, 11 predicted proteins | sample 5204311 | NCBI WGS metagenome assembly WBZU01 (sample SAMN12344359, study PRJNA552823) | activated sludge metagenome | biome: Activated sludge suspended growth; feature: Nitrification reactor; material: Wastewater; isolation source: activated sludge from nitrification reactor of wastewater... | reverse complement strand
CAGAATATATTTCTGAAGATAGTATATCGTATGATTATACAATAAAAGGAATCGGGTTTTTGAACTCAAATGATTCAGTTGAAATACTAAAACAATTTCCATTGTTTAAAACACTTTTTGTGGATTTAGATTTTAATGGCTTCGAGGAGTTATATCTCGTTACCAAATCAGTAGATAAAGGTCTTATTGTTGTACGCGGGATTGCTTCTTATGATGACAAGACTTTCGGAAGTATAAATGTAGAAGGTTCAACAAAATCAAATGCTTTATTTAATGATGTATTAATGTTGGAAAAACCAACTCGACTTTGGTATTTAGGTAATGATTCTATTTTTTTTACCATTGGACGGATTATGATTAAAAAACCAATTCAAAGTCTAGGTTCAAATCCTAATTTTCATGATACTTATGTTTCAATGATTACAGACTTATTTTAGATTCTATCTATCAATTAACTAAGGTAGATCAAAATGTAATACAAGCATTTAAAAATCCAGCTGGAACAGGTAGTTTTAAAACACTAGTAATAGACCAATAATGTGACGATTTATTATCTTGATATAATTTAAGCTTTCTATTCTCAAATCAAATGTTTGCATATTGCCAAACATTTAATCAAAACGAATAAAGAACAAATGAAAAGAATAGCTATTCTCATTTTACTTTTGTTTTTTTCCATTCATTTTATTTCTTGTGGTAATAAAACGAAAGTAAGACCTGTTGTTGGATCAACAGAAATGAAATCAAAAACCGGAAAGGTTTATAAGATAACAGAATATATTTCTGAAGATAGTGTATCTCATGACTATACAATCCGAGGAATCGGATTCAAGAACTCAAATGATTCAATTGAAATAACAAAACAATTTCCAATTTTTAATACACTTTTTGCAGATTTAGATTCTAATGGGTTCGAGGAATTATATTTAATTACAAAAACAGGGAAAAGTGGGTTTATTAAAATTCTTGGAATCGCATCTTATAATGACTCAGTTTTTAAAGAGATTGTAACAGCACCTTACGATTCAATAAAATTAGCTGACAAGAGATAGCCAATTGGCGATTCCATTTATTACTTAAATAGATCTTTTATTATAAAGAAGTTTTTTTCACCGGAAACCCCTATCAACTATGGAGGAGGTATTCATGCGGTATTCGGACCTAGCTCTATTCTAGCAGATTATCCATTAAAACTTGATTCGATATATAAGTTAATTGTACATTATCCTAATCCCGATGACATAATTAAAGATGATAAATTACTTAAGACACTGGAGGAATTCCAAAAAAATAAAGAAGATCAGGATAGTGTAATCAGCAAACGTTAATAGTAATTTGAAAGGCAACAATCAATATTAAGGAGCAATCAAATGAACGAAAACTGGAATCTCGAAAAACGAAACAACTTCGGCTGGTATCTTGAAGGTCAGAATGAAATCAAAGCCTTCTGGCTGCCTGAAGTTGAGTTTGCCAACCCGGAGTCAACTGTAAGTGGAAATATTTCGGAATCGACAGTTAAGATACTCGAAGACAAATTGTTTAATTATTCAATATCATTGACTCCGCAAACTCATCTGTTTTCAGCTATTGCTTCAAATTCACTAATGGCTTTTAAATTATCCGAAGAATTGGAAGGAGGATTTATGATTGTTCTTCCAGTAGGTTTGACAAATTTCCAGACCATCGCTATTGCAAGAAACAAATTAGATGCAACGACAAATAGAATTCAATTATTTAAAAACATTACATTAATAATTATTACAATTACAGTATTAATTCTGTCCTTTAAACCGTTTATTAGAATATTATCTCTCAATGTTGAGCAATACATGTTTTTAGTAGAAGAATTAAAAAAAACGGGACGTAATGATCTCGGAGATTTAACAGGAATTTATCCCGGTTATTATGTATTTGAAAGCATTTTCGGAGCAATCTTTGTGTTAGGGTTGATTTTCATATTATTTTATTTAGTTATTAAATTTAAAAAACTAAACCATAAGGTTCTTTCTTATTCATTTGGTATAGTTTTATTATTTCTAATATCATGTTTCATAAGTTGGAAGATTGAAATAAATAATGATTTTGAAGCTTTAAAACTTTTATCCAAAAGTGATATAAGATTTACATTTTTTTATGCTAAAATTGATGGTGACATAAACAAGTACGCATATTTTGAAAAAAATCTTATGTGTCACTCGCTTTAGTATTCATATGTTGTATTATTTCAATGTTTCACAGAAAATCATTAAACTACGTTAGGAAATCAGAATAATTCCTCAATAAAATTTGAGTGATATTTGTCAATTAAATTTACTTATTTGCAAATCATTTTGCGTTTTCATAGCCAAGGAACTTCTAAAGGCAGGACTCTGCGGAGACAAAAACAGATTATCAAGACTTTCACGCAGGGAGTTAACAATTTTTCAGAAATTATGCTGCATTGAAAAGTTCATTTATTCTTAAAAAATTATAACATAAATTTAATTGTCAGAAGAAAGAAGTTGGGATGTGTTTTTTGAATCTGTCTTCTGTCTTTGACTTAAACTTTAATGTGGGGGTATTATGAAATTAGTATCCAATATTGAAGACTGGGCTGATGCCCACCATCCAAAATGGCTCGACATCATCCGAATTCTTCTCGGGCTTGTTCTGATAGCAAAAGGAATTTGATTCATCCGGGACACAGACTTAATGTCTGCATTGCTCCTTGATAGTACCGCACAGCTCCGTTCCATGGCGTTTGCACATTACGTCATTGGAGTGCAGCTCGTAGCCGGATTCATGTTAACTTTCGGACTGCTCACAAGAGTTGCAGCCTTTTTCCAAATCCCGATTCTTGTAACAGCAGTATTCTATATGGATGTGACAAAAGAATTTTTTGTTATCAGTTCTGAATTACCGTATCTGATTCTAGTGCTTTCTCTTGTTGTTTTCTTTTTCATTTACGGCTCAGGTCCCCTTTCTATTGATAATTACATCAGGAAGCATGATGCTGATCAAACGTAAATTTTAATACTCAGCTCATGTTTCATGAAGTGATGCAACGAACTTGAAAAATCTCAGGCACTTGAGGTATGGACTCTTTCTGCTTCCATAGTGTTAAAATTTTTTTTTAATTTTCCGCCGTCGTTAGTGACTGCATCGCAAGGAGAGTGTCTCAATACCTTTTTCCTGCTTGCTAAACTTCCAGCTCCGCGAGGCGAGCAGCTTAGCAAGCCAAAAATTGACATTCCCAAGCTGGGGAGGCTGTGTGAAAACAAAAAATTAAACATTTCCCGAAGATAGATTCACTCATTTACGCACTGGATGACCCAGAGGGTACCCCCCGCTTTCGCGGGAATGACATTTAGTTAATTATGGCTTTTAGACAGCCCTTACCGGGAAAATAACATAATCATTTAAAATAATTTAATCATTATGATGTATCAGACATGACATGGTGTTTCGTATGGACACGCCATGGCGTGTCCATACGGTTACATTTATTTACATTTCCAATACAACTCCGAAAAGAATATTGCGTATTTTTGTATGAATCAAAAAATTAAAATTAAAAATTAAAACTAAAATTTAAAACAAGGAGTCTCACAATGTCAGATCAGATAAACAGGGAAGAACAGGTTCCCGTAAAGAAAAGATCGGTTCTAAGAACAACAAGATCCAGAGTTATACTTACAGTTGTAATAATTCTGTTTGCTGTTCTCGCAGTAAAAGGAATAGCTTTTGCCAGACACATCCACAAATTTGCCGACGGTCCCGGAGCATTCATTATTGACAGGATCTCAGAAACCCTCGATCTGTCTTCTGATCAGAAAGCTAAGGTCGAAAAGATAAAAGATCAGATAAAGGAAAAGATGGAATCCAAAAAAAATGAAAGAGATAGTAAGTTCGATGAATTTGCCAATGAATTTAAGAAGGATAACATTGACAGAAACAAACTGCTCGAACTCGGACAGAAGAAAGAGCTTGAGATGAAGGAAATGAAAGACTTCATGCTTGATAAGATGATCGAGTTTCATTCAATACTCACGCCGGAACAGAGAAACAAAGCAGTAGAAGAAATGAAGAACATGAAAAAAAAATTCGGAAAAATGCATGACAGACCGGAAAGACCAGGAGACGACAGGGATGGTTTCAGAAACAGAAAAGACTAAGTTATTTGTTTAGCTATTTTAAGTCCTTACAATTAATTTTGTAAGGACTTAATTATTTATACTCATGAAAAAAATTCTATTAATAGATGACGATGAAAAACTAACAGATCTTTTAAAAGATTATCTGAGCAAATACAATTTCAGTTCGCATTCTTCCGAAAATCCAGTAATCGCTCTGAATCACCTGAAAAATAATTTATACGATCTTATCGTACTCGATATAATGCTTCCGGATATGGACGGATTTGAAACATTAAAGGAGATAAGAAAGACAAGCAACATTCCCGTGATCATGTTAACTGCAAGGGGTGAAACAACGGATAAGATAGTAGGACTCGAACTCGGCGCCGATGATTATATTGCAAAGCCGTTTGAGCCGCGCGAACTCGTTGCCAGAATGCAGTCGGTATTCAGAAGAGTGGACGGTAATCAGAATGAAGACGAACTCATTTCATTTAAAGACCTGGAGATCAATCCGCTGAACAGAACGGTTAAACTTAATAGTAAGAATGTGGAACTTACATCCACTGAGTTTGATATTTTAATGCTGTTTGCAAAAAACAACGGCAAGGTTCTGTCACGTGAATTTCTTATGCAGAAAACCAAAGGAGCTTCGTGGCAGTATTACGACAGAAGCATAGATGTGATGGTGTCGAGATTAAGAAACAAACTGAAGCATAAAAATTTCAGATTAATTAAAACAGTTCAGTCCGTAGGATATATATTTTATGCTGAAAAAGAAGAATAACAGATACCCGATATTTTTAAAGCTGATGCTGTTGTTTCTGGTATTTATTTTACTGGCAAACTTTTCAATTGGATTTATACTTTCCAGAATAATCGGCAAAGGTCCGCCGCTTGGTTCGCCGGAAAGATTTCCCTTACAGGTGCAGAAGTATATAATCAGCAGGATAGGCGATCCTCCGGATACAAATCAGGCGAGAAAAGTTTCGGATGAGCTGCAGGTTAATTTCAGAATAGAATCCTCCGGCATCAGCTGGACGAATGACGAATCAATTCCTGATATCCCCCGGCTTCGCGAAGAAAAAGATTTCAGAACGGACGGGCAGAATTTTATTGTCCGTCTGAGAGGAAGACCTATTTTTGTTAATAAGACTGATGAAGGATATATAATTTTTTCACCGTTCATGCCGAGAGATCTGATTAATGAGACTAATGTAGTTATCGCAGTGATAATAATTATAACGATCCTTGCAGTTCTTTTATATTTTGCATTGAGCTGGATATTCGGTCCTATTAAAAAATTATCAGAAGGAGTCGAATTGATAAGCGAGGGAAATTTTGACAATACGATTATAGTAGACAGGAAGGACGAACTTGGTAATCTTGCCGATTCGATCAATGAAATGAAAGAGAATATTTCCGGTATGATTAAGTCGAAAGAATCCTTGCTCATAGATGTTTCGCACGAACTCAGGAGTCCGCTTACTAGGATCAAACTCGCAAATGAGTTTATTGACGATCCGAAAATTCATAATAAGATACGCGATGATGTGAAAGAGATGGAGCTTATGATAACCGAACTTCTCGAAACATACAGAATGGATCACGAACAGGGAAAGTTCAGCATAGAAAAAGCAGATATTGTAAAACTTGTAAAAGATGTTGTTTCAAAATTTGAATTTCAGGATATAAAGTTCAGTTCTCAATTCGCCGTAAAGGAAATACTTATTGACAGAAGAAAAATAGAAACTGTATTCCGAAATATCATTGACAATGCCGTGAAATATTCCGGAGGCAGGACTGTTGCAGTTGATATCTATGAAAGAAATGAAAATAAAGATTCCGTATTCGTTTCCGTGAAGGACAAAGGCAGAGGCATTGAAGAAGAAGAGCTCGGGAAAATTTTCGAACCGTTTTACAGAATTGACAAATCGAGGGACAAGAAGATAAAAGGTTACGGACTCGGATTAAGTCTTGTGAAGAGAATTCTGGAAGGGCATAATGCGGAAATTGAAGCAAAGAGCAGGAAGAATGAAGGAACTGAATTTATTGTTACATTCAAAAAGGATTTTATTAAAAAATAATTTACTCAATCAGACAGCTTTGATGTTATAAAATTATCTCCTGCCTGTAATTCCACGAATTCACACTAAATTAATCTTACAATTTTTTTAAAATTCATTGTATAAATGAAATTAACGGTTCTTTAGAATCCAGAAGCGGTTAACATAATTAATTTAATAACAGAACCATAATATTAAAATAACCGGTTAATTTTATTTTGTAATTGAAACAATAATGAATAGCATATTAATTTTTCGCATTACTTTTCACTTTGTTAATTTACAAATGAAATATACTCAGATTAACATCAGCCATTAAATTTACCGTATTAAAAATATCATCATTTGATTAATTTGTTTTCATGCAAAGAAAAAAAATTCTTTTTATCTGCGGATCCCGCAATCAGACTACAATGCTTCATCAGATATCAGATCATTTGAATGATTACGAACATTATTATTCGGCATTTTTTTCCGACGGGCTTGAGAGGATTTTTGCTAAGCTCGGTCTTCTTGACTTTTCGGTTCTCGGAGGGAAGTTCAGGGAGCAGACGGAAAATTACTTCAGGGAACACGATCTTAAGACTGATTATGAAGGAAGAAAAAATGATTATGATCTGATAGTTATATGCAGCGATCTTATTGTTGCAAAGAATCTTCTGAATAAAAAAATGGTAATGGTTCAGGAAGGAATGACAGATCCTGAAAACATTTTTTTTCACATGGCGAAAAAATTCGGAATACCGAGATACTTCGGTGGCACTGCTTCGACGGGACTATCAGATGCTTACACATATTTCTGCGTTGCTTCGGAAGGATACAGGGAACTCTTCATTCGTAAAGGAGTAAAACCGGAAAAGATATTAGTTACCGGAATTCCGAATTTTGACAACTGCGCTAAGTTCATAAACAATAACTTTCCTTATAAAAATTATGCGCTTGTCTGTTCGTCCGATTCACGTGAGACATTCAAATATGAAAACAGAAAAAAATTCATACAGAAAGCCGTTTCACTTTCTGAAGGCAGGAAGATGATATTCAAGCTTCATCCGAATGAAAATGTCCAGCGGGCGACAAGAGAGATAAATAAATATGCTCCGGATTCTATTGTTCTTATTGAAGGTAACACAAATGAAATGGTAGCGAACTGTGACATTCTTATTACAATGTATTCAACAGTTTCCTATGTCGGACTTGCACTCGGCAAAAAAGTTTATTCTTATTTCGATACTGAAGATCTCAAAAAACTTCTGCCTTTGCAGAACGGAGGAAAGTCCGCAGAAAAAATTTCACAGATCTGCCGCTCACTGATAGAAGTTGAATCTCCTGCCGGAAATGGATTACATCAGACCGGCAAAAACAGTAATTTGAACATTAATTTCAGGACTGCTTAACCCGCTGAATATTTTAATTTAATGAATAATAATAAGGATCAGAACATACTTGTTGTCATACAGGCAAGGAAAAATTCATCCAGACTTCCCGGTAAAATTTTTCTCCCTTTGTCAGGCAAACCTCTGCTTTACAGAATGTATGAAAGAGTTTGCGAATCTGTTTCTGAAAAGCAGATAGTAATAGCTACTACAACGGATGATGCTGATGATAAGACTGTTGACTTATGCAAAGAATATGACATGAATTTTTTCAGAGGTCATTCTGATGATCTTCTTGACAGGCATTACAAAGCTGGAATCGAATATGATGCAGATGTTGTAATAAAAATACCTTCTGACTGTCCGCTGATATGTCAAGATGCGATAGATAATGTTATTAGCTTTTACAAAAAAAATAAAAACGAATTCGACTTTGTAAGCAATCTTCATCCTGCCACTTATCCTGACGGACAGGATGTGGAAATAATTCCGATGGAAATTTTGAAACAGGCATGGACTGAAGCCAAAAAAGATTTTGAAAGAGAGCATACAACTCCTTTCATCTGGGAAAGACCTGACAGATTCAGGATAGGAAATGTTGAATGGGAGACAGGACTTGATCTTTCTATGAGTTACAGATTGACAATAGATTATCCGGAAGATTATGAATTCATTAAAAGAGTTTATGAGGAGCTTTATGATGAAGATAAAATGTTTAAACTTTGTGACATCATGATGCTGCTTGATAAAAAACCTGAAATTAAGAAGATCAATGAAATGTATAACGGCGTGAACTGGTACAGGAATCATCTGAGTGAACTGAAGACGGTTTCTGAATGTCAAACATCAAAGGTCAGACGTGATACGTTTTAAAATTTCAAATTGCAAATTTCAAATTTGACGAGAGACTTTGTTAAATGTCAAATGAAAATTTTGAGCATTGCATGATCATCGGAGTAATGAACATGGAAAAAACAAATAAACTGAAATAAATGAATAAAGAGAAATTACTTGAACTAAAAGAGACTGCATTCATAGTAAGGGAACATATAATCAGAATGTCCTATGACGGAGGATGCTTTATCGGTGCATCATTGTCATGTGCTGATCTGATAGTTTATCTTTATAAAGAGTTTTTAAATGTGAATAAAAATAATCTGAAAGACCCGGACAGGGATTATTTATTTTTGTCGAAAGGTCATGATGTTCCGGCTTTGTACGGGACATTTGCCGAGATAGGTTTCATTGAAAAAGAAAGACTGAAGAATCATCTGAAGACGAATGATTTTATATACTGGCATCCGAACAGGAACATTCCGGGAATTGAATTTCATTCCGGATCACTCGGACATCTTCTGAGCGTTGCAATAGGTGTAGCGATTGATTGCAAGATGAGAAAACAGAATAATAAAATAGTAGTCATACTCGGTGACGGCGAACTGGATGAAGGTTCGGTCTGGGAAGCAGCATTGGTAGCCGGTGCAAAGAAATTAGACAATTTAATAGCAGTTGTTGACAGGAATCATTTTCAGGCAAATATAGAAACAGAGAAACTCATTCCGCTGAATCCGATCAGCGATAAGTTCGAAGCATTCGGCTGGAAAACAAGATCCTGCGACGGTCACAGCTTTGATGATTTGGAAAAAACTTTTACAGAATTCCCCATAGAAACGGGAAAGCCGAATCTGGTAATAGCCGAAACACGCAGAGGCAAAGGTCTGCCGAGCATTGAAGCGAGAGCGGACAGGTGGTTCGCTAATTTTACTAATGAAGAAGTTGAAATGCTTTTGAAAGAACTGCACGGAGGAAAGATTACAGAGCTTACTTCGGAGACGATAGTTGCGAGATAAATGAACATTCAAATAACATTCACTAAGAAAATAGATTAATGACATACGAAGAAATATTAATAGATATTGTAAATAAAGATGAACGATTTATGATACTCACGGCAGAGAACAGAGCCGCTATCAGGAACCTGCCGGATAAGATCGGAGACAGATTTATTGATACGGGGATAACCGAGCAGACTATGGTTGGCGTCGCAGCAGGACTTGCGCTGAGAGGAAGAATTCCTGTTGCACATGCGCTTGCTTCTTTTCTGACAATGAGAGCTTTTGAATTCATAAGAACGGATGTAGGGATCGGGAATCTGCCTGTCAAGCTTGTCGGAGGATTTTCGGGATTCTTATCCGAAGCGAACGGTCCGACACATCAGGCGATTGAAGATGTATCCATAATGCGGGGAATTCCGAATGTTAATGTATTCTGTCCTGCAGATGAAGAAGACATGCTGATAGGATTAAGAAAAGTTCTGGAAAGTCCTGAACCGTTTTACATCCGTTACAATAATCTCAAGTCCGTTTATAAACATACACAGGATTTCGAAATCGGAAAAGCGGAAGTTGTGAGCGAAGGAAAAGATGTGACTATAATTGTTTACGGGGTTTTATTCGGTCAGGCAATTGAAGCGAAAGAAATTCTTGAGAGAAAGGGATTGTCAGTTGGTCTGATAAATCTGAGAACAGTTAAGCCCATTGATGAAGAAGCAGTTTTAAATGCAGCTAAAAACTCTAAGCTTCTTGTAACTCTTGAAGATCATTTTATTACAGGAGGGCTGTATTCAATAACAGCGGAAATATTTTTAAGAAATAAGATGATGTGCGATGTATTGCCTGTAGCGCTGAAAGACAGGTGGTTTAAGCCGGCGCTCTTACAGGATATGCTTGAATATGAGGGATTTACCGGGAAGAAAATTGCTGAACGGATATCTAACTACAAGGAAATTTTTAATTAACTTAAGTTGACACCTTTAAGATTGAATGCAAGAAATTGCCACTTATTTCACTAATTGACACGAATTTGAAAAAGGAATTTTAAATTAATTGGTGTAAATTCGATTGATTCGTGAATGAAGATAATCTTCAAAGATTAAAGCGGTCAACCTGAGTAAATAATCAAAATATATTTGCAAAAAGTTTTGTAATTTATATTTCAAATTATTTTAAAAAAAGAAATATATTATGGGAAAAAATGAAATAAAAGATTTTATAAAATTTGCTCCTTCTTTTATGGAGCATAGGAATTTCTGTTCTTCATATGATGAAGAAGCAGATGTTTTATATATTGATTTTAAAAAACAGGTCATTCAGATGATTCCGAGTTGACCGATGATGATGTAATAATCAGGTATGAAAAGGGTGAAATTATTGGTCTGACTATTTTACATGCAAAATCCAGAAAATCTTTAAGCTAAATCATTTAATTTTTTATAAATGCTAAATAAAATCTGTTTTAATAAAAACTTCCCTGATATAACTGAATCAGACAAACTCTTCGAAAGAAGCAAAGGGCTTATCCCCGCATACACACAGACACTTGCAAAAGGTCCGACGCAGTGGATAAAAGGTATTGCGCCGAAGTATCTGAAGAAAGGAAAAGGTTCGCATGTCCTGGATGTTGACGG
>WBZU01003126.1_pt1 | contig 11024 bp, 7 predicted proteins | sample 5204311 | NCBI WGS metagenome assembly WBZU01 (sample SAMN12344359, study PRJNA552823) | activated sludge metagenome | biome: Activated sludge suspended growth; feature: Nitrification reactor; material: Wastewater; isolation source: activated sludge from nitrification reactor of wastewater treatment... | reverse complement strand
AGCCGCCAGGAACAAGTTGAAGAGTGTGTTCGGGTAAAACACCACGCCCGGACGAGCTTCGATGGCGAAGCGGCGCAAACCGCCGAAAAAGTTTCGGTTTTCCCAGCTCAACGTCCCGTGCGCTTCCACGCGTGCGCCGGCTTCGGCACCCACGCCGACCTTGAGCGCTCGAAGAGGTGCCGGTTGAACCGTGATGATGACGGGGATTGTCGGATCGGGTGGTTTGTCCGGAGGTGACAGCTCCGGCTTGATGTCGATCGATCCGAAGACGCCGAAGTCCCCCAAGGCTCGTTCCGCTGCGGCGAGCGACGCGGTGGAGAACATGTCACCTTCTTTGAAATCCAACGATTTTCGCAGCAAACCTTCGGGCAATTCGCCGATGCCCGCCAGGCGAATTTTTCCGAACTTCGCGCGGGGCCCGAGCTCGAGGGTGAACGTCACATCGGCTGCGTGAGCGACGAGATCGACTTTGACCTGACCAACCACGTTCGCGTAGGGAAAACCGCGATCGGTCATCGCCTGAATCATTTCTTTCTTTGTTTTTTCGTAGGCTTCTTCTTCCAAACGTGTGCCCGGCTCGAACTCGTTCTTGGCCTCCGTGACGGGCTTCGATACCTCGTCGGCTTCGGGCATGCGCCAATCTTTCCACTTGAGATCCACGCGTCGAATGAGCACGGGCGGGCCTTCGTCGACGGAGATCTCCACGCGTACGCGCCCGTCGGATTTGCGCCGCATCACGCGGGCGGCCGTCACGCGAGCGTCGTAAAACCCCCGCGCACGGTAATAACGCTCGACACGGGCGAGATCTCGTTCGAGCACAAACCGATCGAAATACTCGTACTCGACGGTGAGCAGGTCGGACAAACCGATCACGGGCACGCCGTACAAGGCGCCTCCGAGGGCATGGACGCTCTGCGCGGTGGCGATGCGTTCTTTGATCGCGGTATCGGGGATGGCTTTGTTGCCGAGGATTTCGACGTCTTCGATGATGCACCCGGACAAATCATCCGCGCGGCACGTGGGGGCCTTCGGCTTGGGTGTGGATTGACAACCCATCACGAAGCTCGCCAGCACCAGCGTGGCGAGCGCACTTCGAGCATTCGGGGTTTCGGATCGCTTTTGGCGTCCTGCGCCCCAAACCCCACAACGTCCGAAGTCTTTGCGACGTCGAGCAGTCACGTGATGACCTTTTGAACTCCAACGATCACGAACGCAATCTTCATCAACGGGGCACCTCGGCTGAATGCATAGCGCGGGATTGCCATTCGTGTCTCTTATCGGATCTGGACATGATCTTGAAATTTCGATAAGGAAGGAAGGCAACGTCCAGCACCAATTTCGTGCCTGGGGTTTGGGGCGTCGAGCGGCGCAGGCGACTCGAAGTCCTGAATGCACAACAGGGAATAGGGACGGTCGAGGGGCCACGATGCCGTATCCGGGACAATTCATTACGTCCACCATTCGCTTGCTTCGGCGTCTCGAGCACGGTGTGGGCGGCATGGGGGAGGTTTGGGCGGCCGAACATTTGGCATTACGAACGCACGTTGCCGTGAAGTTCATGGTGTCGAAGCATTTGCGCAGTGAGACGTCGTTGCGGCGTTTTACGCAGGAGGCGCAAGCGGCGGCGCTGCTTCAAAGTCCCCATGTGGCGAAGGTCTTCGATCATGCGACGACGGTCGACGGCGAACCATACATCGTGATGGAGTTATTGCGGGGCGAGACGTTGCGTTCGAGGCTCGAGCGGGAAGGGATTCTGCCCATCGAGGACGTGTGTCGCTTGATTGAGCATGCGGCCAAAGCGCTCAGTGAAGCGCATCGAATGGGGCTCGTGCATCGGGACATCAAGCCGGACAATTTGTTTGTCCTCGACGTCGAGGGCGAACCATTTCTCAAGGTGCTCGATTTTGGAATCGTGAAGCAAATCGACGAGGACGCAACGACGTCGAGCGGCGGGTCGAATTTGGGCGTCGTGCGGTACATGAGTCCCGAACGGCTCGGAGTGCAATCGCGGATCATCGATCAGCGAGCGGATTTGTGGGCGCTCGGCATTGTGGCGTATGAAATGCTGACGGGGACGGTGCCATTTTATGGGAAAACCGATTTCCTCGTGGCGAAAGCCATTGAAGTGGGTGATTTCATTGCTCCGACGCGCCTTCGGCAAGAACTTCCGGCGTTGGTGGACGCGTGGATGCGAAAAGCTTTGGCGCCGAACATCGATGATCGCTTCGATGCGGCGATGGACATGGCGGATAAATTGCACGTGGCGATTCATCGGCGTCCACGTATTTCCACATTGAAGCTGGATGCGACGATTTTCGTCGAAACAGCCCCGTTCATTGATTCCGAGCCGCTTCCGGCATCCCAAAAATTCGTTCAGGACACGCGGCGTTCGTCCGGGATGACCAAAGGCAAAGATACGGACAAACCTTCGCGCTCGTCGCGTTCTTCGCAACTCAAGGGCCCGAGCAGCGAGCGTATGAACGAGGGGTCATTGGTGGAAGGGCGTCGGCCCATTCGTTTGGAGCCTCGATTTCCGCGCGTGCCCGCCGATATGCAAATCGACAATTACGAAGACAATGTTTGGTGTGCCATGGCTGCGGATGAATGGCCGCGCAGCGTGGCGTTCGATCTGGCGGGACCGAATCTATTCATGGCGTCGTGGAATGGCGATGTCGGCGGCGTCGACGTGATTATGCACAAGCGTCTTTGGACGACGAAACTCGTCGTTCGTGTCAATTGCTTAGCTTCGGGGCCCGGATTCGTGGCCTTGGGGTGCAGTGACGGACGTCTTCGATTGCTGGAATCGGCCACGGGCAAGCTGGTGCAGTTGATGGATGGCCATCGCGCGCCCGTGCGGGATTTGGCGTTGAATCAAGACGGTTCGACCTTGGTTTCGTGCGGTGAGGACAACAGTGTTTGTTCGTGGCGCGTAGGTACGGCGGAGCTTGCCGCGATGCTCCCGGACGAACTCAAATGGGTTCGTGCAATCGCGATGGTGGGAAATGGTTCGCTCATTGCTACGGGCGGCGATGATGCATCCGTGCGCATTTGGGATGGTCAATTGTGTCCCATTACGGTGGTTCGCGACGGTTCGAGCCCGGGGCTCGTGCGCACGGTGGCATTTTCGCCGGATGGTCAGCAGCTTGCCGCCGGTTTTGGTGATGGTTCGGTGCGGGTTTGGAATACTCGAAATTGGGAGCTGCACCGGACGCTGCGCGGCGACGGTAAACAAGTGCATTCGTTGACGTTCGATGCGACGGGGATGTACGTCATTGCGGGGCTCGTGAGCGGAGGGATTCGGGTTTGGAGTGTCTCTACGGGGGTGCTCGAGCGGGATGTGGTCGGGCGGGGAAGGCCGATGATCAGTTTGGTGATGGACGCGAGTGGTCAGCGTCTGGCGTCGGCGTGTAATGAAGGCCGGGTCAATGTGTATCGATGGCCGCTCGATGTGCGGATGCGCGAAGTTCCGGGAGACAAACGGACGGCTCGGGCGTGAGCGACAAACCAATTCGACGCCGAATCATTCGTCACGAATTTGGATGTTGCGATGTGACGCGTGTACCTTGCCCGGCATGCGAAACAATCTCGTTTTTGGGTTGATGGCGGCCTTTGCTTTCGTATTCGTCGCGTGCGACGGTTCGAGCGGCGGGGGTACGAGCGGGGGCATGAGCACTTCGAGTTCGACGTCGAGCTCGTCGTCCACGGGAGCGGCTGGTACGGGGGGCATGGGCGGATCGGAAAACAACGGCGGGGCTGCGGGAACGGGCGGTATGAGCACCGGTGGAGGCGCCGGAATGGGTGGAATGGCGGGAAGTGGCGGGGGCGGGGCGATCGGCGCGCTTTGCGGGCAATCGGCGGGCGGAGCGATGTGCGCACAGGGGCTCGCGTGTTGTTACCCGTGCGGGATTCCCGGTTGCGACTTCAAATGCACGACGCCGTGTGATCCGAATTCGCCCGGATGCATGAACGGCTGCATGTTGCTCCCGTAAAACCGCAGGGTTTGACCTTACCGTCGTCGGCCGGTTCTCGGACGAACGAAACGTTTTTCCTTCCGTACAGATTTCCCTTCTCCCGTTGTCACGTGCGTGCTAGCCTAGCTTCATGGATGGCGCGCTGTATGTCTCCGATCCCGAACGCGAACTGATTCGAACGGGTCCCATCGAATTGCGGGATGTCGGACCGAACGGCCGAAAGCTCGGCACGCCGGACGATTGTTACGAAGACAGCCCGTGGGAACTCCACCGCGGCGAATTGGTGGAGAAGCCCGTGTCCAATGACATTCACTCACTTGCGATCATCTTTTCCGGCACGTTGTTTCGCAATCATGCGCGCGATGACTATTCGGTGATGAGTGACGTGTATTGCGTTTTGGATGACGAACGTGGTGCGTCCCGACGAGCTCCCGATACGGTCCTCGTCAAACAGGTTGTCAACCCCAAGGGTGATCCGTACCGCGGGATTCCGATCCTGGCGGTGGAAATTCGAGCGACCCAGAGCAAGAAAAACCTGGACGAAAAAGTCGTTTTGTACCTCGAGCACGACTGGCCGACGGTTTGGCTTGTCCACACCGAGCGTCGGGAAGTCGAAGTCGTGAAAAGAGGGCTCGCGTCCGTGGTGTATCGGATCGGAACGCACGTCCCGCTCGTTCCGGAGCTCGACAAGTATGGGTTGACCTCCGTGCCGGTGAGCGCATTTTTCGATCATGCCGAGGGGCTCGAGTACACGGCCGGTTGGGTGCATGCGCATGGTCGAGCGAGTGGATTCGTGGATGGTCGAGCGAGTGGATTCGTGGATGGTCATGCGAGTGGGGTCGTCGATGGTCGCATCCATGAACGAGCCGGTGCGCTTCTGGATCTGCTTGGTGCGCGTGGGTTTGTCGTGACGCCACACGTTCGGGAACGCGTCTTGTCCTGCGGCGATCTGGACCAACTTCAGCGTTGGTTCCTCTTGGCCGCGACCGTGACAAACCTCGACGCCTTCGTTGCCGGTCTGGGCTGATTCGTTTGTGCTCCAAGATTATCGACGCGGAAAGAGCTTGGAGTACAAACGTGTTCGGGTGAGTTCTTCGTGTCTTCCGCGCTGAACGGCAGCTGCCACTTCAAACTCTCCGCAATCGATTCGGTTCGCTGTATTCTGCCCGCGTCGTGCGTCTGCACGGCACAAGGAGAGCGGACGAGATGGCGGACGAGATCCAAAACGACCTTGCTGAAGAGCCTCCGCGGGTAGAGCCGCCTGCGGATCGAGGTCAAACGACGAACCGTCGCGGGGCTTTGAAAGCCTTGGCTGCCGCGTCGGGCGCAATCTATGCGGGAGCGCTCATCGTACCCGTCGCACGCATACTCGCTCCGGCATCGAGCGGCGCGAGCGGCAAAGCACGTTGGATCCGCGTTGGACGTCTCTCCGACGTCAAACCCGGCGAACCCAAACGCGTCGTGGTCATCGCGGACGAGAAAGACGCCTACACGATTACTCGCGATCAGCTGCTTGGATCGTTGTGGCTCACGCGCAAAGGTGACGAAGTCAAGGCGATGAGCGCGGTTTGTCCGCACCTCGGTTGCTCGATCGACATCAATGCGGACAAACAGAGTTATTTCTGTCCCTGCCACGTATCGAAGTTTTCCTTGACCGGCGAAGCCGTCTCGGGGCCGTCGCCGCGCGGCATGGATGCGCTCGATGTGCGCGTGGTCGATGGGTTTGTCGAAGTGGACTTCCGTCGTTATCGACAAGGCATTTCCGCGAAGGAGGAAGTCGGGTGAAACTCGGCGATTGGATTGACGAACGCACGGGTTATCGGTCGCTCGTGAAAAGCTTCGTGGAATTGACCGTTCCCGGTGGTGCGCGGTTTGCCTACGCTTGGGCTGGCGCGATGGGCCTCATGTTGCTCGTCGTGATCATCACGGGCGTGCTCATGTCGACCGTGTATGCACCGAGCACCACGACGGCCTGGGCCAGCGTGATGTACCTGCAGCAAAAAGTCCCAATGGGATGGCTCGTGCGGGGATTGCATCAATTCGGTGCGCAATCGCTCATCATATTGGGAGCGATTCACATCGGCCATGCCATCGTTCGCGGTGCGTATCGCAAGCCTCGGGAATTCATGTATTGGTCCAGCCTGCTGCTTTTGGGGCTGATTGTCGCCGCGGCATTGACGGGTAATCCGCTGCGCTGGGACCAACGTGGATTCTGGGCATTACGCGTCGAAACGGGCATCATGGGCACGGTGCCGGTCGTCGGCACGATGATGCAGGAAATGCTCCTCGGCGGAAGTTTGCCCGGGAACATGACGCTCACGCGTCTTTATGCGCTGCACACGATCGTGCTGCCGCTCGTGCTTGGCGGACTGTTCGTCAAATACGTATGGCTCGGCAGGAAACACGGTCCGGCGCTCGAAGCTCCCGCGGACGCCGTGCGTTCGGATCCGTATTTCCCTTCGCAATTCGCGCGAGATTTGCTCGTTGCCTTGGCCGTGCTTTCCGTGGTGTTTGTCTTGACGGTACAACATCACGGGGCGCCGTTCGATGCACCGGCGGATCCGACCAGCGATTACCCGGCTCGTCCCGAATGGTATTTCCTGGCGCTGTACGAAATGCGCAAGCCGTTTCCGGGGCGTCTGGAGCTCATTGCGACGGTGCTCTTGCCCGGCATTGTGGTCGGGTATCTCATGCTTTTGCCGTTGCTCGATAAAAAGGCCGATCGCGGCGTCATGAAGCGCTTGCCGCTTTTGGTTCCCGTGGCGCTTTTCGGCATTGCAGGAGGTATTTTGACGGGCGCATCGATGAAGCACGATGCGGGCGACGCGGACTTTCTGAAAGCCGTGGCGAAAGCCGAAGCGCAAGCGCAGAAGGCATTGGCGATTTCGGCGGACGGCGTTCCTCCGGACGGCGCGCTCGCAATGATGCGTAATCATCCGGAAACGCGCCGGGTTTGGCTCTTCGAACAGCATTGCGCCAGTTGCCATCGTATGGGCGATCTTGGTCCGCCTCGAGGCAAAGACACGGCGCCGGACTTGACCGGGTTTGGCTCGAAAGACTGGGCCAAACGAGTGCTCGAAGAACCGGATCACGATCTGCTCTTCGGAAAAACGGCGTTCAAGGGCATGATGCCGAGCATGACGAAGCCGCCGGCCGATCCGGAATTGGCGAAAGAATTCACGCCGATGAAGGCGGAAGACTTGAATGCCATTACCGACTTTTTGACGGCTGAAGCGCAGGGGACGACGACCAAAGACATGCCCGGCGAAAAACTCGTTCGCCAACGTTGCACGAGCTGCCATCGTTTTGACGGTAAAACCGACGACGAAGAGTCGCTCGCTCCCGAACTTCGCGGTTGGGGTTCGACGGCCTGGGTTTTGGCTCAAATCGATGATCCGGGCAGTGGCAAGACGTATCCCAAGGGCTCGATGGACGCGAAGCTCGAAGGCCACATGCCGGCATTTGCGGAAAAACTCAGCGCCTCCGACCGCAAACTCCTGGCGACCTTCGTGCAAGCGCAAGCCGCCGCCAAGAAGTAATTCAATTCCCGCCCGACGTTATCCCGCGTCAATCCCGCCGTCATAATCCACGATTCGACGTCTCCACGACGGCGGCTCGACGATATTTGTCTTTTGTCCCCTTGGCGCGGCTGCAAAATGCTGTAACAATAAAAGAACTCGAGTGACCACATTAAGCCGTTGCCGGCGATTGTGGCACGATGGGAGCTTACCATGTTCAAGGCTTTCGCTTCGGGCGCGATTTTCGTGACGCTTTTATGGGTGTCTCCATCGTCGAGTCACGAGAGCGTGAATGTTCAAATTTCGGCACTCGGCGCAAAAATTCAAAAAGATCCCAAAAATCCTTCGCTGTATCTCGAACGAGCCGATCTGCAACGGCGCGAAAAGCATTATGCCGAGGCGTTGAGAGACCTCGATCGAGCACAAAAATTGGCGCCCGAACGTAAGGATATCGTGCTCGAGCGGGGATTGACGTTGGCGGCCAAAGGCGACACGGAAGAAGCCGAGAAATTGCTGTCGAAGTATTTGGCAATGGGGACGCCTTCGGCGAAAGCATTCGTGGCGCGAGGGAAAATTCGCGAGTCGGCATTACGTTACGCGGATGCGCGCTCCGATTATGCCGCCGCCGTGGCGCTCGAACCGCAGCCCGATTCATTTTTGGCGCGGGGACGCATGGACGAGGCGCTCGGGCATTGGGATGACGCGGTACGCGGTTATGAAGAGGGCTTGCGCATGCTTTCGGGTGCGGTTGTCTTGCGCTTGGCGCTCGTGCGCGTGGAGCAAAAGCAGGGGCATTACGAGCGCGTGATCGCGGTCATCGATGAAATCCTGCCGAAATTACCATTGAAAGCGGATTGGCTCCTCTTGCGCGCCGATGCCCACGAAGGGGCGGGACGCACGGCCGAAGCGCGAAAGGATCGCGAAGCGGCATTGCGGGAAGCGGATGAACGAATCGCTGTTCGTCCGACGGATTATGCCGCGATTGCTCGGGTCAAGGCATTGCGGGCATTGGGACGACGGGAAGAAGCGCTCCGGGAGATTGAAATCGTGGTGCAACACGCGCCGAAACTGGATGAAGCGCGCACGTTGCGTGATGAAATTCGAGCGGCAATGGCGGGCAAGAGGTAATGGTTCTATCATGAAAAACAGCGTTCTTCGAGGCTTGCGTCTTTTGGCTGCAAGTGCCGGCGTTTTGTTCCTCGCGCCCGATGCCGAAGCGGAGATATTGCGTCGAGCGCCCTATTTGCAATCGACGACGCATGAATCGGCGGTCATCGTTTGGATGACGTACGAACCCGGCCCGAGCGAAGTGCGTTATGGTTCGAGTCCCAAATCTTTGAATCACGTGGTGACGATCGATAAATCCGCCACGCATCACGAAGTCAAGTTGACCGGTCTTTCACCGGATACGCGTTATTATTATTCAGTCGGATCGCCGGGAAAAACCCTTGCCGGGGCGACGCTCGAGCATTACGTGCAGACCAACCCGGCGCCGGGCACCGCGAAAAAATTCCGAGCTTGGATCTTGGGGGATTCAGGCGATGGCGGAGCTCGGCAGGGCGCGGTGCGTGATTCCATGCTGGCGTACGCCGGCGCGACTCGACCGGATCTGTTTTTGCACATGGGGGACATTGCGTATTATTCGGGGACGACCGAGGAGTTCACGAGTCGCTTTTTTGCGGCTTATTCGAAGATCCTGCAAAAGACGACGTGTTGGCCCACGCTGGGGAATCACGAAGGCGTGAGTTCCGATTCGGGATTGCAAACCGGACCGTATTTCAATGCGTACGTATTGCCCAAGGGCGGCGAAGCGGGCGGTTTGCCTTCTGGAACCGAGGCGTATTATTCATTCGATTACGCCAACGTGCACTTCATCGTCCTCGATTCTCAAGATTCGTCGCGCGCGGTCGACGGAGCCATGATGACATGGATGAAAGCGGATTTGATGTCCACGAAGCAGGAATGGATCGTCGCGTATTGGCATCATCCCGCGTACAGCAAAGGGACGCATAATTCGGACACGGAAGCCCAGCTGATTGAAATGCGTCAAAATGCATTGCCGATCCTCGAAGCAGGCGGCGTCGATCTGGTCCTGGCCGGGCATTCGCACATTTACGAGCGTTCGTTTTTGGTGGACGGTGCGTACGATACGCCGACCACGGCGGCGGGACATATCGTCGATTCGGGAGACGGCAAACCGCTCGGGAAAGGCCCCTACGTGAAGCCCGGGGGCAATGCGGCGCATGAAGGCGCGGTGTACGTCGTTGCAGGTCATGGAGGTGCGGGGACCGGCGGCCTGGGCGGCCATCCGCTCATGTATTTCAGTGAAGTGACGAATGGCTCGTGTTTGCTCGACGTTCAAGGAAATCGTTTGTCATTGGTGAACGTCCGTTGGGATGGCGTCGTGACGGATCGATTTGCGCTCGTCAAAGGAAACGCATTGGTCTTGGCGACACCCGATGGCGGCGAGAGTTTGGAAGTCGGAACCACATTCGACATTCGTTGGGCCACCGTGGGCAGCGTCTCCAAAGTGAACCTCGAGGTTTCTTTGGATGACGGGCAAACATTTACATCGATTGCCACGGCGATACCGAATACGGGAACGTATGCCTGGTCCGTTCCCGCGGTGGATTCCAGGCGCGCGATCGTGCGCGTGTCGGATGCTTCGAATGCGGCGATGTTCGACGACAGCAATGGTGCATTCACTTTGATTGGCGGCGCGGCCGAGGAAGTTATTTCTTTTGGTTCGACGTGGTCGTACAGCGATGAAGGAGTTGATCACGGTGTGGAATGGCTCGGCCCGAAGTTCGACGCGTCGACTTGGAAGTCGGGCAAGGCCCAATTGGGTTATGGCGAAGGCGACGAAGCCACGACGTTGATCGACGTTTCCCCCAATTATCCATCGGTTTATTTTCGGCGCACCTTGACGCTCGACCGGGAAGTGACCAAAGCCGCGTTGACGGTGTTGCATGACGATGGCGCCGTCGTGTGGATCAATGGCAAACAGGTCTTCTCGAAGTATGTCGGGGATCCTTGGTATGGCGCTCCGGCGGTGGCGCAAAGCAAAGATAACGAAATCGATCAAGTCACGCTTTCTTTGAAAGAAAATCCGTTCGTCATCGGCGATAACGTCGTTGCGGTCATGGTCAAGCAGGTGAGCGATGTATCGAGTGACGTCTCATTTGATATGGCACTCGAGATTCATAAATCCGTGTCGGAAGGAACATCGAGTGGTTCGGTGGGCGCGGGTGGCGAATCGGGGGCGAACGGTGCGGGTGGAAATGGTGGCGCGGGGATGAATACCGGTGGTCGTCCGGCAATGGAAGATTCCGGTTCATGTGCCACTCGATCGGCGGTCTCATCGGGTGAAACGATGCCTTGGGTGGCGCTGGTCTTGGCGGGGCTTCTGGGGCGTAAAAAGCGTACGGCGCAAAAAGAGGAAAAACCATGCGACGATTGATTCTTGCTCCCATTCTCGTAGCTGCGGCGGCGATGCCTTTTGCGTGTTCGGATGAAAATCCTCAGGCGACGTCGG
>WBZU01003123.1_pt1 | contig 11027 bp, 8 predicted proteins | sample 5204311 | NCBI WGS metagenome assembly WBZU01 (sample SAMN12344359, study PRJNA552823) | activated sludge metagenome | biome: Activated sludge suspended growth; feature: Nitrification reactor; material: Wastewater; isolation source: activated sludge from nitrification reactor of wastewater treatment... | reverse complement strand
GCAACAGCTACAGTGCTTTGGAAGAATCTCTCTTGCCCAGGAAGACAGGGTAATGGACCTCCATATATTACTTGTGAGTAGTTAGTGAGGATATTAGAGTCTGCAAAATAATTTCTTGATGTAAACACAATTCTGATAGATAATAGAGTGATGAATAAAGTAACTCCACGCAGACCATCTGGGTTTCCAGAATATCTACCAGCTGATCAGATAGAATTTAATCGAATGATCTCGGCAATTACACAGACATATGAGCTGTTTGGGTTTACACCAATAGAGACACCAGCTATTGAGCTTGCCGATGTATTACTAGCAAAAGGCGGTGGTGAAACCGAGAAAGAGATTTACCGTTTTAGCAAGGGCGAAAAAGATTATGCCCTGCATTACGACCTTACTGTTCCTCTTGCAAGGTACGTATCAGAGCATCAAAATGATTTGATTATGCCATTTAGACGGTATCAGATACAAAAAAATTGGCGTGCCGAACGTCCACAAAAAGGCCGGTTTAGAGAATTTTTGCAGTGTGATGTAGATATTATTGGGTCTAACTCTGTTTTACACGACGCCGAAATAGTTGCTGTAGTAAGTGAGGCATTTAACAGATTGGCAATTGGTAAATATATAATTCGTATTAGCAATCGTAAATTGCTCAGTGGTTTTGTAGAAGCAATTGGCTTGGCCAACAAAGCATCAGATGTATTGCATCTAGTTGATAAATTGGACAAGATAGGTAAACAAGCGTTGGTAGAAGAGTTTGGTAAAATTGGCTTACGTAGCGACGATACCAAGCAAGTAATCGATTTTGTTTCTATCGATGGCACACCACAAGAGGTGGTTGATCAATTAGAGGGACTCTCTATAGATAACCAAGTATTCTCATCTGGTTTAAGCGAGATGAAAGAGCTACTCTTTGCCCTAGAAGCTGCCAATGTAAATCCAAAAGTGTATACTTTTGATCTTCGTATTGTACGGGGCTTAGATTATTACACCGGCACGGTATACGAAACCAACTTAGTAGACTACCCTGAATTTGGTAGTGTATGTTCTGGTGGGCGCTATAACGACCTTACAAAGTATTACTCCACAGCCGATCTGCCCGGAGTAGGAATTTCTATTGGCTTAACTCGATTGTTTGCAGCTCTGCAAGAAGCAAATAAAATTGCTAATACTATAGCAACACCCAATAAAGTATTAATAGCACGGTTGGGGGACAAAAAGGTTTTGGCTAGAGCCTTAGAGGTTGCTAGTGAATTACGTAGCAAAAACATTAATACTCAGGTTTATCTCGACAATGCAAAGCTCGACAAACAGTTTAAATACGCCGATAAGTTAGGCGTGCCTTATGTAATAGTTATTGGCGATGCCGAAATAGAAAGCGGCAAAGTAGTATTAAAAAATATGAAAACCAGTGAACAAAGTGTAATTTCACTCACCGAAGTAATTGAGCTACTTTACGTCTAATAGAAATATAGAAAAAATACTAAAGTGATTTTTTGAGACTAGCTAACTTTACTAGTTGTTTTTTGCCAATAGAACGATCAATAATTTCAACCGAATCGTTCTCTAATGTTTTCTTCGAGATTACAATTTGGGTTGGAATACCAATAAGATCGGCATCGGCAAATTTTTCACCAGGGTGTGTATCAGCTCTATCATCAAATAAACAGTTATTTTCACCAAGCTCTGAGTAAATCTTTTGCCCAGCAGTAATGTTAGACTCATCTGGCAGAGCAATAATATGATATTTAAATGGTGCTACCGCTTCTGGCCACACAAGACCTCTCTCGTCGTGATATTTCTCGGCAATTACACCCATGAGCCTGCTAATACCAATGCCATAGCTACCCATCCATACCAAGTCTCTATTGTTATCTTTATCGGTAAAATAATAATCGAGTAATTGTGAGTATTTGGTTCCGAGCGGAAAGATATTACCAACCTCACTGGCCTTTACTTGCTCTAGTTGTGAAAAATCTACACCAAGTTTCTTTGCGTCTTCTGGGGTGGCAACTTCTTTGTTGTAGGCAATCTTATTTTTTCTATCTAAATAAATTGTATCCTCACCACTTTCTAGCAATGTCTGAAACTCGTGTGAGTATTCCGTGGTAAAGTCCCCACCAGAAGCGAGTGTAATAAATGTATCATTGCCAAGACCAAGTTTTTCGTAGATCGCAATGTAGCGCTCTTTGGCAATTTCGTAAAAATCTTTTAGGTTCTCTTCTGAGGTATGAAAGCTGTATAAGTCTTTCATAATAAATTCACGGCCACGTAACAAACCAGACTTTGCCCGAGCCTCGTTTCTAAACTTGGTTTGAATTTGGTAAGTAGCAAAAGGAAGATCTTTGTAGCTATGTACATATTGTTTGGCGATTGGCGTAATAATATCTTCGTGTGTTGGGTTGAGGATATATTCAGCGGTACTCTTTTGTAGTGCTATCTCGTTAGCGGCTTTGGTACTCATTAATACATCTACGCTATCGTGTCGATTGGTAGCTTGCCATCGTTCTTTAGGTGATAGTGAAGTAAGGTGGAGCTCGGTAGCGATTTTATCCATCTCTTCACGCACAATGCCTTCGATATTCTGAATAACTTTCCAGCCTAGTGGCAAGAAGGCATATGCACCAGCTAGTTCTTGGTAAATAAAACCAGCTCGAGTAAGTAATTGTGCATTAATAGACTCAGTTTCGGCAGAAACGGTTTTTTGGGTTTTGCTAAATAATTGTGTAAACTTCATAGCACTATTATCTTATGGATAAGATATGAAAGCAATTGTTATTTATTTTTTCATTAAAACTTCTATACCCGGCAGTTTTTTACCAGCCAAGAGCTCGAGACTAGCACCACCGCCGGTAGACACAAAACTAAAGTGAGAGTGTAGATCGGCACCATCTACATAGGCAGCCGTATCGCCACCACCCACAATAGTTTTGGCACCACTACTTATCATAGCATGGGCTAGGCTTTCTGAGGCTTTGGCAAGTACTGGTACTTCGGCACGTCCAAGGGTACCATTCCAAAAAACAGTTTTACTACCAGCCACGACTTCATTGAAGGTTTCCATAGTTTCGGAGCCCAAATCGAGTGCAATTTCGCCGGGCTTTAATTGATCTACCTTGGAGGTTCGTAAACCTTTTTTGCCATCAATATCTTTTGCTACTACTACATCACTTGGTAGTAATAATCGTACTTTACGTTTTTTGGCTAAAGCAATTATTTTTTTGGCATCGGCAATGGAGCGTTTTTCTATTAGACTAGACTGCATATTATTACCAAGTGCTGCCAAGAAAGTATTTGCCATAGCACCTCCAATAAGTAAGGCGTTAACGTGTTTTAACAGTTCTTGTAATACTTCAATTTTGTCAGATATTTTGGCTCCACCAATAATTGCTGTATATGGCTTGGCTGGCGATCTCATAAGTTCTGAGATGGTATTATATTCTCGCTCTAATAATAAACCTGCTGCATGAGGAAGTAACTTGGGAATACCCACAATACTGGCGTGGGCTCTATGTACCGCGGCAAAAGCATCGTCTACATAGCATTCTGCTAAACTTGCCAGATCTTTAGCAAACTGTTTGTCATTAGCTTCTTCGGCCTTGTGAAACCGCAGGTTTTCGAGTAACATTACATCGCCTGTACGTAAATACTTGGCCTCGTTTTCTACCTCGGCACCTACGCAATTATCCATAAAAATTACATCTCTATTTAGTAGCTTTGGCAGCAACTTGGCGACTGGTCGCAAACTCATAGAATCTACCACTTTGCCATCTGGCCGTCCGTTGTGGCTTGCCAGAATAATAGAGCAATCGTGCTCCAGTAAATACTCAATGGTCGGCAGACTAGAACGTACCCGAAACTCATCAGTAACTTCGCCGCTGGTTACAACATTATAATCAACCCGTAAAAATACTTTTTTGCCGGTAAAATCAACATTATCTAGCGTAAGCAGTTTCATCTGTTTATTATATCAAGAAAGATATATCTACGGTAGCAGAAGAGCGTCTCGTACACGAGGCATTGTATACCGGTTTTCCGAAGATTGGTTGGTAGCAGATTGTGTTGTAACTGCAGTTAGATACCCAGCTTGTTTTACTAAATTGATAGTAGACTCATTGTAGTGCCCATATGGATAGGCAAAGCTCGTAACCGAAATATTGTACATATCTTCGAGTCGTTTTTTACTTTCAACTATTTCTTGCCATTGCTCAGGTGAAGATAAAATTGGTAGATCAGGGTGATTGAGTGTATGAGCGCCTATTTCGATTAGACCAGAATCACTAATTGTTTTAAGTTCTGTCCAATTAAGATAGTTATCCCCACAACTTAAGTTAGTTCGTGTTAAGCCTATACAATGATTACTGGCTTCTCCACCAAGAATAATATAATATGTTGCTCTCATCTGATATTTTTGCAGTATAGCAAAGCTTTTTAACTGATCATAAAACCCGTCATCGAACGTAATGACAACTGGCTTGAGTGGTAGGGCCTCGCCAGAATAGAGAAAACGACCAAGCTGACTCATTGTAATTGTGGTATATCCGCGGCTTTGTAAATGTTGCAGTTGCATCTCAAAATTTTCTGGGGTGTAATGATACATCAAAATAGGTACTTCAGCTGCAAAGTTGGCTATTGGGTCGCTAGGTAATGACTCTGTATTGGCTACAGATGCTCTACTAAAAGTCTTAGGTGGATGTAGATCGATATTGTACTGTTTAAGTGAAATATGCGAATGGTCAGACCCACTTGAGGCTAATTGATAAAGACTAACAAATAGCAGCAAAAAACCGACTGCAGTAATAATGCCAGCATTTATAATTTTGTGCGGTTTTCGTTTTAGGGGTGATTTTTTTTGAAAATCAAAACTAACCCTTGGGTGGAAAAGTATAATCGACATTTACAAAATAGTATAAAGAGAATGTGATACTTTTTCGAGCTTAAGGGGAAAGCTGTGGCCCAGGAGGTAGAGGAGGGGTTGATGGTTGAGCGGGAACTGCTGGAGATGGTGTACTTGATTGGGTTGTTATGTTATTTATAGTGTTTGGTGTAGACGGTGTTGGATTGACTATAGTTGTAGGTGGTATTGGTGTGTTTGGGCTTGATGACGCCGGAGCAAAAGAACCAGAAGTGGTGGCTGCTGAAGGAGTAGATTTTTCGGTAGGTGTAGGTGTGGTATTAACTTGCTGGGCCGTTGCACCCGCACTCGCATTTGTTTGGTTAGCTTCCAGATCGGCCTGAATTTCTAATAACCTATTATATTTAGCTACTCGTTCGCCTCGCATTGGTGCACCAAGTTTCATGCCCATAGCGCCAACCCCGTAAGCGAGGTCGACAATAAAATTATCATTGGTTTCGCCACTTCGGTGACTAATAATAACTTTAGCTTTAGACTGGCGAGCAGCTGCAATAGCTTCGAATGTTTCGGTAATAGTACCTACTTGATTTGGTTTGATAATAATACCATCAAACAGTTCCGATTGTTGTAGTTCTTCTATTTTTGCCTTATTAGTAACAGTGTAATCATCGGCAATTATTAAGAACGGCTTGTTTTGTTTGGGTAACGTTTTTAATATCTCTATACCTTCTACATCATTTTCGGCAAATGGATCTTCTATAGAAAAAATAGGAAATTTTGAGTCCCACGCCTCATAGAGTTTTAATAAGTCACTGGCATGTAATTGCTGATTTTCTACAGTATAAATACCATCTTTATAAAAAGTATTTGCTGCGGCATCTAGGGCAATATCAAATTTCTCTTCCATCTTAGAGTTGAGCTGACTAAAGGCTTCTAAGATTACCTCAGTGTTTGTGCCAATAGGCGCAAGACCGCCTTCGTCACCTACTAATTTTGCCGATGGGCCATATAGGTTTTGCATAACTTTCTGAATAGTGTGATAAACATTATAGATAACTTTTACCGCATCTCTAGGCGAATTACTTTGCGGAACAACCATATACTCTTGTATGTCTAAGCCGGGTGCGTGTTTTCCGCCACCAACAATATTGGCAAAAAGACGAGGAAATTCTGGTGTGGTTTGATTGGCTTCGGCAATATATTGCCAAAGTGGTTTTTTGGCCTCAACAGCACTAAGTTTTAAATAAGCACCAGAGAGACCGAGCAATGTGTTGCCGCCAAGATTTTGTTTCTTTTCTGATCCATCTAGAGCAATAAGTAAGCCATCAAAATCATCTTGCTGGCCAAGCGGGTAACCAATAAATTTTGGCGCAATAACATTAGTAATAACTTCTATACTACTCATCACTCCTTTGCCGCTATAATCACTGCCACCATCACGTTTTTCTACGGCCTCATTCGCACCACGACTAGCACCGGCAGGAACTGCAAATTCTGCACTATTGCCAGAGTCAGACATCATTCTAACCATAATAGTAGGTTCGCCGCGACTATCGAGTATTTGGTAGGGGGTAATTTGTTTAATATTCATAAGGAGTAATTTAGTTTAAATTATATCATAAGCATTATGCGTAAAAAATACTTATACCATATTAGTAGGCATCTGCTTAAAGAAGTTGGTGATATTCTCTACCGTGGTAGAGTTGATTCTGGTAATTGCTTCTTTAGAATTAAACGCATTATGAGGTGTAATGATTACATTTAGCATTTTTTCTAATATCATTTGCTCTACTGCATAATCAAATCCGCGTTGTTTGGGATGATGTAGTAACTCACTCTCTTCATCTAATAATAATAGGTTTTCACCTTCTACTACATCAAGTGCTGCGCCACCAAGCTTTCCACTGGCTAATACTGCAACCAGCGCTTTGGTATCAACGAGCTCACCCCGAGAGGTATTTATTAGTAGGGCACCTTTCTTCATTAATCCAAAAGCTTGAGCATTAACTAAATGTTGGTTTTCGCCTGTGTATGGCGCATGCAATGTAATAATGTCGGCATTTGCATACAGATTGTGTAAACTAACATATTTACAATTGTAATCGTTTTGCAATGAGGTATTCGGAAACGGGTCATAAGCAATTACTGGCATGCTAAACCCGTTTGCAATTCTAATAACGTGCTGACCAATACTGCCGGTACCAATAACTCCGAGAGTTTTACCACTTACATCTGTACCTGTTAGTAATGCATGATCGATATTCCCTGATTTACTTTGCTCTATAGATAGTATTAGTTTACGAGTTAATGCCAAGAGTAGCATAAAAGTGTATTCTGCTACCGTGTTTTCACCATATCCAGACACGTTACAAACCACCACATTAGCTTGTTTGGCGGTCTTGGTGTCTACGTTATCATAGCCAGTAGTACGTGCGGCTACTAGTTGTAAGTGCGGCAAAGCATGTAAAACTGTAGCAGTAAGCTTGCTTGCTACATGCACGCTAACAACATTTGCGTCCCGGGCAAGATCGAGATTTTGATCACTGAGAGGCTCAGTATAAAAAACCAATTCGGCATTAAAACCTGCTAGATGACGAGAAAAATACCGACGATCGGCAGGTGTAGAGTCAAAGAATACAAAACGGTTCTTCATGGAGGAGTAATACTTATGCTTATCTTCTTAATACTACAATAAAATCAGATATATTGGCAGTTACTTTACGAATTTTAAATATACCTTGAATCTTTTTTAGGGTAATATAGCTTCGATTCATCTCGACGGCTTTCGTAGGATCAGCATCAATCTGTTCTATCTTCCAAACTGAAAAATCATCATCAACAATGCCACCAGCGACCGGAATATTGTCTTTACCATCGCTCGCACACGAAATAATTGCCGAATTTTCTGGTAAGTATGGCATTGCAGAGAGGGCAACATCTTGATTGCGTCCACCTTTGCCTTTATGTAATACACGCACCTGCGTTTCGCCACAAGCTAATAATGCTACTCCTGGTTTAACCGACTGCGCCATTTGTGGGCCGACATTTTTAGCAAATCCAGTAAGGGCTTTTGAGTATATTCTAGGTAAGTAGCCCAACTCAATTGCTTTGGTCTTCATGGCATATAGGGCGGTTTCGCCACTAGCTAGGATAATATTATTGACATGCTCAAAGTATTTTTGTTCTTTCGGGGTTTCGACAAAATCCAAATTGGGTAGGCCATATTTTTGTGCCAGTGAGCGTGCCTCGGTAATAGTTGTGGTGTCGCGTACTGTGGGACCAGAAGCAATCATATCAATTTTGTTACCAGGTACGTCGGAGACTATAAGGCTTAATACCTGTGCAGGGTAAGCATATTTGGCTAAGTAGCCACCATGAATTTCACTAAGGTGTTTGCGAATAGTATTTATTTCGGTAATATTGGCACCACTCTTTAATAAATGATCGCCAACCATCTGCAGATCGGTACAAGTAAGCTTGCCACTAGGACGACAAATTAATGAGCTTCCACCCCCACAAATAATCGTAATTACTAAATCGTCTTTAGTGGCTTTTGCAAGTAGTTTAACAATCTCATTAGTAGCGGCAATATTTTTTTCTGAGGGTAGTGGATGGGTACCTTTATAGCATTTAACTTTGCCAAGTCTTTGCTTTTCTATATCAATCACCACCCCACCAGTTAACATATTTCCTGGTATGGTTTTTAGTAATGATTTGGCAGCTCTAGCCGACCCTTTGCCTAGACCAATAATAAATACATTCTTATAATTATCTAAATTGAACTCGTGCATACCTATGCAAAGTTTGTGTTGCTCAACAGAACAGACGTTCTGAAACAGCCGATTGATTTCTATAGCCTCATAACCAGCCTCGGCAATCAATAAGGCATCACGGCGAATAGAATTTACACCTAGTTTTGCAAAGTTTTTGATAATCATAAATAGTATACTTATGCTTATTATAGCAATTCATTTACAAATAATAAGTTTTATCATAATAGAAAAAGCCCCAATATACATTGAGACTTTTTCTATGGTGACCCCAAGGGGAATCGAACCCCTGTTGCCAGGATGAAAACCTGGTGTCCTAACCGCTAGACGATGGGGCCTGACGGCTGTTTTTAACCTTAAAATAGTACCACAAATACTCTGTTCAATCAAGAATGTTGATTAAAGTAATATTTGTAGGTATAGTAACCATAAGGATATTTATGGAATCGCGTAGCAACCCAGATTTTAGTGGTGATAGATTAACCCTGAGTGATATTGGTGTAAATAAGGATGATTTACAGGCTGAGCTAGAAGCACTTAAACCAACCCCTGATAATGTCATTCAGATGAGTGATTATAGACCAGCAGAAGACCAAGCTAATAAAGAGAAGACTATCGCAAAGACCGAGAGAAAGAAAAAACTTAAAGTTATCGCATTGTCGGGCGCTGCACTACTTACTACAGCAAAGTTTACCTATGAAAATCTTAGAGAAAAAATCCATCCAGCCGAGCGAATTGTGAATATGCATGAGTTAGACACAGCAACTGACATCAGCATAGAAGATATTACGCCCGGAGACGAAATAACAGTTTCACCATTTTCTTATACTATTACAGGGGGTAATGTTCGTACTAGCCCCCAGGTAATGCCAGGTGATGAAAATTTAGTACAGAATACTGATCTCTCTGGCAAAGTTATTACTCATCCAATTGAGTCACCTGATAAATCTAACTCACAAAATGGAAATTGGTTTATTTTTTATGATAGTGATGGAGAGAAATTTGCTATTAATCAACAAAACCTTACAGTTGTTCCAGACTCATCGGTTAGTAGCTCAGCAGAAATAGAAGTAATTATTGATAAAACCACTAACATGGGTATTATTGCTCATGATAGTAATAATGTATCTATGCAAGTTGCTACAGTAGTTGATGTAGAAAAATAGTAAATATATACTTTTTCTGCAGATAAAACATAAGCATTTCTGGTATCATAAATAGTATGAAAATAGATGCCAGTAAATTTAAGAAAACCAAAATTGTTGCCACTATTGGGCCTGCCAGTGAGGAAAAAATAGAACAATTATTGGCTGCTGGGGTAAATGCAGTACGGCTTAACTTTAGCCACAATACACATAGCTGGCATGCAAATATATTAAAAAAAGCACGCGAGGCCGCCAAAAAGCTAGAGCGATCAGTGGCAATAATAGCAGACTTGCAAGGTCCAAAAATCCGTCTAGGTACTTTGCCGCAAGGTGGAGTAGAACTTATAGCTGGTCAAAAAATCGAATTGTGCTACCACAAAAATTGCAAGGCCGGACATTTACCGATACAGTTTGATTTTTCTGGACTAGTAAAAAAAGGCGATAGAGTATTTCTAAGAGATGGTACAGTTGAGACACAAGTATTGTTAGTAAAAGATGGAGCAATTACTGTAGAAGTAAAGAATTCTGGTAAAATCTCTACCAATCATGGTATTAATTTACCTGATACTGTTTTTGATTCGAAAACAATTTTAACCGACAAAGACTTAAAAGATTTAGAGTTTATTTATAAGAACGATGTCGATTATGTAGCGATCAGTTTTGTACAAACTGCCGAAGACATTCAATATTTACGAGCACTATTACAAAAGCACAAGAGCTCAGCTCGAATAATTGCAAAGATAGAGACACGTATTGCTACACAAAATCTTGAGGCTATTATTATGGCAAGTGATGCAGTTATGATAGCTCGTGGCGACTTGGCAACGGAGACGAGTAACGAAGATGTACCACTAATAGGCCGTGAAATTATTCAGCTTGGTATACAATACAAAAAGCCGGTAATAATGGCCACTCAGATGCTCGAGAGTATGATAAGCAGCCCGCAGCCAACCCGTGCAGAAGTAAATGATATTGCTAGTGCAGTAAGCTTGGGTGTAAGTTGCGTAATGCTCTCTGGCGAGACAGCCATGGGGCAGTACCCTGTACAAACCGTCGAGCTAATGAAACGAGTTATATTAAAAAGCGAAACGTACTTTGTAGAAAATCGCCTAGAAATAGATTTTGTGCCAGATAAGACTGCCGAATCTGCAATTGTACCTATAGAATATAGTCAAGAAGTAGGTAATCTCGAGCGGCTCATTACTGGATCGAGAAAGATATTTGGTCATTCATTTCATTCCGGCAAGTTAGCCGGTGAAG
>WBZU01003122.1_pt1 | contig 11030 bp, 9 predicted proteins | sample 5204311 | NCBI WGS metagenome assembly WBZU01 (sample SAMN12344359, study PRJNA552823) | activated sludge metagenome | biome: Activated sludge suspended growth; feature: Nitrification reactor; material: Wastewater; isolation source: activated sludge from nitrification reactor of wastewater treatment... | reverse complement strand
CGCCGGCCAGATTCGGGATGCGGTCCGCGAGTGAGAATCGCCTCCGCAACAACCGCGGCATTGGGCCCCGTTTTTCCGGCCCAGCCAATGAGCCGCTCCGGAGGCCAATCGCCGAATGCTCGATGACTCCGCGGCCGATGCTCAGGGTTTGTCACAGCAGTTCCTTTGGGCCCATAACAGCGCTCGTGAGATGTGATGCGCACGCCATCGCGAAAGATTTCAATGGTCGTTGCTGTCGCTCGCACGTCGACCCGCGCTTGAATCAGTTCGCAAGGCACGCTGTAGTGCCGGTCCTCGTACGAAATATGGTAATCGACATTCACACCGACATTGAGCTTCCATGTTGCTATTTCATAACGTCGAGCCGGCAGCGGCTGCATGGCTGGTCGATCGAGCGACTCGAAAAGCTCGCGTCTGCATCCTTGAAGTCTTTGAAATGGCTTCGCGTTCAGCACTTCGCAGCGTTCTCGAATGGCTGCATTGAGCTCCTCCAGACTGAAAAACGTGAGATTGCGCAAGTGCGCGAGGATCCACCGCTGAGCCACGAGCACGCCATTTTCGACTTTGGCCTTGTCTTTTGGTTTCCGAGGTCGCGCCGGCACGACGGCAATGCCGTAATGCTGCGCCATTTCGGCGACGGTCGCGTTGACTTGCGGTTCGCACCAATCGGGCGTCTTTACGGCCGCCTTGAGCTGATCGGGCACGAGGATCTCGGGGACGGCGCCGAAGTACTCGAATCCTCGGATCGTGGCGCCGACGAAATCGACGAGGCCCGTCGTCCGCGTGGCTTCCGCGTATGTATAATCGCTCGCGCCGAGCACCATCACATAAAGCTCGACGGTGATGACTTCTCCTGTCCAAGGGTCGATGATTTGCGGTTTCGTACCGGAAAAGTCGACAAACGCTTTTTCCCCCGCGCGATGGACCTGGCGCATCGACGGTGCCAGTTTTTTTCGATACGCCCCATAAAGGTCGCAGAATTGGCTGTATTGGTACGGAATGAGCTTATCTGGGCCCTTCTTCGTGGCTTCTTGATACTCGGTCCACAGGAGTTGAAGCGTGACGCCTTTTCGTCGCAACTCCGTGTGTACCCACGAAAAATCGATGGGGGCACGTGCGCGAGGTTCATTGCACCCAACTTGCTTGAAAAGCAGACTCTCCAGTTCGGCGTCCGTGAGATCCTTGGCGCGCTCCAATGAAATGCCTGCTGCTTCAGCTCGCGCCAAATAATCCGAGACCGAGCTCGGAGCCATAGCAACCGCGGCGGCAATGAGCCGTTGGCTTTTTCCAAGGCCGTACCGCAATCGTAAAACTTCCCGAATCTTCCGCATTGAATGGCGCTCCGACATCATGCCCTCTCGCGCTCCGCGCGCGTCGAAAGGGCTCGTTGATCAACTCCGCCGGGAACTTGGTCCCGACAAACCGCTTGCTTGCCTCATCCACGCGTTATGAGCGTGGCCGGTCGACCTGAAATGCGATCGGCCGTCAATCGCCAATCGCCCGAAAGGTTTGCCTACGTACCCTGCGAAAAACACAAGGACGCGGCATGCTCGTCGGACGGGCGCAACGTGGCGGGCAGGTCACATCAGAAAGGGTGCTCGGGTGCTCCGGAATCGGTGCTCGGGTGCTCCGGAATCAGTGCTCGGGTGCTCCGGAATCGGTGCTCGGGTGCTCCGGAATCGGTGCTCGGGTGCGGTCGGTACGCGTGCTCGGGTCGCAGCGGAAACGGTGCTCGTGTGCGCGCGGAATACGCAAATAACGGCGAAGCCTGTCCCGGTGCGCATCGATTTCGCGCGGCGATGCTTCGAGAATTGGTTCTGCAGGACGATCGGGATCGTGACGGTACTTCATGAGGTGTTTTTCCAAGAATGGTGCGCTCGGACAACCAAGACGGATCAATGCATTCTTGCCCGGCAACAGGGGACGAAATAGGTTTGACCCATTTAGCGCGAACGTGTATATGGTCTAAAGGCTGTAGAAACTTCGATTCCTGTCTGATACGGTGCTTTTCACACGTGAGCGACACGCCTCTTCTGCGAAACCTGGGCAATGTCATTCGAGCTGCGCGGCTCGAGCTGGGCTTGAACCAGGAGCAGCTTGCCGAACGTTGCCAGTTTCATCGCACGTACATTGGTTCGGTCGAAAGAGGCGAACGGAATCTTTCGATCGAAAACCTTGCGCGAATTGCCGCCGCGTTGAACACGCCCTTGTGGACGCTGATCCAAGCGGCCGAAAAGAGCACGACGACTCCGTGAGCACCTCCGTCTGCGACACATGAGTAGCAGAGCGACACATGAGTAGCATCGGAAATGGCACAGTGTCAATGAAAAATCGATGGGTTTATTTGGTTCGCAGATGCGCGAAGCAATGGAAAGACGAGTAATGGGGGCATTGCGAGAGAATGCGGCGGTTGTGGGAATGGTGTGGCGACCGTACGATGGCGTAGTTCGCTGGGCGCGAGGACGAGACGAGAGCGCGTGTCAAGGCGCGGTGCTGCCGATCGAGCGCCTGAAAGCATGAGCCCCTTGACATGAGCGTCCCAGTTGCGTTTTTCTCACGAGCGCATGTTCGACATCGTGCTCTCGATGCATGGGCGTAGCGTCTCCGCGCAGGGGCAGATGGGTGGCGCGTGGACCAAGGCGCATACGCTCGACCCGGAATTCTCGATTGAGCAACTCGAGGCGTTCACCGCAAAGGTCGGTTCCGCAGCGCAATATGCAAGATCTTTCGACAATTCGCTGCTCGATATGGCGCATGCCCTTCACGAAGCATTGTTTCAAGGCGACCTGTTGGACAAACTCACGCGCGCATCCGAACGGGCAGGCGACACGCTCGTCGTTCGCTTGATCATCGAAGACGCTCGCCTGCAAAAAGTGCCCTGGGAAGCTTTGTGTAAACCGGGCACGAGCGCCGATTTTCTCGCGACGGGCACACGTTTACAAGTCGTTCGAGGAATCACGTCGACCGTACCGGTAAAACCTCGCCACGTCGACGGCGCATTGCGAATCCTGGTCATCGCTCCACAGGGGCCGGAAATAAGCGTCAACGCGCTGAAATTGGCCGCCGGGCAATCCAAGGCCATCGAATGGCTCGACCCGTTTGTCGGAGCGAGCGCGACATGGGCAAATGTTTCCAGGCGATTACGGACCGGCCTACGGCCGCATGTCATTCATTTTCTTGGCCACGGAGGGCTGGATAACCAGGGACACCCCGCATTGCGATTCGCCGATGACGACGACGGCGATGAGGTATGGATCAAGGCGGAAACCTTGGCGCACGAAGTCAAGGCCAACCTTGCCGACGAGCTGCGATTGATCGTGCTCGAAGCCTGTGAGGGAGCGGCGCCGGGCTTATTTGGCAGTGCGGCACAGATTCTCGTTCGCGCGGATGTCGAATCGGTGATCTCCTATTTGTGGCCCGTGCGCGCCGCAGCATCACTTGGGGCCTCGAAAGCGTTTTACGAGACGCTCACGGCCGGACAAACCGCTCGCGGTAATGTCTTGGCGAGTGTCTCCGCCGCGCGACGAACGCTTCTTGCGGAAAGCGCGGCCGGATTTTCGCTTTTGCTGCACGTCCGCAATGCATCACCCGTCGTTTTCGATTTCGCATCGGCGACCGAACGAGCGCCGTTCACCGTGCCGTTTCAGCAAGACAAGCGTTTCCTGGGACGTGACGACGATCTGAAAAAACTACACGAACTTCTGCAAGCGGATGCGGCCATTGGCGTTGGGGCACTCACGGGAATGGGTGGGATTGGCAAAACGCAGCTCGCGGTCGAATATGCGTATCGTTATCGCGAAGCGTATCGTGGCGGCGTGTATTGGGTCAACGCGGCACGGGATTGGCTGGAGGAATTCGCTCGGCTTGCGGGAAAGGTCGGCATTCGGGATCAATCCGTTGCGGAATACGAGCGGCTCCGGTGGCTTGCACGGGCATTCGTCGAGCACCTCGCGAAGCAACCCAAATCGCTCGTGATATTCGATAACGTCGAAGATCCGCTGGAATTGCAGAATCGATCGCGCGAGTTCGTCCCAGTGGACCTTCCATGCCGGCTCCTTTTCACGACGCGGCGGCAAACGGACGCATTTCCCATGGTCGAAATTCATAGCTTGGATGACGACTCGGCCTTGCAGCTGCTGCTCAATACCGCGACACGAAAACAACTGCTCGAGGCGGGGTCATTGGAGGATCGCTCGACGGCGCGGTCCATTTGCAAAACGCTGGGGAATTTGCCGCTCGCCATTGCGCTCGCGTCGGCGTACCTGGAAAAACGCCCCAATGTACCATTGCAGGCGTATTTGAAGGGCCTTACCGCAGATGGAGCTTTGCTGGTCTTGGACGGGGCGAAAGTCGACCCGCGACAACTTCCGACGCAGCATGCGCAAGGATTACGCGCGACATTGCAAGAGCAATGGGCAGCCTTGCGCGATGACGGCGATGCGCGAGCGGTACTCCAAACAGCGGCGCTCTTGGGCGAGGCCGAGCAGATTCCCCGAGCACGCTTATCGTTGCTCACGGGCCTCGCGGACGAACGCTCGGATTGGCGCGATCCGCCGCTGGACGAAGCGTTGCGCGAGCTGTCGGAATGGTCGCTCGTGGAAACTCTTTCCGAAAGCGCAATACGGTTGCATCCGTTGGTGCGTGAGTTTGCCGTGGGGAACCTTGGGGCGAACAAGGAAGCGTTTGCCCAGGCATGCGCGGCGCGAATGGCCGATGCGCTGTACGATATGGAGAGGTTGTCGAACGAGGTGGAGCGGCGGGGCGTGGATGAGGTGCTGTACGATGTGCGAGCGGGCGTTTTACTTGGCGAACATAGCGAACGATGTCGACTGGAGACATTGCAGCGGCCGCTCGATCGGGAAGCTCACCTCTTGGGACGTTGGAACTTGCGCGAGATGCCCGCGCTTTTCTTGCAGCGATTGCGCAATCGGTCTTTCGAGTTGGGCATCGAAGCCGTGTGGCGGCGGGCAGAAGACAACCTCCTAGAGAAAAAGCATTCGTGGTTGCGCGAGCGATTCTTAGTCGGTTCCGAATCGAACGCACTGGTGCGGACATTGGTAGGGCATACCGATGCTGTCCGCGGCGTCGCGATCACGCCCGATGGCCGATTCATCGTCTCCGCATCCGACGACGGGACGTGCAGACTTTGGAATTTTCATGATGGCCGGTGCATTCGCACATTCAAGGAACACTCCGCCTCTGTCCAGGGCATTGCGGTCTCTCCTGACGGCAGATTGGCCGTTTTGGCGTTTTGGAATGGTACGCTCAGGGTCTGGGATATTGGAACGGGCGTCACGATTCGGGTCCTCATGGAACATTCGGCTGGTGTCACGAGCGTCTGCATCCCTCCGAATGCTCGCTTCATGGTTTCAACCTCGTGCGATCATACTGTCAAGATATGGGATCTCCACACGGGCGCATTGCTTCAAACGCTCATGGGACATGGGCGCACAGTCACGAGCACGGCGGTTACGCCCGATCAACGCTTCTTGATTTCCGCGTCGTTCGACCAAAATCTCAAACTTTGGAGCCTTGCCTCTGGGGATTGCATTCGTGACTTCGTGGAGAAACATGGCTCCGTACATGCAGTAGCCATCACGCCGATGGGTCGCCATGTCGTGGCCGGGTATGACGATGGGGTGTTGATTGTCTGGGAGATCGAAACCGGTCAGAGCACTCAAACGCTCAAAGGGCACATGGGTCGTGTCACATCGATTGCCATCACACCCGACGGTCATTGCATCGTATCGGGTTCATACGATGGCACGATCAGAATTTGGGACCTCGACACGGGTGGATCCATTGACGTATATCAGGGTCACTCAAAGGAGGTGCAGGCTGTCGTTCTCACGCGTGACGGTCGATTTGCCATATCCGTTTCGGCTGATAACACCGTAAAAATTTGGGATCTCGAAATGGCAAATGTGGATCTAAAAGACATGATCGCAGAAAAGCATACCGCCGCCATCCGTTGCGTCGCCTGCAGTCCTGATGGGCAGTTTGCACTCACCGGTTCCAAGGATACGAACGTCAAACTCTGGCACCTGTCGTCAGGACGGGTTGCTCGCACATTTGGAGCACACGATGATGTCGTAAATGCTGTGGCAATCACCCCCGACGGCCGACTCGGCGTCTCGGCATCGGACGACTTCCAGATTCGAATTTGGGAGCTAGAAACGGGCAAACTTGTAAACGTTTTCAAGGTGTATGATCAGGTGTATGATGTCGCCACTACCCCTGACGGACGTCAGGCCATCACCGCGTCATTCCAGAAGACGCTCACCATGTGGGAAATCGAAACAGGAACGGTACAGAGGACGCTTCACGGCCACCAGAGCTGGGTAATCCGTGTCGTCGTAACGCCCAATGGCTGCCAAGCCATTTCTGCGTCCAATGATCGCACGCTGCGGATATGGGATCTCGATACAGGACAAACAGCGCGTGTTCTGCGGGGTCATCTCAAACTCGTCAGCGCTGTCGCCGTGACCCCCGACGGCAACCTCGCCATTTCGGGTTCAGCGGATTGCTGCATCAAGTTGTGGAATATCAGCTCGGGGCAAACCATTCGCACAATCGAGGGGCATATTCAGCCGGTACATGACGTCGCCATTACCTCCGACGGTCAATTCATCGTTTCCGTTTCCTCCGACCGCACCCTGCGCATTTGGCACCTTGAAACCGGCACGCAAGTCGCCATCCTCGAAGCCCACGCGCCGCTGCTTTGTTGCGCGGTGTCTCCCGACGGGAAAACCATTCTCGCCGGTGACCAAGCCGGTGGCCTGCATATTCTCGATTGGCACCGCGGGGATCTGCGGCTAACCCAGCAGCCCCAATAACGTGTTCACCGCAGCCCGTACAATCCTCTGTTCCCCACAAGCACTGCAAATCCTATGAATGACGACGAACTTCCCCTCCAAACAGCCCTTTACGCCGGTGACATTGCACGCGTTCGCGCATTAATCGCCGCAGGCGAGGACATCCATTACAAGCGCGATGCCGGCTATGATGCAATCATCGATGCCGTGCATGGACCGGACGCATCTTTGCTCGATATGCTGAGCTTGCTCATCGAACACGGTGTCGACCTCAATGGGGAAACTTCGTACGGTGAAACGGGGCTGCGCGTTTTATCGCGCCTTGGTCGATTCGATGGCGTCCGGCTGCTCTTGAATGCCGGCGCGGACAAACGGTACCTCGAATGGACGCAACTTTTGGAAGCCGTTGCGCTCGGTTCTCTTGCCGATGTCCGGTCCATTCTCGAGCAAGGTCCCGACCTCGAAGCCAAGGATTACTGGTCGCGAACGCCTTGGCTGATTGCCTTGCTTTGCGGGGATATCGAAAAGGCTACGCTCTTGCGCGAGCATGGCGCAGATACGAATGCGCGCGGACGTTGCGACAAACCGCCGCTCTTTTATGCGATCGAAGGCCATCACCCGGAAGTGCTGCGCTGGTTGATTCAATCGGGCGCCGATATCCATGCCCAGGATCAATTTGCCCACACAGCGCTCATGCAAGCGGTGACGGAAGACGATCTCGATTGCGCGAACATTCTCCTCGAAGCAGGCGCGCATGTCGAAGCCGCTCAATACGGCTCGATTATCGGCAACACAACGTCACGCGCAATGGTTTTGCGGCTCCTCGAAGCAGGCGCGGATCCCGCCAATATTTCGTACGAAGCGCAGCGAGATCTGCTTGGACTTGGCGATATCGACAAAAATGCGCTCGATGCTGTTTCCGTCGATGAATTTCGCTCGGGACACGCACGCGTCTTTGGGAAAGACAATCCCGAGCGGAGGCATGTTCCATTTTGGGAGGCGATGATTCGGGCTGGCGTCGGTGCTTATGCAGCTCAGGATCGGTTTGCCGAAAAAGGCGACGGAACCAGCCGGCCCGTTTGGTGCGCAAAGCGATTCGGCCAATCGCTGACGTTTTTGCCGGACGGCCGATCTATTCAAATCGGCGGAGAACACGAAGATTTTTACGATGCCGATTTCTGCATCTACAACGACGTTTTCGTGCACGGGACCGATGGATCGATTGCGGTGTACGGCTATCCCGAAGCGGTTTTTCCACCGACTGATTTTCATACGGCGACGCTTCTCGGCGAGTACATTTACGTCATTGGTTCGGCAGGATATCAGCACACGCGCCAAGTTGGAGTGACGCTCGTGTATCGATTGCACATTCACTCGTTACGGATGGAACGGCTCGATACTCGAGGCGAAGGACCGGGGGCGATTTACAAGCATCGGGCTTCCGTCGTGAGCCCGCACGAAATTCGAGTATGGGGAGGAAAAACCATGACGAAGGATGGCGGCGACGAAGACACACCCGCAGCGTTTGTCCTGGATGTGGAGACGCTCGTCTGGCGGCGCGAGGAAACCGCAGGCTAGCCGTGATTCGCTACCATTTCAGTTGAACCCGCCATCTCTCGCCCAACGTAATGCAGAAAGATGAGTGGTCCGCACATTTCGAGAAATTCTTCAATGGCGGAAAGCGCAACGTAAACAGGATTGGACCAACCGTGGTTTGCTGCATAATGCTGCCCGAGCACCTCGAAGCCCAAAGCACCAATCACGTACACGACCGCGGAGGCGAGCAACCCCGAACGTAATGCCCGCGATTCGAGCGCGCGGAAGAATGGAATCAGGGTTGCGGCAAGCGCCGAGACGAGCATGGCGCCAATCGCCCAGACCCAGAGGCGATGGATACCGTGAGCGTCGAGTTTGTCAAGAAGCACGGCGGCACCTCGTTCATGCAGAGCCAGGGACTCGTCCGCCGCGACGATCACCAGCAGCGCCGTAATCAAGAAAAACCCTCGGCGGAGTTTTAATGCGGAAACACGCGTCGCCATACGCCACGAGGCGTAAGCGCACGTCAACAACAAAGCAGACGAAAACAACGTGGGCACGTTTGCTTCGGTATCGACATCGAATAAATTGAGCCACCATTCACGCGGGGTAGGGGAGAAGCCGTGAGCCACGTGGACCACGATGTTCAATACGTGCACGATGACGACGGCAATCGCTGCGGGGCGAACGAGCATGCTTGCTTGGACGTCACAACGCATCGGAATGGGTGATTATTCGTTGTTCGTCAAGTAATACAGGATATATCCGGAAAAGCGAAGCTGGCCCAGGGCGGCGATCAGCTCACGTAGTTCTGGCTTCATAGATGAATTCTGCTGGTGATCGGCATCGGGCCTATCATGCAAACCGTACGCATTCAAGAGCAGGATCGAGGCGACCGCAACAATCATTGCCGATTTGCGCGACTTGGTATACAACTCCGGGAATGGATCACCTCAACATCGCGATCTTGGGGGACACTCACGGGCACTTGACGCTTGCTTACCGCGTCCTGAATCGGTGGCAGCACGAAGAGCGCCAACATATCAATCTCATCCTTCAAGTCGGCGACTTCGGCGCGTTTCCGCCCCCGTATCGAATGGACAAGGCCACCAAGCGTTTCGCCGCAAACGACCCGGACGAACTCGGTTTTACGGCGTATTACCTCGGCGAGCCCGAAGCGGAAGAAATCCTCGGTCATGACGCGCCCGAGCATCGGCGAATCGATGCGGACATGATTTTCATTCGCGGCAATCACGAGGATTTTGCATACCTTGCGGAACTCGAAGGAACGGACCTTGGACCGGTGCCCGTCGACGCGTTCGAGCGAATTTATTATTTGAAAAGCGGCGTGCCTTTCACGTTCTCGAAAGGCGATCATTCGCTCCGAATCGTCGGATTCGGAGGTATTGCGGACGACAATGGCAATCCAGTGGCGAAAGACGGTGGCGAGTGTTATACCAAACAGGACGTGAAGCGCCTTTATGCAATGCGTGAAAGGGCCGATGTCTTCTTATCGCATGAGCCGCCGCTCGATATGGCCACACGCATTCATCCGAAATATGCGGGTGCGGGGTCTCCAGCGGCGCGCGAGTTCATACAGAATACGCAACCTGCCTATCATTTTTGCGGCCATTACCACGAGGAAGGGCAGGATATCTCATCGTCGGTGGGAACGAAAAGTCATCACTTGAATGCAGTCAATTTCTGGCGACCACATCGATTGAATCCCGGATGCATTGCCATTCTGAAGTGGCAGGGGACTCGCGGACTCGGCGTGTCGTTGCTCGATGCTCCCTGGGTCAAAGAATACTCGAAACAAACGTATCGATATTTGTAACAATGATATTATCGAAAAAGAAAATAATTGTTGCCGGGCTATTTTCGGCCCGGGAACCTGACGCGCCATCTGCGCTGAGCGTATTGGCGCAACGTGTCGAGGCACGTGGAGGAATCATCGTGGGGCAGCTGATTCAACGTCGCGGGGTTTCACGCGACAATCGACCCGGAGGGTCAAAAAGGATGGACCTGCCGCTTTCAGGAGCGACTTTGCTCGGCAAAGGGAAAGCGCAAGAGCTTGCCGAAATGTGCAAAACAACAGCAGCAGATCTGGTAGTCTTTCAAAACCCACTGTCGGAACGACAACGACGGAATCTCGAAAATCTGTGTAATGCGCAAGTGTATGACGCACATGCCCTCGAGATAGACGAGTAAAGCGCGGCCGCAAACCGATTGACGAGCCTCCCTGGCGGAACACGACGAACAGCCACAATCGAGAATTGATCAAGGGTTACTTCGACATTCTTACCGCCGCTCGTCGCAATTGCTCCCGAAACTCCGCATTCACCGAATACGGAAACCTGCGTTCATGCTCGGCCAGCAATTCGAGCGCTCGTTTCGCATCCCGCCGATTGAGCGCCGCTTTCGCTTGCACGATCAGCATGTCGTCCACCGCGCTCGCTTCATTGGGCGTTGCGGCGTTTTTCTTCGCCGAAACCATTGAAGTCTTCATGACCGGCTTGGACGGCGTCGTTGTGGCCGGCGATGATTCGGTCACCTCGAGTTGCCCCGTTCCCGGTAAAACCGTTGCGGAATCCGCCGCAATGACGACTTTGTCAACCTGAACCGGCTCGGGAGCAATCGCCACCGGCAATGGCTCGTCTTTCGCACACGGACTTCCCG
>WBZU01000408.1_pt3 | contig 11031 bp, 8 predicted proteins | sample 5204311 | NCBI WGS metagenome assembly WBZU01 (sample SAMN12344359, study PRJNA552823) | activated sludge metagenome | biome: Activated sludge suspended growth; feature: Nitrification reactor; material: Wastewater; isolation source: activated sludge from nitrification reactor of wastewater treatment... | reverse complement strand
CCCGACCCTCGGCAAACTGCGCCACACCCGCCACGCCCGTCAGCGCCGAAGGAGCGTTTGTGGTCGCTGGAGCCGGTCTCCAATCCGCGACCACCGGCAGTGAAGCAGCTGGCCTGGCCCCGTGATCCCATTGATGCTTTCGTGCTCGCGCGACTCGAAGCCAATGGACTGCGCCCTGCGTCGGATGCCGGTCGCGCCGCGCTCATCCGCCGGATTTATTTCGACCTCACGGGCTTGCCGCCGACGTATGAGGACCTGCAAACGCAGGACGGCATCCCCGCAATCGTGGATCGCCTTCTACAGAGCCCGCACTTCGGCGAGCGATGGGGCCGCCACTGGCTGGATGTTGTCCGCTACGCCGAGTCCAATGGCAACGATGGCCTCAGCCGGAACGCCAGCTTCCCCCATGCGTGGCGCTACCGCGATTACGTCATTCGCTCACTGAATGACGATGTGCCGTATGATCGCTTCATCACGGAACAGATCGCCGGCGATCTTCTTGCCAGTGAAACGCCCGCAGCGCGAGACCGGCAGCTCATCGCCACCGGCATGCTGGCCATCGGTGCAAAGCCAGCCAAGGCCATGAATGACAACTTTGAAATGGATGTCATCGCCGACCAGATCAATCTCATCGGCAGCGGTCTCATGGGACTCACCATCGGTTGCGCGCGCTGCCACGATCACAAAGTCGATCCAATCACCTCACGCGACTACTATGCGCTCGCCGGCATCTTCAAGAGCACGGAAACCCTGTGGGGTGCCGCGGCACTGCAGAGCCTCACGGCGCCGCAGACCGCTCTGCATGAGCTAAGCACGATGCGCGCTCCAGAACAACGACCTGAGATCGAGGCCGTTCTGAAAGCCAATCCACCGCACCGCCCGCCTTCTAAACCCTCTTTCACTTACACGCAGGGCACGGCGCTCGCGATGGGTGTGCGGGAGGCTAAATCCGCCGCCGATTGCAAGCTGAACATCGATGGCGATGCCAAGAAGCTCGGCCCGGCCGTCCCTCGCGGCTTTGTCAGCGCATGTGGCGCAGTGGATCCCTCAATGCAGCCAGACTCCAAACAAAGCGGACGCATCCAGCTCGCCCGCTGGCTCACCAGCCCGGCCCATCCGCTCACCGCCCGTGTCATGGTCAATCGTGTCTGGCAGCACTTGTTCGGTGAGGGCATCGTGCGCACACCGGACGACTTTGGCACCTACGGCGAACGCCCCACCAATCCCGCACTGCTGGACCACCTGGCGGCGCGCTTCATACGGGATGGCTGGTCGCTAAAACGGCTGATTCGCAGCATCATCCTGTCCCGCACCTACCAGCTCTCCAGCGGCACCGGGCCGCAGTTTCACCAGAGACGCCGGCTGGACGCGGAGGAAGTGCGCGACGCCATGCTCGCCGCCGCCGGGCAGCTGGATCAACAACCGGCCACCGGATCGCTGGTGCAGCAACGTGATGTGCTCATCAATGAACTCCCGCCGCTTCATCAGCCCAGCCTCCACCGCAGCATTTATCTTCTCATGCTGCGCAATGCGATGCCGCCTGAACTTACACCATTCAACCTGCCGGACGCCACCTCGGTCACCGGACGCCGCGACACATCGGCATTAGTTACGCAATCGCTCTACTTGCTGAACAATCCCTTTGTGGTCCGGCAGGGACAAATGCTCGCCGCACGCACGCTCGCCGCTGGCGCGGAACCCGCCACGCGTATCCGTGCTGCGTATCGTTATGGGCTCGCGCGCGAACCATCCGAAAACGAACTCATCCACGCCATGGGCATCGTGCAGGAGACGAGCCTGATGCTAGCTTCATCAAGCTCCCGTGATGCCGCCGGCATAAACGATGTCTGGGCGATCCTCTGCCAGTCCCTGCTGATCGCAAACGAGTTTCGTTACGTGGACTGATGCCTCTGTAATCACGGAACATTTTCAAACGGCCGGCAGGATGCGGTGTCTGAATCAGTAACGGCGAAACCACCGCCGAACTCCTGATGACCATGAAACCGGAACTCCCCAACATCCCGGTCATCGATACCTCCAAGATGACCGCCGGCCAGCGTGCCGCGCTCGAAATGACGGAGGCTGCACGCGATGAGCGGCGTAACACGGGCTTTGCCGCATCTCTCTTCTTCGGCGAGCCCGACTTCTCCAAAATGCTTCCCTTCCCGCAGCAAAGCGTGGAGGACAAGGACCAGGGAGACGCCTTCCTCGCGCGACTCAAACGTGTGCTCGACGAACAGGCGGACCCCGATCAGATCGATCGCGACGGTGAGATCCCCGACCGGCTGCTCGAAGAACTCGCGCGCGTCGGTGCATTTGGGATCAAGATCCCCGTGAAGTATGGAGGCCTCGGGCTTTCGCAAACCAACTACTCGCGGGCGGCGATGATGCTCGGAGGACTATGCGGGAATCTCACCGCGATGCTGTCCGCGCACCAATCGATCGGCGTTCCGCAGCCACTGCTCACCTTTGGCACCGATGAGCAAAAGCAAACGTTCCTGCCGCGTTGTGCGCGCGGCGAGATTTCCGCATTCGCTCTGACTGAGCGGGATGTCGGCAGCGATCCGGCGCGGATGACGACCACGGCTGTCCCCGCCGACGATGGCGAGCACTACATCCTCAACGGCGAAAAGCTCTGGTGCACGAACGGCACGCGCGCGTCACTCATCGTGGTGATGGCGAAGACGCCCACGGAAAAGAACCCAAACGCCACCACGGCGTTCATAGTCGAGAACGACCGCCCTGGCGTGGAGATCGTGAACCGATGCCGGTTTATGGGACTTCGCGCGCTCTACAACGGCGTCATCCGCTTCAACAACGTCATGGTGCCCGCGTCCCACATGATCGGCGGCGAAGGCAAAGGATTGAAGGTGGCGCTCACGACGCTCAACACCGGGCGCATCACCCTGCCTGCGGCCTGCACGGGACTCGCCAATCGCTGTCTCGACATCTCGCTGAGCTGGTCTCGCAAGCGCGAGCAGTGGGGCCGCCCGATTGGCAAGCACGCTGCGATTGCCGAAAAATTGGCCCGCATGGGGGCGCACGCTTTCGCGATGGAGGCGCTGACCTTTTATGTGTCATCGCTGGTGGACAAGGACAAGTCCGCGGACGTCAGGCTGGAAGCCGCCATCGCCAAGCTCTGGGGCACGGAGCGGGCCTCGGAAATCATCAATGACACGATGCAGATTCGCGGCGGACGCGGCTTTGAGACCGCGCAATCTCTTGCCGCGCGTGGCGAATCGCCTGAGCCGGTGGAGCGGCTCTACCGCGACTCCCGCATCAATACCATCTTCGAAGGCAGCAGCGAGATCATGCGGTTGTTTATCGCGCGTGAGGCACTCGATCCGCACCTGAAAATCGGCGCGGAGGCCGTGAATGCGACGCTGCCGCTGGCGCGCCGCATCAAGTCCGCACTTCGCGCGGCCAAGTTCTATTCGGTCTGGCTGCCCGTGAAGTATGTGCCCGGAAAAATCGAAGGCGCGCGCGACCTGCATCCATCGCTCGCGGCGGAGATGCGCTCGGTCGAGCGCCTGAGCCGCAAGCTCGCCCGCCGGCTCTTTTTCGCCATGGTCATGAACGGACCCGCGCTGGAGAAAAAGCAGACGCTGCTCGGACGCTTCGTGGACATCGGCGCGGAACTCTTCGTTCTCGCCACCGCGATCGCTTACGCCCAGACAAAAATCGCGCAACCCAAGATGCAAGCCGATGAGGTGGCGCACATCATCATGCTCGTTCGCTATCTCGGCCAGCTTTGCCGCATGAAGACTGGTGAACTGTTCCGCGCAATCGCACGCCACGCCGATCACGAGGCGATGAAAGTCGCGCGCTATCTGATCGAGCCAAACACGGTCATTTGAACCTCTTTCAGGGCCGCCTCGCAAACAAGGCATGCTGGTAAGGCAGCGCAGCGAGATTGCTGCTGCATGGCCCTGGTGTATCCACCCACAGCATCTGCGCGGCGATTGGATCGTAGGCGCGTCGATGAGCGACCGCCGCTTTGACTCCTATGAACGACAGCGCACGGGGATCAACTCCCTGGCTGTGCCATTGACCGAGATCGAATGGCGGCGTCTTCACGCTGGTAAGCAGGATGGTCACACCGCTGTGGCGCACCACGGCGCAATCGCCCATGTCGAACACATCCCCGCACATGCTGGCTAGATGGCTGTTCTTGTCCTCCAGTTCGAATCGTCCGCTGCGTCGGGAAACCAGCTCTACTTCCAGTTCGAGAGGCCCCGCATCCAGCCGGCTGCCCTTGCCGCCAATCGACAACAACGCATGTCCGCCGATGGGAACATCACGCAGCGCACACACGGCGGAAGGGTCGTTGATGGCGACTGCTGCATTCGAAAAGCCGCGCGCCAGCAATGCTCGTAGCAATCCCGTGCCATCTCCGGGCGCGCCGCCACCGATGTTGTCAGATGGCTCCACCAGCACGGTCAGACCCGATGGCAATGGCGCGAGCGCCGCGAGCGCTTCGTCGGCGGGTGGCTCGGAGACCATGCCGAGATGATTCAAACTTCGCGCGAGTGCACAAAGCTCCGCGAGCGCCGCATCCATTGCCTCATCCTCAGCCGTGCCTGACACGACGAAACTGACGCCTGTGTCTGGCGTGTCCGCATACGAAAAGCCTGCGATTACGTTTGCAGACCAGATGCCTGGCCTTTGCTCGATCGCACGCGCCGCTGCTTCGAGAGCACGCATCGGGTCGCTGGCCGTGCCCGTGCCAGTGGGCGGCCAGATCAAGCCAGCATGTCGCCATCTCTGCTTCGGGCGCTCGGTGTTGACAAGGCATCGCTGCAGCAGGCGCGCCGCAATCAAACCTGCATCGCGCGCATCCGTGTGCGGGTTCTCGCGGTAAGACACGAGGCAGTCCGCATGCTCCGCCATGCGCGCGGTGAAGTTGGCGTGCAGATCGAATACTCCGAACAACGGCAGTCCCGCTGCACCGGGCAAAGATCGCAACCGCTCCAGCACTTCGCCTTCCACATCCAGAATGGACCGGCTCACCATGGCTCCGTGCAGCACAAGATAGATCGCATCGATGCCCTCATCAATCGCCCGTCGGGCTCGCAGTGCCAAGTCGCTCCAGAATAATTCGATGACTTCATCCTCTACGATCGCGCCAGGCTGTGCGCGGTAGTCGATCGCTGGAACGAAACTCCATCCCTGCTCCCGCCCATACTCCAGCACGCCACCCATGGGAGATGAATCACCTTCACACGCGACCAATTGCTCGTCACGGACGATATGAAAATCCGCCAGCGATGTAGCGCCGTCCAGAAAGGTATGCGTTTCGTGAAACAGGCCGGCAACGAGGATGCGTGGCATGGCGCTGTCTATTCCCAGGAGTTAGTCCGCGGCGCTCGGGTTCGAGTCTTCGGATGCCGCTTCCGCAGCCACCACAGCGGCAGCTTCATCCATTTCTTCTGTCGGCGATACTTCCACGTGCGGCACAGGCGGGCTGCTCTCCGGCACTTCTTTCGCTGGCTGTGCATCACCGCCATCCGACGACGAGGCTTCTTCCGCGGTCTTTGCGCCTGGAGCGTGGTGGGGCGGCTCGCCCTGCACTCCCAGGAACACAACATCGTCGCTGTAGATGATCAAATAGCCCTCTTCGGCCAGCCAGTGCACATCACGCAGCGTGCCCTTTTGATCCTCCGAGAGCGAGGCTGCGCCTTCCTCGGCTGACGCTCCTTCAGCGGGTGCCGGCACTGGGACGAACTTTTCGATCAGCTTGCCCAGTTGCAAACCAGGATCGCTTTTCACCGCCTCCACGATGGCCGCGATGCGCTCACTGAACACCGTGTCAGGCGCGACAGCACGCGGTTTGACACGACTGACGAACATCTTGCCGCCACGACGCTTGAAGAGCTTCAGACCGCGGCGCTCCAGACCTTGAGCGATCTTTTGGGACACTTCGAACATGTGCTTCTTCGCATCCTCGATGTGGCGCCGCAGCAAGCGACCGAGTCCAGGTGAAAGCTGCTCGCGCTTCGCCACACCGTGCACGACGGCTTCACGCACCTCCGTTACAGCATCATCACCGTGGAGGCGGCGGAAATGAGCTTCGAACTCAGCGCGGCTGGTAAAGCTGACCGGCTCCTGTCCTTCCTGAACCTCGCCTTTTAGATAGGTCCAGCGCGTGGCTTTGCGCTGGGATTCTTTCCATTTCTCCACTAGTTCGGGATTGGATTCCACTCGCACGCGGCGGCGATACTCTTCGAAGGGCAGGCTCGCATACCTCTCCGTGTGCGTGCGCTTCAGCGAGGTCTGATAGCTGTGATGGCTCGGCGGTCCGAGCAATTCACCACTCATGCCGCATACTGCGATGCTGGTGAAGGCTCCTTTGGGCTCCTCCACTTCGACCTCGTCTGTCTGATAGTAAGCGGCGATCACTTCGGCGCTGCGCAGCGCATGTCGGGCGGCTTCCTCCTTCGATTCAAACAACGCACCATCAGCGGGCACGCTGAACAATCCGACAAGTCGCTCCGGTTCGCACTCCACACGCACGCGGTGTCTCTCAGCACCGGCGAGCACGAGACGCGCGGCATCGAACACGCTGAAGGCGCGGCCCGAGTTCTTGATGTGCTGCGCCAGTGCATCCAGCGCCTTGTCCTCGGCCTCCACCGCGACCTTCAAGCCCGAGGGCAAAGCCGGACGGTCATCCTGCATGGGGCGGGGGCCGCGCTCATCACGGCGGCCGAATCGCGGACGGTCTCCGCGGGGGCGATCATCGCGCCGCTCACGCGGAGCACCCGGTCCAGCACCTCCCGGGCCTTGCCCGCGATCACGGTTGAACGGGCGGCCACCATCCCGGCGCGCACCACCACGCTCGCCATGATCACGCCGTCCGCGTGGACGCTCATCGCCTTCGGCTTCATGGTGTTGCGGACCTGGCGCGGACTGGGAGCCAAAGTTTGCCACCCAGTCGGGCATGAGGCGAAGGCCGGACAGGTCCAGTTTGTCAGGGGTCGATGGGGAAGATTCGTCACTCATGCGTGCAGAGATGGGAGCGGGAGTATGAACTGCCTGAAATGCTTTGGCGAGCAGGTATTGCAAATGATGCAAACCTGTTGCTTGCGGGAAACGCACGCGCTCAATGTGCTCCCATGTCGACAGGCAACCCTGCGGATCAAGTCAAACCCGTGCTGAACTGGGTGCTGTGGGTCATGGTAGTCGCGCTGGCGCTGGTGCAGCTCTTCGCCACATTCCGCGGCCTCGGCAGCGCAGCCGCCATGGATCAGGCGCAGGTGGCACGGGAGCTGGCTCGGGGACACGGACTCAGCACGCGCCTGATCAGGCCGATGGCGGTGCGGCAAATGCAGGAGGCAGGCAGGTCCGTTGATATGAATTTGCTGCCCGACACGGCTCATCCGCCACTACAGTCCCTGATTTGGGCGCCCGTTTTCAAGCTGCTCGAGTCCACCTGGGTGTTCGACAAAAAGGTCTCCATCTATTCACTGGACCGCGCTGCAGCGTGTCTCGGCGCACTATGGATGCTGCTCACGCTGCTGCTGACGCACGGCATGGCCCGGCGGATGTTCGACCGCACGCTGGCAAATTTTGCCGTGCTCGCCCTCGCTCTGAGCAAGCCGCTGTGGGAGGTGTTTATCTACATGGGCGCGCGCGGCCTGCTGGTGATGCTGACCACGCTCTGCCTTTACTGGGTGCAAAAGCTCGTGGCACGCGCGACGAATGATGAGCCTTCGGGCCTGCTGCCGTTGTTGATCGCACTCACCTGCGCGGCAATGATCCTTACCCACTGGCTGGCTGTGTGGATCGTGTTCGGCATCATGGTCGGAATTGCGCTGCTCCTGCCTGGTCGTCGCGGATCGCTAATCTTGATCGCCACCTTTTCATTGCTCGCCGCCGGGGGCTGGCTGGCGCGAAATGTCATGGCGACCGGTGACATGGCGGGCGCTGGCAAAGCCATGCTGCAAGGAGTCGTATCGCAGGCGGGAGAGAATGCACTGATGCGAGATTACGACGGTCGCTCACCGCCGCTGGCCATGGGCGCTCTGCTGCGTGACATGAACAGCAATCTGGCAGCGCAATTCCAGTTCAGTTGGGAGCACCTGCTCGGCGTGGTGCCAGCACTGCTGTTTTTCCTGGCGCTGCTGCATCGGTTTCGCCGCCCGGACGTGGCCTCGTTCCGCTGGGTGCTCGCTACAGCCTGTCTCATCGTCATCGTGGGCATGGCTTTTTTCCCACTGCCCGCCAGATCCCTGGATGATCACCAAATCCAGGCCGCACTCGTTCCCGCATTATGCGTGATGGGCCTTGCCGGCTTTGCGGTGCTGTGGGCGCGCTTCGCCCCTGGTAGCGGCGGCTGGTGGACCCAGCACGGCTACGCAGCCATCGCCATCGCCATCGGCGGCTGGCCCATGATCACCGGACTGACCACCGACATTCGCACGGGATTGTTTTTCAAAGGCATGCTGATGCAATGGCCGCCCTATCGCCCCGACACCACCTCCCAGCTTGCGCGCATGGTGGAGGATAAAGAACTGCTGGTGAGTGATGCCCCCTGGGCCATCGCCTGGTATGCCGACAGATCCTGCCTCTGGCTGCCGAAAACGAGGGAACAGTTCGTGCAGCTCCGCGAACTGGCCGCCACGAAACAGGGCCACCCGGTGGCGGGCTTCGTCGTCTCGCCTGTCTCCACGCAAGATTACACCGTGTCCACGCAGTTCACTTCTCCCTACTACGAGTGGTCGGAAATGATCCTGCGTGCTCCAGCGATGACGCTGGGCACGGCCGACTTCGATCTCGCACGCATCGTGCCCTATCTGCGGGAATATCCGCACCTGCTGCCTCTGCATTCCACCCTGCTGGCGGACGGGCGACGACTACCGGCCATCTGCTTCTACACGGATCGCGAACGCTGGGCTGGCATCAAATAGACCGCCGGGCCATGAGGCATCTCGTCCTCACTACGGTGCTGCTGCTGCTCGCCATCACCGTGCCATTCATCATCTGGGGCGCTGAGTTCGATGCGTCGAAGCCCGGCAGGACTCGCGCGTGGACGCAAAAGTTCGGCTGATGGGCGTGGGCGGCCGGCATCGGCGACATCGATGCGTCGAAGCCCGGCAGGACTCGCGCTTGCGCCTAGCATCGCCGTGCCGGTCATGCTGTGGCTGGTGGCACGTCGCTGGCTGCGTTGAGCATCATGCAGCGCGCCGCTGCCACCGCATGCCCAGCGCCACGCTCCACTGAAACTTGCGCGCGTGTTCACGAATGAGAAACGGCATGTCGCGCTGCAGTTCCAGACTGAAGTGAGCACCGAGCCGCTCGTGCAACCAGTCGAGCGTGCGACCTTGTGGCCAGTGCTCCGGCGGCGTGAAGTCCGCCAGCCAGGTGCATGGCGTGGTCAGCAGAAGCTGCCCGCCGGGCCGCACCAGTTGAGGCAAACGCTCGATCAAAAGTTGAGGCTCGCTCAATCGGCACAGCAAATTCGCCGCATGAACCACATCGAACGAACCCAGGTCCGGGCGCAGATCCATCGCATCACCTTGCTCGAAGCGAATCTCCGTGCGCGGCATCTGCGCCACCAGAGCTGTGCGACAAGCCACTTCCTCCATGCGCTCATACTTCACCCGTTCGCCTGCGGCCAAGTGCCGTGCGGCATCGACAAACGCCTGGGAGTAATCAATGCCCGTCACGTCATAGCCAAGCCAGGCAAGTTCAAAGCTCGATCGCCCCACCGCGCAGCCCAGATCCAGCGCCATGCCTGGCTCTGCTGATTCATCAATCAACTCCCGCACCGTGCGGACCGCGAAGCCCAGCGCCTCCTTTGGCCCGAAGCTCCACGGCAGCACCTCCTCCGCACTGCCGTAGTGAAACAGCAGATACTCATCCAGCAGGCGGCGTGTCTCGTAGATATTGCTCATCGCGATCGAAATCACCGGCCCACACTCGGTTTGTGAATCAAGATCGCGGACATGATCATATCCCGACCGCTCGGCTGCGCCCCCCCCAGGCTGCCCGCGTTCGCCTTCGGCAGGCTCCGCCCGGTGCTCAAGGCGCGCATTGTCGCCTCCACATAATCGGACGTGCCCGCGTAAGTCACCGTCAGGCTCAAAGCGTAGTCTGGCGCGATGTCATACGTCTCCATCGATTGCATTGGCACGCCCGACAGCGTCCCAGGCCGCACCGGCGATCGCGGCGGAAACACCGCATACAGCTGCGCGCGCGAAACCGGAAACGGAATGGCTGCCAGACGCGACTGGTAATCACTGGCCGCGCGGAAGTTCTTTTGGAACGCCCACATCGAACTGCACGCGCCAAGACCGAGCATCATCAACAGCATAGCCGGCAGGCGGATCGTGGAATGGAATCTCATGGGCAGCATGAGAAGCCGGAATACGCCGAAGCGCAATCGTCTGCCCGTTGACTGGTGGTTCTCGCGCCAGGCCATCAGGAGCCAAGCTTTGGATTCAGTGGTATGAGAATAGATGTGATGGCCTGCTCCTTTGCCGGATCGGACTGCCCGCCAGGGTCGGCTTTGACAATCTCTCTCTTGATCGCTTCAGCGCTGAAGCGCTCCGCGGGTTGAAGTTCAGCACGCTCCGGGGAAAGCAGGCGCTCGAAAGCAATGCGCGCGGTTTGAACATTCTTGCTGGGCTCTGGAGTGAACAATAGACGCTCAAAGCAGGCATCAATCGCAGCACTCACCTTTTGCTCGGCGGTCATTCCCGCATAAATCACAATCAACGAGCTCACAAAATGAGCGACGTCGAAATTGATGGCCGACTCGACGGCAGTGCCTGCTGCGGTTTCAGTCGCTTTGTTCGCAAACGCACGCCAGCGAGCATACTCCACCAGTTTTTGGCGCGCTTCTTCCTGGGCGGCGAGCCGTTCGCCGGGCTCCAATTTCATCATGGCCACCCATTCGCGTGAAAGCGCGGGCTCGAAGTTCAATTTGAGTTCGAAGCGGCGCTCCACGGCAAACAGGCATGAAGCGAGAGCCAGGGCGATTTCCGTATGCTGTTGCTGAACGTGGTTGCCAACGTTGGAATTGGTGATGGC
>WBZU01003119.1_pt1 | contig 11034 bp, 7 predicted proteins | sample 5204311 | NCBI WGS metagenome assembly WBZU01 (sample SAMN12344359, study PRJNA552823) | activated sludge metagenome | biome: Activated sludge suspended growth; feature: Nitrification reactor; material: Wastewater; isolation source: activated sludge from nitrification reactor of wastewater treatment... | reverse complement strand
TGGGCATCTACGACGACACCGTAATCATCGTCAGCGCCGACCATGGCGAGAACCAGGGCGAACTGAACATCTGGGGCGACCACCAGACGGCCGACCACATCACCAATCGCGTACCGCTCATCGTGCGCTGGCCGGGCGTGACGGACAGCCAGGCCGGCGGCGTTCGCAACGGGCTGCACTATCATCTCGACCTGCCGGCAACGCTGGCCGACCTGTTGGGCGCCGCGCAGCCGGCGGCGTGGGACGGCGCCAGCTTTGCCGCTGATTTGTCGACATCGAGCGACACCGGCCGCGACTACCTGGTCATCAGCCAGGGCGCGTGGAGTTGCCAGCGCGCCGTGCGTTGGGACAACTGGCTGCTCATTCGCACCTACCACACCGGCCTGAAGGATTTTCCGGCGTGCATGCTCTTCGACATCGAAGCGGATCCTCACGAAACGACCAATCTTGCGGCCGCGCGACCGGATGTTCTGGGCGAGGGGCTGCGGCTACTCGACGAGTGGGTTGGCGCGCAGATGTACCGTTCACAGCGCGGCGACCCCTTCTGGGGCGTCATCGCCGAGGGCGGGCCGCTGCATGCCAAGACCGGTAGCCCGGCCTGGTATGCCTATCTTGCCCGCTTGCGCGCCAGCGGTCGCTCCCACCACGCCGACGCGCTCGAACGGGCTGCTGGCCGTCCGCTGTAAGGCGGGCTTGCGAAAAAGGCATCAGCGTGTGCGGACCTGCCCAAAGCGCGGATTACATCTCGGACGTTGTACCTCAAGCCCGCCACCTGGACGCTGGCAGTGGGCATCCGCGCGCTCAACGACGCGGCCTACGCCACCAGTTGGGAGATCATCTTCGCCACCGGCACCTTCATGCTGGCGTCGCTCGTGATCCTCTTCTTTGCGGCGCAGCGCTACTTTGTCGAATGCATCGCGCTGACCGGCTTCGGCGGGCGATGATGCTTGCCGAAATAGGCAGGGTTTGCGCATAGCCACATGAAGGCGGCAGATGACGCACCGACCCCGGCGCCTATGTGCTCGGCGCGGGCGGCTGTGCGCCTTGTTCGGGCGGCGATTCGGCCGCGGCCGGCACCTGCTCCGGACGCGTAGCCGTCATCATCGCGGCCAGCCAGCGCGTCGACGGGTCGGCATCGAACAACAACGCCTGTACGCCCATGGTGAGCGGCACGCCGATGATCGCGCCGACCGGTCCCAACACCAGCGGCCAGAAGGTAGCGGAGAGCAGGCTCATAAAGGGCGTGAGGTTCAGGTGCGTCACGACCAGGCGCGGCTGGATGATATTCTGCACCGCGGCGTTGACAACAATGTAACCGGCAGCCATGAGCAGCATACGTTCCGGGCCGTGGGCCAGCAGGGTCAGGATGGCGGGCGGCAGCAGGCCGAACCAGAAGCCGATAAAAGGGATGAAGTTCAGGATGCCGGAGAGCACGCCCCATAGCAATGGCATCGGCACACCGAGCAGATAGAACCAGATCGTGTTGAGCGTGCCAATGGCCGTGCCGATGATCACCATGACGACAATGTACTGACGCAGATTCCCGCTGAATTCACTCACGCGCGCCGCATAGCTGCTGCCATGCTGGCCCTGCCACGCCAGCCGTCCGGGGAAGAGGATGACGTCGACGAACAGGAAGATCATCAGCAGGACGAGTGTGGACAAGCTGCCCAGGGTGCCGGCCAGCGCGGCGAGGAAGTTCTTGGTGAGATCGAGCGCGGCGGATGGATCGGCCTGGTTGGCCACTGCCGTTGACCCGGCTGGGTCGAGTCCCATCGCTACCAGCCGTGCCTGCACCTGTTGGACCATTGCTTGCGCCTGGTCCTGATAGGTCGGCAACGATTGCACGAATTGGGCCGTCGCAAAGATAAGGAAGAGGAAGAAGATCGCCAGCGCCGTTGCGGCAACGAATAGTGTGACGACGAGGGTCGCCCAATTGGGCAGGCTTCGCCGGCGCAGCCACTCGACCAGGGGACCGCATGCAAGGACGATAAGCACAGCCAGCATCGCCGAGTTGATATAACCGGCGTACGTGCTCATCCCCCAGAGCGCAACGGTTGCCCCGGCCGTCATGATCAAGATTCGCAATGCGGGTGACCCCGTTGATGTAGTGTTCAAGCGTCACTCCTGTAGATATGGGATGCAATCGAAGCCAAGCAATGATAGCCCAGACTCATTCATAAGGGAAAGCACCCCCATCAGAGCGCTCTGGTCGACCAATTCTCCGGCAATCACCGTGATGCCCGGCTTGCCGGCGCAGGGTTGCCATTCGGCACGCAGGTCAAAATAGTCGTTCAACCAGAGTGTGTCGAGTTCACCCTCCACGTAGATGCGATAGTATGCGGGCTGTAGGACTCTCATTCTTTTCTTCTCCGGCAACCGGTTGCGTATTGCACACCCTCTCACGAGTTCCACTGACTCTACCTGGTGAAGTTCTTTGGATCTGCAACGCCCGGAACGAGCACCAACATGATGGCAGGTCCATAGCGTTTACTTTACAAGACACGCACTTAGAATGCATGCCCCAACAGTGCTAGAAAGAGGCCATTTTTGGCGGGGTAGGAATGGCTCATCGCTTTGAATTTCAGTCCATCGATGAGCCGATGGTTCGATGTTCGCCAAAGGCGCGCCACGTCTTCCATCTTGGGGTAGCCGATTTGCTTTTGTTTGTGGCCGCGAAATCTGCTATAAATAGGGATATGCACCGAGCAAATCGGTTCCTTGCCAAATCCACTACCTCGCGGTATGGAGGCGCGAATAACGCGTGAGCTACCCGTCCAGCAATCTCGATACCCAGCCTTCTATCTCAGTATCGAAGACTTCGCGTTTCCAAAGCCCGATCAACAAGCTCTCTCGCCCGCAGTGCCCGGTGGACGTCATTCCCCGCCAGCGGCTACTGGACTTGCTTGACCTGCCGGCGCAGTTGACGCTTGTGATTGCGCCCGCCGGTTACGGGAAAACGACACTGGTTTGTAACTGGCTGGAGACACATTCGCGACCGGCAGCTTGGGTCACACTCGAGGCGGGGGATGGTGAGCTCCGACTATTTCTGACTCACCTGGTGGTTGCCGCGCGGAATGTCATCCCCGACTTTGGCCGTGATCTGATCGAACAGCTTGAAGGAGATCGATTGCCACCCGTGACGGTGGTTGCCGAAATGCTGTTTCAGGCGTTGATCGAGATCGAACAGCCCCTCGTCGTGATTCTGGATGACTATCACGTGCTTGGTGCCTCAGAGGTTCATTCGCTGATCTCCGAACTACTGCGACTCCGCCCGCAACAGCTTCATCTGGTCATAACGGCACGGCACGATCCTCCACTGCCACTCGCCGACCTGCGCTTGCATGCTGGAATCGTCGAACTGCGCGGGCGTGACCTCAGATTCTCCGAGTCCGAAACGTTGCGCTTGTTCGAGGGAGCATTGCCCGATTCGCTGGATGAAAGGGAGATTGGCGAACTAGTGCGAGGTACGGACGGGTGGGTCATGAGTCTGCGGCTCGCCAAACTCTACCTTCGCCAAGAGCAAGGTTTCGCATCGTTGTCGAGAGCGCTGGAGGCTGGAGCACAGTACGCGAGCGACTATCTCTCCGAGGAAGTCTTTTCCAGGTTACCACAATGGATTCGGATGTTCCTGGAGCGCACCGCCATTTTGGAGCGACTTTGCGCGAGCGCTTGCTGTGCTGTGCTTGATGGAGAAATGACCGAAGCAGATGCGCAGTTGGCCCTGCTCTGGTTGGCGCAGAACGGCATCTTTACTGTTGCGCTCGACGAGGCGAGTGAATGGTTCCAGTACCATGCGCTATTTCGCCGGCTCGTGACGCAACAGATGCGCCGCCATTACACCGCTACACAGATCGATCACCTGAACCGCCTGGCCAGCAAGTGGCATGCGGACAGGGGCTACATTGAGGGGGCGATTCGACACGCGCTGGCTGCCGGCGATCAACTAGAGGCATTGCAGATATTTGCGGCAGCGCGCACCGCCATTATCAACGCTGAAGAATGGGTCGCTTTGGCCAGGCTTGTTCGCATATTCCCGCGCAATTTTATCGATCAGCAGCCCGAATTGCTCCTTGCCGACCTGTGGGTTGCACGCAGCCAAAATAACACCAGGACGGTGCGTGCCAACGTTGCGAGAACCAACGCCATTCTGAACGCGCGTCTCGAAAGCCCAACTGATCTTGACCGCGATGCGCAGGCCATTGTCAGGCGCTGGCTTGGTGAACTGGAAGCACTGAATTCCTTTGCCTGTTTCTGGAATTCCGATACGGCAAACACCATTCGGCATGGATTGCAGTGTCTTGCGTCGACGGATCCAACGCAAACGTATATCCGTGATTTCGCTGCAATCTTTACCGCTATGGCCTATCAAGCGAGTGGAGATCTGTCCTCCGCATACGCGCTACTGGCGGAGCGAAGGCGTGAGTCGTGGACTTTGGGTCCCAGCGCACAGATGCATATCCTGATAGGAATGGCCTTTGTCCAGTCGCTTGCAGGCGAATTGATGGCATTGCGAACTACGACAGACCAGATGATCGAAATCGACAGGGAACTGCCCTGGACGGAGCAGGCGGCCGCCGCCTATTATCTACGCGCCCTCGTCGGCTATGCTCAGAATGATCTGGTTGCTGTACTGTCGATTGCGCCTGGACTGCTGGCCCGTCGCTACCAAGTATCCCCACGCTACTACATGCAGTGTGCCTATATTCTGGTGCTCGCCTATTACGCGTTGGGTCGTCCTGAAGCTGCAAAAGAGGTCGTCGACGATGCGGTAACCTACGTCAGGGATATGAACGTCCCGGAATATATTCCATTGGCAGATGGCTTACGGGCGGAACTCGCCCTCCGCGAGGGGAATCTCGAAGAGGCAGACTTGCTGCTCCGCAAGCAGGTACCAGGCACATTCACGCCAATGGTCTTCATGTACGATGTGCATATGTTGCTGCTACGGCTCTATCTTCGCCTGAACACGGTCGAGAGTTTGCAGTCTCTATCCAGACTGCTGAGTCGGCTGGAGCCCTTCTTGGAAGCTACCCACAGCGTGCGGTTTCTAATCGAGACGCTTGCCCTCAAGGCGCTGTACCTGCAGCGATGCGGGCAGGCACAGGCCGCCTTGGACGCTATGGAACGATCCATTCGACTTGCCGAGCCTGGCGGTTATATTCGCGTCCATGCTGATTTGGGCAAGGAAATCCTTGGCTTGTTGGAGCAGCTACAGAGCAGGGGGGTGGCGCCGCTCTTGACCACGGCAATCCACGCGGCCATTGTTTCCGCAAATACTGTGCCGGCGAAGACGATCACGCCCATCCAAAACGATCTTGCCGTCATACTGACTTTCCGCGAGCAAGAAGTGTTGCGGTTGATGAGTGAGCGTCTCACAAACCAGGAGATTGCCCAGCTCTTGACCATTTCACCGCAAACGGTCAAGCGTCACAGCTTGAACATCTTTCGCAAGTTGAACGTGACGAATCGGCGCGCAGCGTCACTCTATGCAAAAGAATTGTCCCAGTAGCATTTGACCCGTGATCGCTCTCCCCGTGGTCTCCGACTCGAACGGCAGATAAGTGCAAGACTATCTTGGCAGCACGAATCGCACCACGTTTTTGCTTCAGTCCAGCTTTCAGCGCCCACACTACGGCGCTGAAATTGTTGCGCGCCCGCGCCTGTTTGCGCTCCTGAGCGAACTGCGACGACTGACGATCGTCTCGGCGGCAGATGGCTATGGTAAGACAGCTCTGGTCAGTACGTGGTTAGATACGCTTGCCATGGCGCACACCTGGCTGACGCTGGATGCAAGTCACAACGACCCCAACCTTTTCGCTGCCTGCTTCCTGGCGGCGATCCGGAAATTGGCGCCTGACGTCGGGCGTGACCTCCAAGCATTGCTCGTGCCCACCGAATCCGATTCCGCCGAGCTTGCCGATTATCTGATTGGTGAGCTGGATGGCATCGAGCGGCCAATGATCGTGGCACTGGACAATTACCAAAGTATCACTGCAGGCGAAGTGCATGCCATCGTCGAAACACTGATCCAGCAGATGCCGAGTTCTCTGCGTTTTCTCCTGATTACACGCCGCGATCCGCCTTTCTCATTGACCAGCCTCAGGGCCTATGGATTATTGACGGAAGTCCGCACCAGGGCGCTCCGTTTCACACAAGAGGAAACTGCTGCATTCCTGGGGCAGAAATTCAATGTCGTTCTCCCTGACAAGGTCGTTGCGCACCTTCATGCAAGGACTGAAGGGTGGGTGGCTGGTCTGCATCTGATGACATTGCATATTCAAGGCTATTCGAGTGTTGATGAAGCACTTCGGAGTGTGCCAAGTCCAGACCGCTTTGCCACCGAATATCTTGCGACCGAGGTCTTGCGGCGGCAGCCACCCGCCGTACAAGACTTCCTCCTCAAGACCGCGATTCTGGATTCCCTGTGCGTCTCGCTTTGCGCTGCCGTTCTCGGTGATTCCGATAGTGAACATGCTGCTGGCCAGTTGCAGACTCTGCGGACCAATAACCTGTTCATCAGCGAGGTTGGCAACCAGGCAAGCTGGTATGCGTATCAGCACTTGTTCCGGCGTGTCTTGCTTGATCAGTTGTCAGAACGGTTGCCGCCAGAGGCCATTGCGGCGCTGCATGCCCGGGCCAGCGCCTGGTATGCCGGCGAGGGCTTGCTGGACGCCGCTATCACGCATGCCAAGGCTGCCGGCGATCCGCAGTTGGCAGTCGACATGTTTGCCCGGCGCAGACATGACCTGATGAACAAAGAGGAGTGGCGTACGTTGCGGCGCCTGCTCGATCTGTTTGACCGCGAGACTATGGAGCAGCATGCCGACCTGCTTCTGGCCGAAGCATGGCTGCTGTCGATCGAAGGTCGGATTGCCGCCTATGCGCCCGTGCTTGCGCGCATCGATCGCTTGATAGACATGATGGAATCCGAACCGCCGGAACAGGTGAGCCAGGCGCGTGCGCTACGGCTGCGAACCGATGCCGACATCTTGCGCAGTCAGCTTCTTTACGTGGCAGGGCAGCCGCGCGAAGCAATTGAACTGGCCAAAGCGACCATCACTCACATCCCGCAAGATTGGCAGGCGGCAGGCAGTTTCTTGATTTTCAGCCTGGCGGGCGCCTACCAAATGACCGGGGATCTGGCGCAAGCGCTTGCCGTTCTGCGTGACGCCCAGGAGAGCCTGCACGTTTACCCGTCGGTGTTTCACGTCCGTACGCTTGCTGCACAATGCATGATGCAGTGGATCGCGGCAGACCTGCTCGGCATGCTTCAAACGACCGTCCAGATGGCGTCCCTGTCAGACCAATTGGGCCTGGCAGAAATGCGAGCCTGGGCGGCCTATTTTGCGGGAAATGCTTACTATCAATGGGACGAATTGGAACGAGCTGAGAGATCGCTCCAACCTGTCGTGCAGCAACGGGCGGCGGCGAGCAGCGTGGTGTATGCGAATGCTGCCTGTGTTCTTGCCCTGACATACCAGGCCCAGGGACGTAGGAATGATGCGCTCGCACTCGTGACCGCCGCCACGGAACATCTGGGTTCTAGCAGTGCGCCGATGCTGCCTTTGGTGCAAGCAGTATCGGCTGAAGTCGCCGTGCGTCAGGGGGATCTCGTAACGGCGACACAGTGGGCGATCCGTGAAACAAGGCCGGCACCGCTGGCGCCGGCATTTTATTGCCTCGCGCCCCGATTGACGCGTGCCAGGGTGCTACTCGCTCTCGATCAAGCTGGTGCCAGCCAGGAAGCGCATCATCTGCTGAAGGAGGCGCGTGACTACTATCAAGAGATCCATAACACCCGTTTCCTGATCGAGACATTGGTCCTGCTTGCCTGTGTACCCAGCGCCGAGAACGCCGAGATCGCGGTCCTGGATGTGCTCGAGCAAGCACTGGTTCTGGCCCAGCCAGGAGGCGCTGCGCGCGTCTTCATCGATGCGGGAACGATAGTGCTTGAGCCACTGGAAACGCTCGCGGCTCGGAACGTTGCGCCTGCGCTTGTCGGACAGATTTGCGCTTCGATTCGCAGCGAGCAGCGCACCGCACCGCCTCGACGAGCAAAGGCAACGGCGGTGGCAACGCGGCAGCATGCAGACAACGTTCAGGGCGCCTTGATTGAACCGTTGACGCCTCGTGAGTTGGATGTGCTGACACTGATGGCGCAGCGAATCACCAACCGCGAGATTGCCGTTGTATTGGATATCTCGGCAAACACAGTGAAACAGCACATTGGCAACATCCTCGCCAAGCTTGGGTCGGCTGATCGACGCCAGGCAATAGCCCGCGCCGCCGAACTCGGAATTCTGTCGCCAGACGGCGGATGATCCTGCACAGCCCCGGGGCCGCCCTGCCGTAGTGCAAGTTCCAGTGGACAACTTGAATAGACTGGCGGCATGCGGCTACACCGTGAAGAGACGCAGTGCGTCTCTGCCAGGCCCTTTCATCTTCTGCTTTGTGCTGATGCTCCCACGGCGTTTGGTGGAAACCACTCTACCCGATTCTGCATCTTTTCTGCACCTTTCCGGGGGTAGAACAATCGCGCGCAGCGTACTAGATTGGTATGGCGTTAACTCACGTAGCAGCGCCAGAAGATACGTGATCCGCGTCAACGGCCAATCGAGTTGAGATTTCTGAATGCTTTCCAGGGGGTGATAATCATCCTGGATAGCGCCAGTCTGTGCGGGAAACACGTGATCTTGCCGAAGAGTGTGTGAGGTTACACACCGTAGACTTGTATGAAAGGAGACACGCGAAATTGGATCCCGTTGCGTTCGTACCACTCTTCTTCAGTTCACTTGCCACGTTTTTTGCCATCTGCAATCCGATTGCAAACACGCCAATCTTCATAAGCATGACTGCCGGCGACGATGTCGCTACCAAGAAGGCAGTGGCCCGCCGAGCCTTGATTGTGGCCTTTGCCATCGTCGTCGTCATGGCGGCAGCCGGCAAGTTAATCGGCGAGTTGTTTGGCATTACACTCCCCGCCTTCATGTTAGGGGCCGGATATCTCGTGTTTATGATCGGGTACCACATGGTGAGCGGCCAACCCCATGGCGCACAAAAAGCCAGCGATGACGACATCAACGACACACTGGAGCGCGAACTCGACAAGGCTGTGTCGCCTCTGGGCATCCCGATTCTCGCCGGCGGCGGCACGATATCGGCAGCAGTTGTTTTTTCCGCTACAGACGGCTTCGAAGGTCTACTGGCGGTCGTACTTGGGTTTGGCATCATCATTGTGATGACTTACTTCTTCTTTCTGTCGGGTGATTCGATCGAAAAGAGAATCGGGCGGAGCGGCTTGAATGTTGTAACGCGCATCATGGGCTTGATCTTGCTGACCATCGGCGTACAGATATTCCTGGGTGGCTTGGGAAGTATTCTGAACGAGTACATTGCTACCATTCCTTCGCTGCTTAGCGGTGCAGGAAGCTAACTGTTCGATTACAGGAAACAGCACACGCGCAATTATAGACACCGGAAGGGCAAGACCGGTGCACTCAACAGGGGGAAAATCATGCCACGGATACGGACACTTTTGACTGTGATAATCGTGCTTGGAGTGACATGGCTCTCCGCCGCATGCGGAAATCAACAGAGCAGCCAAGATACGGCGGCAGCTACGCCACCCGCAGTTGAGGCGACGGCAGCCGAAGTAACCGCAGGGTCGACCGTGGAGGCAGCGGCCACGGAGGTTACGGCAGACGTGGTCGTAGCGGACGAAGTGGTATCTGAAGCCGACGTATTGGCCAATCCGCCGATTCAGGTGGAATCAGAAGCGTCAATCAGTGCTGTCATTAACAACAACAATCCTGCACTGGTAACACTCTCCAATAGCGGCGATCGACTGACATGGCCCCAAGCGGAAGGACGCTTGTGGAATCGCGAGGGTGAACTCTGTCTCTACACCTTCGATACGGCTGCTATGAATTGTCTCGTCGGACCGGATACGTACGATGGATACCCGTATGCTTTCTTCTGGTCGCCCGATGACAAATACATTGCGTTCACAGAAGATCCGGCCCAGCTTGGATACGAAAGTGATATCTGGGTTTTCGATACGACAAGCAACGCGTTTACCGATCTGACAGACGATGGCGCACAGGGCAGTTGGACCGGTCTGGAACCGGGCAGCTTCACGCTGGACTATCTGCCGATGTGGAATCACCAGGATGGGAACATCTATTTCTGGCGCAGCATCCCGAATCCAGAAATCCCCGTTTCGATGACCCTGAGTATCATGCGGGTTGCGCCCGAGGGCGGCGAAGTGGAGCCGGTGCGTGATCTTCAGAACATTCTGGGCGGGGAGCTGGTTCTGTTCGATGGCGAGAACTGGTTCATGGATGGTGTTTCCGCGTTGTCACCGGACGGACGCTACGTAGCCGTGCTGGTGATCAACCTGAATCTGGCAGAAACGGAAATGGTTGATACAGCCGGCCTTTGGCTGATCGACCTTGAAGACACCAGCGTCGCGCCGCGACAGTTGGTCATGTCAGACGGCTTCCAAGCGGCAAATCTCACGTGGACGGGGACTCCGCTCGACCCGTCGGGTCTTGCCTGGCTGGCGGATGGAGAGCACCTGGTTGTGCTTGCCCAAAACAACGATCCCCAGACACCTGTGGTTGTCCTGTATGACGTGGACGTTGCCAGCGGCGAGCTGACGCCGGTCGTGGACTTCAGCAACGTGTCCGAGGAAGAATACATGAATCCGCCCGCCGGCGGAGGTGTGCCGCCGCGTGTCTACTCGCCCTGGACGGCAACACTATCTCCGGACAATCAACAATTGCTGATGTATCAGAATCTGGGCGACTTCGCGGGTCTGATGGTTCCGCCCATGCCGCCGACCGGCGAGTTGCCGGCGTTAGTCTACGAAAGTCAGATCCAAGACCCTGTCCCCACCGCACGATCCAGCCGCAGCAAAGACGGCAAGGTGCTGATCTACAACGTACTGTTCAATCTTGTCCCTGCGCCGGAATAGAACTGAGCATCCCGAGACCGTCGATGGTAATGAACGTTCACAATATACGCCGGTAG
>WBZU01003118.1_pt1 | contig 11035 bp, 11 predicted proteins | sample 5204311 | NCBI WGS metagenome assembly WBZU01 (sample SAMN12344359, study PRJNA552823) | activated sludge metagenome | biome: Activated sludge suspended growth; feature: Nitrification reactor; material: Wastewater; isolation source: activated sludge from nitrification reactor of wastewater... | reverse complement strand
CTGCAGCCATTGGTCACCGCGCTGAATCCGGTCGGGATCGCTGCCGTCGTGCATGTCGTTTTGTTGATTCGGCACCACGATGCTGACAGTCGGCAGGGTACTGAAATCCGTCGGGAAATCGCTCAGTGGACGATTGTTGGCGGAGGCAACCGTGTTGATGGGAGACGATTGCCAGTTGACCCAGGGATTATGTTTGCGCGCATAGGCGCCCACGATACATTCCACGGACCCGACGGCGGGCAGATCCTCCGCGTACCCGGTGAACGTGTGGCCGGCCTGGGCCAGGGTGCTGGACAGGTTGGGAGATGTCAGCAGGGTCGGACAGGTGTTCCCGTTGACGCCGTCGATGGTGCCCGCGAAGAGGGCGATGTAGTTCGGCTGGCTCGGATGGGTCACGGCGTAGGAATTGGTCAGGAGCGCGCCTTTCCTGGCCAACGCGTTCAAGTAAGGAGCGGCCGGCGCATCGATGATTTGGGAGAACGCATGGTTTTCCTCGATCACGATCACCACATGGTCTGGCTTGGGTAGCGGGGGGAGCGCGGACAGGATCTCTGTCCAGAAGAACAGCACTGCTGCCGTGACGGTGACGACGACCCGACTGCGCATCAGGAAGCCTCGCTTGTGATTAGACCGGAAGTTCGCTCAGTCGCAACGTGTACAGGTAGTGATAGAGACCCTGTTGTTCCAGCAACGCCGCATGGGTCCCTGATTCCACGATGTGGCCCTTGTTCAACACCAGAATCCGGTCGGCGCGTTGAATCGTGCTGAGCCGGTGGGCGACGACGAAGGTGGTGCGGTTGACCATGAGACGTTCCAGCGCCTCCTGTACCAACCGTTCTGATTCGGTATCCAGCGCCGAGGTGGCCTCGTCGAGCAGGAGAATGCGCGGGTTCTTGAGAATCGCGCGGGCGATGGCGACGCGTTGCCGTTGGCCGCCGGACAGGTTGATGCCCTTTTCGCCGACAATGGTCTGATAGCCATCCGGAAATCCCGCGATGAACTCGTGGGCATGTGCGGCTTTGCTCGCGGCGATGATGTCTGCTTCGGTGGCGTCCTCACGCCCGTAGCGGATGTTGTCACGGATGGGGCCGCCGAAGAGGATCGTGTCCTGAGGCACGAGCGCGATCTGTCGATACAGGCTGTCGAGCCTGACGTCCTTGACGTCATGGCCATCGACCGTCAGTCGTCCGGAAGTTGGATCATAGAACCGATGCAGGAGATTCATGATCGTCGTTTTGCCTGAACCGGTCGGTCCCACGATGGCGATGAGTTCGCCGGGCTTGGCTTCAAACGAAACATCCGACAACACGGGCTGTCGGGGATCATAGGCGAAAGTGACATGTTCTGCGCGCACATGCCCGCGCACAGGCGGCAGTTCGATCGCATTCGGCGCGTCGGCAATTTCTGCATGCGTGTCGAGAATTTCGAAGACCCGTTGCATCGCTCCCTGGGCCTCTTTGATCTGCGCAAACACGCGGGCGGCTGACCCGAACGGACCGATCAGAATGCCGGCGAAGAGCACAAAGGCGAACAAGTCGCCGGGAGACACGGTCCCGTCGATGACCTGCCGGCCTCCATACCACAACACGGCGGCGGCGGCGGCGAAGGTCACGAACGTGATGGTCGGCACAAACCAGGCCATGATGGTGGCGCGGCGTAAGGACAGTTCCATCGCGGTTTGCACTTGCGTCACGAATCGCTGTTCTTCCCGCTTGGTCTGCACGAAGGACTTCACGACGCGGATACCGGCGATCACTTCCTCGACCAGCGTGCTCACGGAGGCCGTTTGATCTTGAATGGTGGTCGAGAGCGCGCGCAAGCGCCGGCCGAACAGCTTGGCGACGACGACCAGCAGCGGGAGCAAGACCAGGATGAGGAGGCAGAGCTGCCAGTTCATCGCAAAGAGGAAGCCCGCGCCGCCAATGAAGGTGACGACCTGTTTGGCTGCATCGATGGGGGTATCCGTCACCACGTTTTGGATGACCGTCACATCGTTCATCAGCCGCGACATCAACTCGCCGGTTCGCCGCTTGGAGAAGAAATTCACGGACAGGGTTTGCAGATGGGCGAAGAGATGGGTCCGGAAATCGGCCATGACCCGTTGCGACACCCAGGCCGTTAAGTAACTGTGGCCCATGGAACAGAACCCTTGCAGCAGGACCAGACCGAGGAGCAGCAGGATCATCTGCGCCATCCGGTCGGCATCGTGTTGCACGGTAATGACATCCCAGAGCGTGCCCCCAAGCCGCAGCAGGGCCAGGTTCACGGCGGCGACCGCCATGACCATGATGGCGGCGGCGATCATCCGTGGGACGTAGGGCTTGAGGAAGGGAAAGAATCGTTTGAACGAGAACATCGGTGTTACGGCAATGGATTCAGGAGGGTAGGCACGGAGCCCTTCACCATGGACAAGATGGATGGGGCGACGACACGACCTTCGTAATGGGGGTGAGGGCGCACTAGAGCTGAGCGATGGACTCGATCAAGTTCTTATTGATCGCCACGAAGTCCGACCGATCCTTGTCGTTGATCAGCACGTCAGTCAAGCTGATGAACAGCCGCTGCTCTTCGTTGATCGCATCGGACACACGATTACGCATGGGCGGGATAAGGAAATCCCCGACGTAGGTGCAGTTCACAGTTCGAACGCGGATGCGAACTTTTTTTCCTTCGGGCACGGATCCCTCCGTCCATTATGTCGTGATGAGCTCAGCTCTTGCGACGCAAGAATTTCTGACGCCGGCGCAACTTCTTATACTTGTGCTTGCGCATCTTCTTCCGGCGTTTCTTGAGGACACTCGCCATACGTTCAATCTCCAACTGCTAGGCGCGGGAGTCTAGTGGGTTTCCGTTCAAAATGCAAGCCAAGATTCTGCGCAGCCCGTGCGCGTGCTCTACAAAAGAGGCTGCATGTGGGGCGATTACGTGCAGAGGCGACCGTTGCTTGACCTCTCTCCGCCAAGCTTCCTATACTGCGCCATGATTCACCGTGGCACACATCCTGGCCGTTATGTCGGGCGCCTGCTGTTGGGGTTTCTGCTGATCCTCGCGGTGGGCTGCTCAGGAAAAACGCTTCAGTATAAAGACGATCACGACCGCATTCTGCGGATCGATCAGGCGGTGGAGTCGCTCCGCAAATCCTACGTCGAGCGGGATCGGACCGCGTTGGACGCCCTGCTGTTACCCTCGGGAAATTTGGACCAGCTCCAGCGGGATGTCCACGCGGATTTCGACACCTTTCAAGATATCCAGTTGGAATTTTCGATGGAGCGAATTCTCATCGAAGGCGACAACATTGATGTCTTTGTCCATTGGCAAGGCCAGTGGAAACGCAATGCCGGCGAGACGGGTACGCGCCAGCGGGGGCATGGGCGGCTGGCCTGGATGGGGACGCAGTCGATTTTGCTTCGAGAAGCCCAGGGTGATCTGCCGTTCGGTATGGCCTCGCGGGCGAACGTGAGTCAGGAGCCGGCCCGCAACCCGTCCAAACCTTAGCCATGTCAGGTCGCGGTTCTTCCCCAAAAATTGAAACAGACTTCCTCGTGGTTGGGAGCGGCGTCGCAGGCCTGCGCGCGGCGATCGAGCTCAGTCGTGCGGGCCGTGTCTTGATGTTGACCAAAGGCCATCCGCTCGAAAGCAATTCCATGTACGCCCAGGGTGGCGTGGCCGTCGCGCTGAGCGAAGAAGATGATGTCGGCAGCCATCTGGCGGACACGCTGAAGGCCGGTCACGGCCTGTGCCGCCGTGACGCCGTGCGGGTCCTGGTCGAAGAGGGGCCGGACCGGATTGAGGAGCTGATTGCCTGGGGCGCGAAGTTCGACAAGATCGGCAAACGGTTCGCCTACACCCGTGAAGCCGCGCACAGCCGGAGCCGAATTCTCCGCGCGCGAGGCGATGCCACCGGTAATGAGATGGTGCGCGCGCTTATGAGTTATGCCGCCAGGCAGCCGCGTATCCAGCGGTTGGACCGGCGCTTCACGGTCGATCTGGTGGTAGTCGACGGCCGTTGTTGCGGTGCCATTGTCTTGAACGAAATGACCGGCGAGCGCACCGTGCTGCCGGCCAGCGCCGTGGTGTTGTCGACCGGCGGCGCAGGTCAGGTCTATGCGCGCACCACGAATCCGGGCAATGCGACCGGCGACGGCATGGCGATGGCGTTGCGGGCCGGGGCGTTGTTGATGGACATGGAATTCGTGCAGTTTCATCCCACGTCGTTGTATCTGCCCTCGAGCCCGCCCTTCCTGCTGTCGGAGGCCATTCGCGGAGAGGGCGGACAGCTGCGGAACATCAAGGGGGAGCTGTTCATGCAGCGGTACCATCCGGACGGCGTACTGGCTCCGCGCGATGTCGTATCGCGAGCGATCTGGTCAGAAATGGCGGCGACACGCGCGCGGCACGTGTATCTGGATGTGACGCATCTGGGCGCCGCCTTTGTGAAGCGCCGCTTTCCCACCATCTATGCCACCTGCCTCCGGTACGACATCGACATGACGGAAGAATGGATTCCTGTCTCGCCCAGCGCCCACTACATGATGGGCGGGGTCTGGACAGACGTGCATGGCGCGACGACGTTGCCGGGATTGTTTGCGGCCGGTGAAGTGGCCTGCAGCGGGGTGCACGGAGCGAATCGATTGGCCAGCAATTCACTCCTGGAAGGGTTGGTCTTCGGGATGCGCGCTGCGCAGTCTGCGGTGGCGCATGCCGGGCATGTTGCCGGTCCGGCGAACCTGCCTCCGCTGGAGGAACTCGAACGAGGACGCCCGACGGATTTTGAGGATCCGGAAAAGTTGCGCAGTTCTCTGCGGCGTGTGATGTGGGGGAAGGTCGGCCTGGTGCGCTCGGGAGATTCGTTGATCAGTGCATCGGCGCAGTTGGTTCGCTGGATGCGTCTGCTGACGAAACCCTTCTCGTCGCGGGCGGCGCTTGAGGTCAAGAATATGGTGCAGGTCGCGCGTTGTATTGCCGATGCCGCTCTCTGGCGGGAAAACAGCGTGGGGGCCCACTATCGGTCGGATTTTCCCGAGGCCAATCGACCGGGCTGGCGGCAGCACAGTCAGTTGCTCGTGGCTCAGGAGCAGGTCAGCGGGATGCCATTGAATGCGCAAGACCGCGTCCTTGCGGACCGGAGGCCGGCGCGCGGTACGGGCGGGAAGAAGCGCCCCGGTCGTTCATAAGGAAGGTGCGATAGTAGCGCAGCACTTTGACGACGTATTGGCGCGTTTCCGGGATGGGTGGAAGCCCCCGGTAGCGTTCTACTGCCTGTTCTCCCGCATTGTACGCCGCTAGGGCCAAGGGCAGATTGCCGTTAAATCGGTCCAGCAGTTGCCGTAAGTATTTCGTGCCCCCGCCGATATTGTCATCCGGATTGTACGAATCCCGCACATCCAGCCGCATCGCAGTCTGCGGCATCAATTGCATCAAGCCGACAGCCCCCGCATGTGAGACGGCCAGCGGATCGAAATCAGACTCTGTTTTGATGACCGCGCGAATCAGCGCCGGATGCAGGCGATGGGTGCGCGAATGTCGAGCGATCACCGGGTCGCGCTCACGGTCGGAGATCACGCCGCGCGACCGGGGCAGATCACGGGTCACACGCTTGTAGCGGGGGTCGTTCGGCACATTCGTCAACGAGATGGTGCCGTTGGCATCAACATATTGATACACCTCGGCTTGGACGGAAGCCGCTGCCAACAAGACTGTCGCGGACAGCAGAAGCAGGGGAGTGGTGCGCTTGGTCTGAGCCATCGGGTTGAGGCGCCTGTGTGGTGTCTACGACCGATGGTTCAACCGTAGCAGCCGACCCCCGACCTGTCAAAAACCCGCAGGCGTCACTTGACACGCAAGGAACGTGGTAAGTGATTGATATGGCAGGCGTATGTTGTTCCATGGTCAGGGGGCCGCTTCAAGAAACCTTGTCCGGCTAGCGGCGAAGCGCGCCTGGAGCCGGCGGGTGATTGGGCCGGGGCGACCATTTCCAATCGGGAACGTCCCGACGCGTGAAACGGGCATGACCTCCATACTGGTATTCGTAAGAAAACATTCCTCTGCGCTGTGAAGGTCGGTGAGGTGATAGTGCCCCTCCTGAACCGACAGGCCTTCCTCCTCTGCCAGGGTCATGACGATGGTGCGCGTGATCCCGTCTAAAATGCCGCAGTCCAGGGCCGGTGTGTGGACGACGCCGTGAGAAATGAAAAAGAGATTGCTGATCGTGCATTCGGTCAGCTCCTCTCGCCAATTCAGGAACAGGCTGTCAAAGGTTCCGGCGGCGATGGACTCACGTTTCGCCAAAATGTTGTTGAGGAAGTTTGTGGATTTGATCTGCGGGGACAAGGCCGCGGGCAGATTCCGTCTGGTCTGCGCGACGGTGAGCGCAACCCCGTCGCGTAAGAGGCCCGGTGAAGGCGGGTGAAGGGCCTTGGTCATGATGACCACCGTGGAACGAGGGCAGAGTGCCGGGTCCAGGCCGATCTCTCCTTCGCCTCGCGAGACGGTAATGCGCAGGTAGGCATCAACGCGATCAGTCCCCACCTCATTTCGTCGCATGGCCTCGTGGAGTAGGTCAGGCCATTGTGTCTCGGGAATGGGAATCGTCAGGCCGATGGATTCGGCTGAGCGCCGCAGCCGGGCGAGGTGCTGATCGCGCATGAAAATTCGATTGCCATACGAGCGCAGGGTTTCGTACACGCCGTCGCCATAGAGAAACCCATGGTCGAATACGGACACCATGGCTTCTTCTTTCCGCACGAATCGATCGTTGAGAAACACCCACATCAGCGGCCAGCCTCCAAGATGTTAAAAAATGCGCCCGCTTTGGCGAGCGTTTCCTCGTACTCACGATCAGGGTCGGAGTCGGCCACGATGCCGGCGCCGACCTGCAGGGAGCCGTGCGTCTTCGTGAGGAGCAACGTACGAATCAGGATATTCAGGTCCAGGTCGCCGCTCCAAGAGAAATAGCCGAGGGCTCCGGTATAGACCCCGCGTCGTACCGGCTCCAATTCCTCGATAATTTCCATGCAACGCAGCTTGGGTACGCCCGTGATGGTACCTCCGGGAAATACGGCCCGCACGAGGTCGAGCGGGGAGATCCCTGGCTGGAGGGTCCCGGTCACGTCGGAGACCAGATGGCGAACGTGTGAATACTGTTCGACCGTCATGAACTCCTCGACCCGCACCGTGCCGTATTGGCAGACCTTGCCCAGATCGTTGCGCTCCAGGTCGACCAGCATGACGTGCTCGGCACGTTCCTTGGGGCTGGCGAGTAGTTCGGCGCGCAGATCCTGGTCTTCCTGTGGCCCGACTCCACGGGGCCTGGTCCCGGCAATGGGTCTCGTGCTGGCTTCTGCTCCGGACAGGCGGACGAGCCGCTCCGGGGAATTGCTCACGAGACTGAGTTCGGGGAACTGGAGGAGCCCTGCAAACGGAGAAGGATTCACCTTGCGCAGGCGGCCATAGAGGGCCGTGGCAGAGGCATTCACCTCAGGCAAGGGTGCCGCGGCGCCGAGATCGAGCGTGAACCGATGGGAAAGATTGGCCTGATAAATGTCGCCGGCAGCGATGTAGTCCTGACATCGCCGGACGCGCGCGGTGTAGGCTTCGCGTGATTGATTTGGGATCAACGTCGCACCGGGGGGCCAGGCTTGGGCGGTGCCGGGAGGGCATGGGCTCGACAAGCGGGCTTCCAATTCCGCCAACCGGTCACGGCCTTCGCGATACAATTTCTCGCGAGGTTCAGCCTCGAAGCGCGAGAGGGGCGGGCAGTACATCAGATACAACTGGTTCGTGAGGTGGTCGACCGCTGCGACCAAGTCGAAACAGGCCATCTGCAGGTCGGGGAGGCCGGTGTCGTCTATCGCCCGATTGGGCAATGATTCGAACGAACGAATCAGGTCGTAGCTGAGGTACCCCACGGCGCCGCCAAAAAACGGCGGGATGCCCTCGCGTCGCGGGATCGCCGATGCTCCGAGCATTTGCCCCAGCGCGTGAAATGCCGAGCCTGTGAACATCGTGGATCGCCCTGCTTCTTCCACGCAGTATTGCTGGGCCAGACCGCTCAAGGTGAGGTACGGCTCGCTTCCGAGGAACGAATACCGTGCGGTCAGTCGACTGCCGTTCGCGCTTTCGAACAGAAAGGAAGGGCGGTGCGTGGGAGCGAGGCGCCGGTACAGTTCAAACGGGTCGGCATCCGGTTGCGGACGAGCCACGACCAGCGGTTGTGGCGGTCCATGGAGAAATGCCTGGTGTGAAGAATCAGTCATGCCAGCGGCGGTCGGGAGAATTTCCCCGAGGAAAAGACTATACCGCATCGTACGGCCGGCTCATAGCGGGCCAACTTCTTGACAAGTCCCCAGCGAATTTGCTTGAATGGCGCGCCCGCCGATGGGTGCACTCTCTCCGACTGTGCTGAAGAGTGCCGTACGTGAGCGCGTATGCCCCCCTCTCAGGATCCGTTATATGCGGGGCTCGGGCAAGCTGTCCGGATCGGGACGGAACTGCTCGCTGCGTTGATTGTCGGAGGGGGCTTGGGCTGGGTGGTCGACACCTACCTGCTGGATTCCAATCCATGGGGACTGGTTATCGGGTTAGGATTGGGCGCTGCCGCCGGGGTGCGAAACGCCTATCGATCGGCCCAGCGATGGCAAAGTTAACCGAATCGTCTGAGTGACAAAGGATCATCGTGGAAGAAAGCCCGTTACACGCGTTTGAGTTGCACGATCTGATTCCGCTCGTGCCGGCCGGGGTCGATATCTCGATCAATAAAGCCGTCATCCTGATGTGGGTGGTGGTGGGCTTGGTCGCGTTTTTGATGATCTCCGCCGCAGCCTCTCGCAAGCTGGTTCCCGGGAAGCTGCAGAATCTGGCCGAACTGATCGTCGAGTTCATTCGCGGCATCATTTTGGACACCATGGGCGAGGCGGGGATGAGGTTTTTCCCGCTGATCGCGACCTTGTTCCTGTTTATTTTGTTTGCCAACCTGCTGGGATTGATTCCCGGATCGTACACCGTCACCAGCCAGATCATCGTGACAGCGGTATTTGCCGTCGGCGTCTATGGATTGAGCCTCGTGCTGGGCTTTTCCCTGCATGGCGCAAAATTCTTGGGGATTCTGGTTCCACCGGGCACGCCGGGTTGGCTCTTGCCGCTGATGATTCCCATTGAATTGATCAGCCAGCTGGCTCGACCCATTTCCCTGGCTGTGCGGTTGTTTGCAAACATGACCGCCGGTCACGTGATTTTGGGCGTGTTGTTCGGCTTGGCGATCAGCGGCGGCTTGCTGATCGGCTGGTTGCCGTTTGCATTTACCATCGCCATGAACGGGCTGGAAGTCGGCATTGCCTTTATTCAAGCCTACATCTTTACGGTGCTGAGCTGTGTCTACTTAGGGGACGCCGTGACGTTGCACGGTCATAGCGAGCACGCACACTAGGTTCGTTGTCTATAAACGGAGGAGAGGTTAAACAATGGATGCAGCAGCAGCAGCGTTGGTGGGTATGGGTTTGGCGGCGGCCGGGTTTGCCGGAGCCGGCGTGGGGATCGGGTACATCTTTGGAAAAATGATTGAGGCCGTGGCTCGGCAGCCGGAAGCGGAAGGCCGCGTCGGCAAGTACATGTGGATCGGATTCGCGCTCGTCGAAGCCATCGCACTGTACGGGCTGGTCATTGCGTTCATCATCATGGGGTTGCGCAAGTAGCGCCTCGCCGGTGGTTCGAGCCGTTGGTGCCAGGTCCTTGCCGGCTCGGAACCTTAACTCATGTGGGTAACAGACTATGCCTCAATTTGAATCGCATTTCTTTTCGTCTCTGATCTTTTGGGAGATTCTCTCCTTCGGGATCCTCTTCTTTCTGCTCTACAAGTATGCGTTCCCGAGCTTGTTGGGCATGCTGGAAGAACGGGAGAAAAAGATCAAGGACAGTCTCGATCAGGCTGAGCGGCATCGTACAGAGGCCGAGCGCAAGCTCAAGGAATACGAAGCGAAGCTGGCCGCCGCTGCCAAGGAAGCCGAGGCGTTGTTGACACAGGCCAAAGACCGCGCCCAGCGCATGATGGACGAAAATGAGCAGCGCATGACCGCGGATGCGGAACGTATCAAGGGCGATGCGACGCGAGAGATCGAGGCGGAGCGCCGCAAGGCCGTGCAGGACATCCGCTCGCAGACGACGGATTTGGCAATGATGGTTGCGGAAAAGGTCGTCGGGCGCGCATTGACCGAAAGCGACCATCGCCGTCTCGCAGACGAAGCCCTGGACGCCCTCGCGAAGGCCTATCAACACCGAAACTAGCCGATTGCGCCGGGGGGGAGACTGATGCCCCCCTGGCGGTACCCTTCCAAATCCACGGTGACGAAACGGTAGCCCACGGCCTTTAGAGCTGCCACTACCCGTTCCCGCCGACCGTTCTCCAGCATCCTCGGCAATTCATCCACGGCGAGTTCGATCCGGGCGACTTCCTCGTAATCACGCACCCGACAGTGACGGAAGCCCTCTTCCAGTAAGGCGGCTTCGGCGCGCTCGACGCGTGAGAGTGTGTTCCGGGTAATCGTGATACCGCGCGGCACGCGTGAAGAGAGGCAGGCGGCGGCGGGCTTATCCCAATTGGACAATCCCAGTGATCGTGCCGCCTCGCGGATGTCGGCCTTGGAGAGCCCGGCTTCCAGCAACGGACTGCGGACTCCCCGCTCGCGCGCGGCCTTGAGCCCCGGCCGGTCATCTCCCAAATCATCGACATTGGTGCCATCGACGATGCAGGCTGACTCCAGCTCTTGTTGGAGCGAGCCAAGTAGGGAATACAGGTCCGTCTTGCAGTGATAGCAGCGGCTGGCGTCGTTGCGAACGAAGGCAGGAATCTCCAGTTGGTCCGTTTCGATCACGCGATGTCGGGCCCCGATGTCCGCTGCGAGTTGTCGCGTCAAGGCCAGTTCGGCTGCGGGAAGGGTCGGGGAGACGGCGGTCACGCCGATCGCCTGTGCGCCCAGTTCGTCGTGGGCTAACTTGAGGACCAGCGAACTATCGACTCCGCCGGAGAATGCTACGATCACCG
>WBZU01003116.1_pt1 | contig 11039 bp, 5 predicted proteins | sample 5204311 | NCBI WGS metagenome assembly WBZU01 (sample SAMN12344359, study PRJNA552823) | activated sludge metagenome | biome: Activated sludge suspended growth; feature: Nitrification reactor; material: Wastewater; isolation source: activated sludge from nitrification reactor of wastewater treatment... | reverse complement strand
GCGGCCAATTCCTTGAGATGGTCGCGCAGTTTCAGCGCGAGACGGCATGCGGAAAGAGCGTGCGCGTTGTCAGCGACCGGGAAACCAAGCTGCACGGTGATGCCCTGTGAGTTGCACACATCGAGATAGGCGCCGTTGGCGACGAGGAACTCAGAAGCCGACAGCAGGAATGCACTGCTCAGTCGCTCAAACACTTCCGCATCCAGCGCTTCACCAAGTTCGCGCGCATTGAGAATGCGGCAGGTCAGAGACGTGATCTCTCGTTTGCCCGCCAGCGGCACAGGTTCTTCATCTTCGACGAGGCGGTCGAACACATCTTCCCTCACGCGATCCGCGAAGAACTGCCGAAAGCGGTGCAGACGGCTGCCGCGCTCGCTTGCTGAAAAAATCATCGCTCCCAGTCCGGCAAACATCACGGCTGCGATGCCCGAGAAGGGCTCAAACAAGACTCTCTGCACGGCCAGCACCGGCGACAGCGAGGCCACCAGCAACGAAAGACCAATGATGAATGCAAATCGGTGCCACTGTTTCGACAGACCAGCACATATCCACGCACTGAGGAAGGCCAGCAGTGTGTGCACCGCGTATTGAAGCGCAGGAACGCGCACCAGGGTGGCCGACTGCCCGATGATGCTGCCCTGATACGCACGCAGCAAGGTGTCTGCCATCTCCCGGAAGAGACCGAATCGATGCAGCACCAGCAAGGCCGCGCATATGACGACTCCGACGAGGAGAACGGAGGGCTTGATGCGCTTCATGTCGCAGACGCGGAAACAGCTTCACGATACGACCTCGCCACCAGCCCGGTTAGAAACTGATCGGGCTCGTCCACCGCTTCGCGAGGAAGGGAAATCGAGCGCACATCCTGATTTCTCGCCACGAGCTGGAGCCCGAACGGGTAGTCTTTGAACAAGCGGCGACAGATCGAATCGACTGTTCCGCCCTCCCTCTCCACCCGGTCGATCACGGCTTTGACAGCATCAGGCTCGAACACCAGCGAGATGCCGTGCTCCTTCTGGAAGGCGTCGGCAAAGGCCTGCACTTCGCTGCGCCGCACATCGCTTTGATAGTGCTTCGCCTCATCCCGGCAGCGTGCGAGCGCCGAGGCCGGGTCATCGACCAATGCCGCATCGATGTCCAGTTCGGGGAGCCCCAGACTGGGCAGCTCGAACTTGAAATCGCGCAACACTCTTTCCCACGCCGTCACCAGGCCGCGGGCGCCAGTCTTGTCTTCGTCCGCGATTTCGGCGATCCGCCGCAGCGCATCATCCGTGAAGTTCGCGCGCACTGCATATGCACCAAATTCTCGCTCGATCTGACGGATGAGACTGCCTTCGCTGCACTTCTGGATTTGAAACAAATCCTCCGCTGTCAGCGAGTCACAAACCACGCGCACGGGCAGGCGGCCCACGAACTCGGCCTCAAAGCCGTATTCGATGATGTCCTGCGTGCGCATCTGTTTGAGAAGGCTCTCAGGTGTCTGGCGCTCCGCAGATGCCGATGCGCCGAAGCCGATGGCAGCCTTGCCGACGCGCTTCTCGATGATCTTCGACAGCCCGGCGAAGGCACCGCTGACGATGAAGAGAATGTTGCGCGTATTGATGGTTTCGCGCTGCGGCTTGGCACCGCGCTTCATGCCGAACATGAAGCTCATTTGCGCGCGGATGTCGTTGGCGGGATAGAGCGGCACTTCCGTTTCCTCCATCAGCTTCAGCATCGCGGTCTGCACGCCCCGCCCGCTGACATCCCGCCCGATGCGATCGCCAAGCGTGGCGAGCTTGTCCACTTCATCGAGATAGATAATGCCATGTTCGGCCAGATCGACATTGCCGTTCGCCTTCGACACGAGATCGCGCACCAGATCATCCACATCTGCGCCGACATAGCCCGTCTCGCTGAACTTCGTGGCATCGGCTTTGATGAATGGCACGCCAATCAGGTCGGCGATGTGCTTCACGAGATACGTTTTGCCCACACCGGTGGGGCCGACGATGAGCACGTTTTGCTTGGCAAACTCGATGCCTGTGCCGCCATGCTTCGATGAGTCGCGGATCATGCGCGCGTGATTGTAGTGATCGCACACGGCAGTGGCCAGGACCTTCTTTGCCTCGTCCTGCCGGATCACGAAGCGATCCAGATGCGCCTTGATGTCGGCCGGCTTGAACGTGAATTCGAACGCATGGGAAACATCCTCCGGCTCGGCATCTTGCACGGAGGCATCCGGCTCCTCGATACGTGTGCGCAGATCGTGCGGAGACTCGATCTTCGAGAACACGACCTGTCCGCCGAGGTTGTTCTTGATGAAGTCCTCAAGCTTGCGCGTGATTTCCTCCGCAGGCATCGAGGGAGGATCGTTCTTGGTGTCGCTCATAATGAAATGGAAACGTGCGCGCTGGGACCGCAGGGTGCAAATGGCTTATGAGCTGATAGGCGTGAGTTGATAGTTATGAGTTGTGAGTCGTGGGTTCTGCAAGGCATCCGACGGAACCAATGAGCCAAGCGCGCCCGATGGCTTCCAGCGCAGCGCGACATCCCGCACAACCAGCTACTCAAGCCCCCATCCACCATCGCAGCACCGCCAGGCACACCGTGACTGTGACCATGCTGACGAGCGTGCTGTAATACACGCTGGCGGTGGCAAAGCTGCGGTCACCGCCAAACTCGTGGGCGAGCAGGGAGCTGTTTACCGCGGTGGGAGCCCCGGCGGTGAGGATGAGCACGGCGGCCACATCGCGCTGGAAGTGCAGCATCTGCGTGAGCGCAAAGGCGATGCATGGCGCGATCAGCAAGCGGATCGCAAGACAGGAAAGCACCGGCATGCGCAACGGCGCAGGCTTCGCTTGCGAGAGCTGCACGCCGAGCGTCACCAGCGCGAAGCCCACAAGCGCATCAGCCATCATGCGAGCGGGACTCCACAGCCACGGCACATGCGCGGCGGGATTCCAGTCGAGCATTTTGCACGCGAGCGCCGCGAGCACTGCATAGATCGAAGGCTGGCGCAGCGTCGTCATCAGCGCGCGCAGATGCGATCGAATCCCGCCACGCACATCGAAGTTCGCCAGGAACATACCCACAGTGAATGTAGTGATGTTCATCGTCACCAGCACATAGACTTGCACAGCGGCAGCGGCCTGACCAAAGGCGAGCACTACCAGCGGCAGGCCGAAATTGCCGCTGTTGCCGAGCATGGATGCCAGCGTGTGCGCCTTTTGCGTCGTGACGCCGAGTTTCAGCACGCGCCCCACGATGAAGCTCAGCACCGCGCACAACAGAATGGTGCAGAACGCCGTGAGCATGATCCAGCCCTCGCCACCGCCCTGCATCGGCGTGTCCAGCAGGCGCACGAAGATAAACGCCGGCACCATGAGATACAGATTCAGCTTCACCAGTGATTCGAGATGCAGGTGAAACTTTCGGTCCATCACGAATCCGATGCCAGCCGCGAGCGCCAGCGGCAGGCACACCCCCACGAAGATCGATGGCAGAATGGACAAGTTCATGGCTGCTTCACCAAAAGCCCCACTGTCGCGTGAGGATGACATAGATGCCGAGCAGCAGATTGCCGAACGCATGCATCACCAGGCAAGCACCGAGCGAACGGGTGCGCACGGCGAGCATATACACCAGCGCGCCCCAAACGAAGGCCGCCGGGCGATCCGGGGTGTTGTGAATGAGCGCAACGAACAACGTTACCATCCAGAACGCGCGCCACGTGTGCTGTCCGAACGGCACCCTTTGCCAGGGTTTCCCTTTGGCCTGCACGTAGCGCATCAGAAAACCGCGCCAGAAGAGTTCCTCCACGATCGGCACAATCACCACCATGCGGACGAAGCGCAGCAGCACCGTGAGCCACCAGCCAGACGTATGGCCGCCCGCGCCCGCATCGAAGATCGACGGATCAAACCCCTCCGTTCGCTTCACCAAGCCAAGCCACTCCTGCCACCATGTCCCAGGCTCCACGGCGAACCGCGATGGCAGCACCCACACGGCGATGCCGACAATGGCAAGGCCCAGCGCGAGACCAAGCCCGCGCCACGGCGCGAACACGTAGTGCCGGCGATTCCAGATCAGCATGGCCGCCACGACAACGCATTGCAGCGGATACACCCAGTGCTCGGGCGCGGACTGATACCAGGGCAGTGCCGAGTTCTCCACCTTAAGGAACTGCGCCAGTTGCAGGAACAGCATGAACACCACCAGCGGTGCCACGTGGGCAACCGTTACCGGGCGGGTATCTTGAGTAGTAATCGATGCGGCAGATTCGGACATGCGAACAGCGTCCGCCAGCCAGCACGATGAGAGCGCGCAAGCAAGCAGGAAGTGCCGCTCATTGCTTCGCCTCAACGCCAATCATCGGTTCGATCAAATCGAGGACCGCCGCAGCGGACACCGCTTCACGCACCGTCAGCACCGTGCCGCGCTCGTCACCATCTGGCCTCTGCGCCGAAGGATTCAGGAGCGCCTCGATCTTGGAGACATGGCCGATCACGTTGCCACATTCATCCAGGACCGCGGCGCCGCTGCTGCCTTGCGCCCAGTCTGTGCTGACATTCAGACGCCCGGCCCTGCCTTGCGCCGGAAGAACCCGGTTCACGATTCCTGCGGCAAAGTATCCCACGCGGCCGAGTGGATCGCTCCAGCAGAACGCACGATCCCCAGGCTGCACATCGCGACTGAGAGCCAGGCTGGTCAAGCCCGCCCCCACCACCCGTATCACAATCGCATCCGCCTCCTTGTCAGCTGCCAGCACGGAGGTCACTCCCACTATACGATCGTCACCGATGACGATGATGGGATAGCCTTTGCCCGGCTTCATTCTCGCCGGCGCATCCATCACGTGATGCGCCGTGACGATGGTGTCCGCGGCGATTGCATAACCTCCAGCCAGGGCGCGATGCCAGTTCGAACACCGGCTGCACTCATAGACCCAGCCGGCACGCACGTGTGCCTGCTCCGCGAGCTTCGCGATTTGTCTGCCCGTCAGCGGCGCCGTAGCCGTTGGCTTCATCGAGACCTTCTCCGGAACAGGCTTCGCCATCCGGGCGGTGAAGACGTCGGCGGACATCAGCTTGCCCTCTTTGCCCAATCCCTGCACCGCCAGCACGATCTTGTCAGGCTCGGACTGTCCCTTTGGCGCTGGTGCCACAGGCTTGCGCGCAGCATCCGCCGATGGCGGGGGCAGGCGCTTGCCCAGGTTCTTCAGGCAGCGCTCCACGGTGCCGCGAAGTTGCGAGCCCATCAGATCCGCACGCTCGGCTACGATTTGTCCGGTCGTGCCGTCCACCAGCCACGCCGCCGGAATGCCATGCACGTCGTAAAGGTCTGCCAGCTTGGAGTCCCAGCCGAGACCGTCCGCGATTTGCGGCCACGTCATCTTTCGATCAGCCAGGAATTTGGCCAACCGCGGCAAGGTCTTGTCGTTGTCGAGGCTCACACCCACGATCTCAAATCCCTGGGCGTGGAATTCCTCATACACGGCGATCAGCTCCGGCAGCTGCTCCAGGCATGGACCACACCAGGTGGCCCAGAAATCCAGCATGACGAGCTTGCCACGATATGCCGATGGAAAATCAATCACGTTGCCTGTGGTGGCCTTCTCCTTGAACGGCACCGCAGGGCTCCCGGCGAGAAGAGGAGGAACCACGGTCTTTTCGGCCACGGCCTGCTTCGCCGGCACCAGCTGGAATGACAAACCATCGGCTACCATGTCTTCGATCTGCCAGGAATTTCCCCCGATGTTGAACGGCTTCCGGACATCGAACTGCTCCAGCTTGGTCGAGAACTTCCCATCGCCATTCACATCAACGAGCAGCGCCACACCTGAGGACTTGCCCTCTGCGCCCCGAAAATCGCCATGCACTGCATCATCGGACAACAGCGCATCATAAGACTTCTCGCCCAGGGTCAGACGCCCGCTGGGAGCGTAATCGCGGTAGTAGAAGATCACGTTCTTCATCTTGGCCTGACGCGGATCGCCTGCGCCAAACCGATACAGTTCAAGGCTCAAAGCGTGGTGGCCGGATGCATACGTGACATTCAGCGACGCAGAGCCGCCCCAGATGACCGCCTCACCCGTCTTGGTGCGCGACTTTCGCCCCTGCCATTTCACTGGCGGATCATCCGTGAAATCGCCGTTGGCATTGGCGTCCACCCACAGGCGCGCATTGCCTCCCTCGACCTCCTCCAATGCCACTCTGAAAGACTGCGCAGCGCTGGCGGGACCTGCCTTGATTTCGCCGAACCGCAGCCCACCCGCAGCCTCCGGGAGTTTAGCGACGTCAGCCGGGCGCACGTCGGACAAGTTAAGCGCCTGCGGCTTGTAGAAACCAATCACACGTGACGCGCCGTTCTCGCGCCACTCGAGTTTCACATCCACCGCATGGGAGAGCGCAGCACACAACAGCACAGAACAGGCGATTAGTTTCATGATTGTCCGATCCTACGCGGATCAGCAACGGGGGCGCAAGCCTGTTCCGAGAGCTTATCGACCGCCCAGCGTTTTGACCTGGCTGGCCAGGCGCTTTTGCAGGTTCGTGCACACAGTGTCGCACAACTGGCCGATGGTCGGATCCGAGATGAAGCACACCGCGTTCAATCCTTCGCGCCGGCGGCCCACCATGCCGGCGTCCACCAGAGACTGCACGTGCCGCGAAACATTCGCCTGGGTGAGGCCCGTGGCATCGACGATCTCCGTGATGTTCTTTTCGCCAGCCTCCAGAGCGCGCAAAATCTTCAAACGGCTGGCCTCCGAGAGGATGCGGAACCAGGAGGCGATCATGCCGAGCGCCTCATCCGAGACGGGCGGCGGAGATTTTTTGCTGCGTTGGGGCATGGCGGCCGGGATCAATCCTTTACACCACTATATGCATATAAACTCATACAGTAGTGAGAGAAATGAATGCACGGCGGCCGCTTTGTCCAACAGAACGTAGCGGACCGAATCAGTTCGCCGACAGGAAGGTCTTTCCGCACGGTCTCGGCGGGCAGATCTGGATCACGTAGTCCTCCACTTCACCCGTGCCCGCCAGACCGCCCACCCCAGGCGTTGCCGTGCTGGACAGGCGGAACCGTGCCACGACCATGCCCTCAAAGGCATTGGCAGGCACCGGCACGCTCACGTCCACGCTCGCATTGTTGCTGCCGGCCGCCACGGCGATGTCCGCCATCACCTGCTCGCCGGAATCCATGATGTTGTTGCCGTTGAAATCGATCCAGCCGTTCAGGTAGGCGGGTGATGCCGTGGTGTTGGTCACCTTCACCGAAACCAGGGCGGAGCTGCCCATGACAAGCGGCGCAAAGGTCACGCCATCCTCGTCATCGCTGCCCGCGGCGTCGTCCGCAGTCGCATCCACATTCGCCTGGCCAGACACATCCGCATCCGTGAGACTGCCAAGCTTCAGCGTGCTGGCGATGACACTGCTCGCGGACGGCAGCGCCGAAGCGTCGCCGTAGTCGATGCCCTGCACGATCAGCGTGTAGGCCTTCGAAGACGCACAGCCGTAGGTGTCCGTGACCGTGATCGTGACGGGATAGTTGCCCGCCACACTGGTCGGCGTGCCAGAGATTGTCGCGGTGGCTGCGGTGAACGTCATTCCCGTCGGCAGAGCGCCGCTGATCGTCCATGCATAAGGCGCGGTGCCGCCTGAGATGGTCATCGACTGGCTGTAGCCGGAATGATAACGCGTGGCGACAGCAAACGACGCTGGTGCGATCGACATCGCCGGGCACGAAACCGTGATCGATGTGGCGAGCGAGCCAAGGCAGCCATCCGAATTGGTCGCACGCACTGTGAAGCTCGATGTTCCAGATGCTGTCGGCGTGCCAGAAATCACACCTGTGCTGGTATTGAGTAGCAATCCCGCAGGCAGCGTGCCATTGTTCAAGCTCCACGTCCACGTCTGGGCCGGCACTCCCACGCCCGACATGCTGGCGGTCAATGTCTGCGTGTAAGCCGCGCCCACCGTGCCCGCGGCAAGAGCCGAAGGACTGATCGAGATCGTATTGCAATCCACGACCAGCGTGTAGGCCGCGCTCGCGGGGCAGCCGCTGTTATCCGTAAGCTTCACGATCAAAGCATAGTTGCCCGGCGTGGCGGTCGGCGTTCCCGAAAGCGTGGCGGTGGCCGCATTGAAGCTGATGCCGGCAGGCAGCGGCGTGGCGCTGTCGATGCTCCACACATACGGCGTGCGGCCACCCACGGCGGCAAACGTCACCGGACTCATCGGTGAATACTGAACGACGTGATTCAACACCGCCGGGCTGATCGTGATCACCGGGCAGCCGATGGCGACCGTGTAAGCTTTCGTGCCGACGCAGTTGTTCGCATCCGTGGCTTTCACCGTGAAGGTGCTGCTTTGCACCACCGTCGGCGTGCCGCTGATGACGCCTGTGCTGGAGTTCAAAGTCAGGCCGGTGGGCAGCGCGCCAACCACGGACCAGGTATAGGGTCCAGTGCCGCCGCTGACAGCGAGTGTGGTGGTCGGATACACTGTGTCCTGAGTGCCATCCGGCAGCGCGCCTGAGACGTTCACGGTCGGGCAGGCGACTGTCAGCGTGTAACCTTGCGTGGAGAAGCAGCCATTCGCATTCTGCACCCGAACGGTGATCGGATACGCGCCAGGGGTCGAGCTTGCATTCGGCGTGCCGGAGAGCGTCGCGGTAGAGGCATTGAAGCTCATGCCGGAGGGCAGGGTGCCGGTAAGACTCCAGGTATAAGTCTGCGCGGGGACGCTGGTGCCGCCGGTGGTGGCCGTAAACGGCTGCGTGTAAGCCGCATACATAGTCGCAGTCGGAATCGTGCCTGGAGCAAGTGTGATGGTGGGGCAATTCACCACGATCGGGTATGTCACATCCTGCGTGCAGCCCAGCGCATCGCGTGCACGGATCGTGACCGTGTAAGTCGCGGGCACGGCGGTGGGATTGCCGCTGACAGTGGCCGTGGCCGCACCCGAACTGGCCAGTGTCAGCCCCCCAGGAAGCGCGCCGCTCTGGATGCTCCAGGTATACGGCGACACACCACCGCTCGCGGTCAAAGTCGTGCTCGTGGGCGTGTATTGAGTAACCGGCCCGACGCTCAGCGGCGACACATTGATCACAGGGCAGGGACGCAGGCCGATATCAATCGTGTTGTCCGTTTCACAACCCGTGAGCGCAAACACCATGGTGTAGATCGCCGTGCCGGCTCCGCCCGGCTGCGACACGCCGTTGCTGTCATTGTCCACGCCGTTGTCCGCGTTCACCGGATTCAGCGTGGGCAGCGGATTGGCTGCTGGCGGTGTCACCGCGATGAAATAGTTCCCCGGCGTGTAAATCAGGAAGCCGTAGGTGCCATCGCTCGCAGTCGTCGTGGTGGCCACGACGGTGTCTGCGTTCGAGCCCGTGCCGCCCACGGCATTGTCCGCGCCAGGACTCATGAGCTGAACCGTTAGTCCGGCCGCATCCGGCTCACCAGTATCCTTGACCCCGTTTTGGTTCGTGTCGATCCACACGTAGTTCCCGACACGCACGCCGGAATACAAACCGAAGTCCACGGTCCAGTCCGTATTATTGTCCGTGTCTCCATCGGTCACTGGCTCGGCTCCATCCGCGAGATTGATGATCGGGCTGAAGAGCGCCGCGCCGATCGATGTCTGCGCACCATTGTTGTCGTTATCCACTCGATTGTCCGAAGTGCCCGGCGTGCCACCTGTCTTCAGATGAGTAGCTGGCGGCGTGACCTTCACGTGGTAGTTGCCTGGAGGAATATTGGTGAAGCTGTAGGCACCGCTGCTCGTGGTCGTGACGCTGCCGCCCACCTGCACGTCATCGACAGTGCCCACCACGCCATCGACTCCGGGACGGAAGAGTTGCACCACGGCACCAGCCAGGCCCGTCTCGCCCGCATCTTTGAGCCCGTTGTTATTGCAGTCATCCCACACAAGATTGCCGATGCCCATGGTTTTCACCACGAGCGTGGAAGTCATCGAGCCGACGCAACTGAAGCCGTCGGTCACTGTCATGGTGAGAGCCACGCTGCCAGCCGCTGCGGGTGTGCCGGTGATCGCACCGGTGCTGGTGTCAAAGACCAGCCCGGACGGAAGCGTGCCGCTGGTGATCGCCCAGGTGTAGCCGCCGTTCCCACCCGTGGCGACAGGATTGAACGAGTAGGCCGCATTCACATAGCCAGTCGGCAGCGTTGATGGCGTGACCGTAATCGGCGGGCAGGACACCGGCAATGTATAGGTCCGTGAGCCCACGCAGCCGCGCGCATCAGTGGCGGTGATTGTGAAGTTGTAGCTGGCCGTCGTAGTCGGCGTGCCCGAAATCGTGGCGGTGGTCGAAGATGCGTTGGCAAGCGTCAGCCCAGGCGGCAGCGAACCGCTGGAGACGGTCCAGGTGAAAGGCAGCGTGGCACCGGAACCGGAAGCGGTAAGCGTCGTCGAGTAGGCGACGCCAGTCGAAGCCGCCGGCACGCTGCTTGGCGCGACCGCGATCGTGGGGCAGAGCCTCACCCCGATATCGATCGTGTTCTCGGCATTCGTGTTGCCTGTGCTTCCTGGTTCGGTGCAGGCCTGCAGGTTGAACACCATCGTTGTGATTGCCGCCAGCGCACCGCCGGGCTGGAAACCGTTGTTATCATTGTCCACACCGTTGTCCGTCTGCACAGGAACCAGAGCAGCGAGCTGATAGGTCGCGGTCGGCGTCACGCGCACATAGTAATTGCCTGCCGTGTAGAGGGTGAAGCTGTAGCTGCCGTTCGCAGCACTGGTGGTGGATGCCACAACCGCGTCCGCGTTCGCTCCGGTGCCACCAACTGCGTTGTCAGCGCCAGGATTCATCAAATCCACGGTCAGACCGGACACGCCGCTCTCGGTGGCGCTTTGATAGATGCCGTCGCCGCTGGTGTCGTTCCACACGAGATTGCCCACCGTGAAACCCGTCCACAAACCGAAGTCCACGGTCATGTCGGAGTTCGCATCGGTGTCGCCATCGGTGATCGATTCGCCGCCATCGGTGAGCGTGATGATCGGGCTGTAAAGCGGCGTGGTCGGTCCACCGGG
>WBZU01003113.1_pt1 | contig 11047 bp, 9 predicted proteins | sample 5204311 | NCBI WGS metagenome assembly WBZU01 (sample SAMN12344359, study PRJNA552823) | activated sludge metagenome | biome: Activated sludge suspended growth; feature: Nitrification reactor; material: Wastewater; isolation source: activated sludge from nitrification reactor of wastewater treatment... | reverse complement strand
AGCAGTGTGCGTCGGGTTGGGCGAGCAGGTCGGCAAAGGCTTCTGACGCCCAGCATTGCGTGCCGAACAGCCGTTGCAGCAGTGACACGCCGCAGACATGGTCGTCGTGAAAGTGGCTGATGAGTGCGACGTCGATGCGGTCGATGCCGAATTGTTGCTGCAAGGCATCGACGCTATGGAGCAGCGCCCGGCGCCGGTAGGGCTTGGCATATTGCGCCGCGAGCACGCCGCGCCGGGTATCGTAGCCGTAGTCGATCACCAACGCTTTGCCGGAGTCGCTGATGACAAACCAGTTAATGCTCTCCGTGTGGGTGGTGCACCACACGTGGTCGGTCACTTTCTCCAGGCGCGGTTCCTTTGCCGCGGCGATCCGCATCGCTTCCTCGGGGCGGCCGGCGCATAGCGCCTCCAGGTTCGCCTGCAACGCGGCCAGCGCGGCGTCGCATTCCGCCAGCATGGGCGTGCCGAGGCTGGGCAGGAGCGCGTCCGGCTTGTGCCGCCGCAGGTCCGCCGCCGAGGAGTACGCCGCCACCGCGCCGCCGAGATCGTTGTAGTTGTACTGATAGGGCGCCACACGCGCCACGCGCCCCGGCGAATGGATCGCCTCGCCGCAGCAGACGGCGCGCGCCTGGCTGCCCGGCACGGTGAAGGCCAGCCCGCACTGGGTGACCGTGACGCCGGGCAGCGGCACGACCTCGACCTCCAGCCCGCAAAGGTGAATCTGCTCGTAGTCGTTCAGAACACCGGCCACCGCCACCGGCTCGATGGGGGCGAAGAGGTCCCAGTAGTTGTCGTAGATGATGTAGGTATCGCGCTGGCGAAAGTGCTGCTGCGGATCGGCAAAGATGGCGCGCTCGCCGGCGGGTACGTAGACTGGAATGCCGGCTGCTGCTGCCCGCACTGCGCCGGCCGCGTGGTCGCGAAAGAAATGGGTGCAGGCCAATGCCTTGACCGGTGCCGGCAATTCGGCCACATGGTCGAACCACGCGCCGGTGCCGGCGTCAACGATCAGTACGCCTTCAGGCGCGACGATGGCGTAGACATTGCAACTGTCGGTAAAACAGAGGACGTTGGGCAGGATGGCTTTCCAGTGCATGGCGGCATCTTATCACTGTGCCGGCTATCTCACCAACGCAGTTTCATTTGTCCCTGACTGAAGTCACACCTGCCACAAGGTTGTTGCAATGTACCGCTCTGTCGCCGGATGATCGTTGAAGTAATAAACGGTCACGATGGTTCCATCACTGCGCTGAATCGTGCGCGGGTAACCCAGATCGGAACTGCCGCCATCGTCGCGCAGGTGGATGACGTCGCCCCAGGTTTTGCCGCCGTCCTTGCTCAACCGCGCGCAAATGCCAAAGGGAGCGGCGCGGTAGCCATAGGTCAGGCAGAGCCGGCCATCGCGCAGCCTGATCATCGAGGGCGGGTTGCCGCCCGACCCCGCGTCGGGCACCGGGCGGCTGAGGTGGCGCCAGGTGCTGCCGTTGTCGGTCGATTCGTACAGATCAATCCACGTCGGCGCCACGTCAAACTCGCCTTCGATGGCATTGCAGCGAATGGCGGTCACGATGGTTTTCTCGTCCAGCCGTACGCTGGCAGGCATGAGCAAATGCTTCTTCGGCGACATCGCCACCCAGGAGACAAATGCGAAGGTCGCGCCGGCGTCGGTCGTGCGCGCCAGGAAAACGCCGGCCGCCTCATCGCCATCGTCGCGCGAGGCCGTGAGGAAGAGCATGCAGTCGCCGGCCGCGTTGACGAGGCAGTCCGTGCGCGCCTCGACGCCAGGCAGCCCGAATAGGGGCAGGGCATACGGCCCCTGCCAGGAATGCGCGCGGTCGTAGGAAATGTAGAACCAGGCGACCGTGCCAGTGCCCAGCCCTGTACGCGCGGCCATCAGCGCAAAGTCGGGATGGGTGAAGTCGATGTTATCAGGGCATGGCCTGGGCAGCGGTTCCAGGCCTATCTCGATGGCCGCGGCGACGCGTAATTCGGCGATCATGTGCTCGTCGGCTGAGAAGCCGCGCCCGCCGGGCGACGGTGCAGGCGTCGGGCTGACCTGCCACGTGCGCCCGCCGTCGCGGCTACGCGCTTGCAGCGGAATAGCCGGCTGTCCGGGCGTGCGCGCGTGAAAGCCGCCGAAGGACTCGAGCGTGCATTGGGTGAAGCCGACGACGATCTCGTCGCCCCACGCCCAGATGCCGTAGTTTGCCGGCCAGCCGGCGAACTTCCCTGCTTCGCGATAGACCGTCACATGTTCCATTGGCAGTATCCTAACACCGGAATGGCCGCCCGAAAACTTAACCATGCTTAACTTCCAGGTCAAGCCTCTACAAACCCGATCGCACGATTGGCGTGCGATATTCGGGACATCTGTCACCTTGAGATCGGGCATGTTCGGGTGATACGCTTGCGCCATGACCTGCCATGCGCCATCCGAACTATTGATCGAGCAGGGGACGACGCCGATCATCCTGGTCGGCAATCCCAACGTGGGCAAATCCGCGCTCTTTGGCGCGCTGACGGGGCGCTACGCCACCGTCTCCAACTACCCCGGCACCACCGTCGAGGTGACGCAGGGCTGGCTGGCCGGCAGTACCGAGCGGCGTACGGTGATCGACACACCGGGGCTCTACAGCCTGACGCCCCTTTCTGATGACGAACGGGTAACGCGCGACATCCTGCTCGATCGCCAGCCAGCCGCCGTCGTACAGGTGGCCGACGCCAAGAACCTGCGCCGCAGCCTGTTGATTGCCGTCGAACTGGCCGAGACCGGCATCCCTTTCGTGCTGGCCGTCAACATGATGGACGAGGCGCAGGCGCGCGGGATCGAGGTCGATGCGCTTCAACTGGGCGAACGGCTGGGCGTTCCCGTGGTTACCACGATTGCCACGCGCAAGAACGGCCTTGCTGCGCTTGTGGGCATGCTCGACAAGGTGCGCCCCGGCCAGATCGATATCCGCTATGCGCCCGCGCTTGAAACCGCGATCGCCGGCATCGCAAAGCTTTTGCCGCAGAATACGCCCTGTGTGCGCGGCACGGCCATCATGCTGCTTTCCGGCGCCGACGACCTGCTCGATCGCCTGCATCTGCCGGCGGCGGAGCAGGCTGCCATCCGCGCCGTGCGCAGCCAGGCCGAAGCGGACGTTGGCCAGCCACTCTCGGTTGCGATCAATCGCCGGCGTATCGCCGTCGTCGACACAATCCTGGCCGATGCGGTGCGCGTGCGGCCGGCGACGCGGCCGTGGTCGGAGCGGCTTGGGCGTTGGGCCGTGGACCCGGTGATCGGCTGGCCGGTGCTCGCTATCGTACTCTACGCTGTCTATCTCTTCGTCGGTGTCCTGGGCGCGGGAACGCTGGTTGGCCTGCTTGAAAACGACCTTTTCGGCCAGTTCATCAACCCGTGGCTGACATCTCTGGTCGAGACGTTCATCCCTTTCCCGCTGGTGCAATCCTTCCTCGTGGGCGAGTTCGGCCTGATCACCATGGCGCTGACCTACAGCTTCGCCATCGTGCTGCCCATCGTCGGCACCTTCTTCCTGGCCTTCAGCGTGCTGGAGGACTCGGGCTATCTCCCGCGGTTGGCCGTCATGCTCGACCGCTCCTTCCGCGTCATGGGTCTCAACGGCAAGGCCGTGCTGCCCATGATCCTGGGCCTGGGCTGCGACACAATGGCGACCATGGCGACGCGCATCCTTGACAGCCGCAAGGAGCGCATCCAGGTGACGCTGCTGCTGGCGCTGGGCGTGCCCTGCTCGGCGCAGCTTGGCGTGCTGCTCGGCATGGTCGGCGGGATTGGCTTCTGGGCCATGATGGTCTGGGGCGGCGTGGTCGTGGCGACGATGCTGGTGGTGGGCTGGCTGGCGGCGCGCGTCATCCCCGGCAAGCAGTCCGACTTTATCCTGGAACTGCCGCCCATGCGCCTGCCGGAGTGGCGAAATGTGCTGATCAAGACGCTGGCGCGCATGGAGTGGTATCTCAAGGAGGTCGTGCCGATCTTTGTGCTGGGCACGGCGCTGCTCTTTGGCCTCAACCTGGTCGGTGCGCTGGCGTGGATCCAGCAGGTGATGTCGCCGCTGGTTGTCGGCTGGCTGGGCCTGCCCATCGAGGCGACCGATGCGCTGCTGGTCGGCTTCTTGCGCCGCGACTATGGCGCGGCCGGCCTCTTCGATCTGGCGCAGCAGGGACTGCTCGACCCGGTGCAGGTCGTGGTGAGCATGGTCGTGATCACGCTCTTCGTGCCGTGCATCGCTAACTTCCTGATGATCGTCAAGGAGTACGGCGCCCGCATCGGCATGGCCGTGGCGGCGACGGTCTTCCCGCTGGCGCTGCTGGTGGGCGGGCTGTTGAATATCGTGCTCAGCCGGATTGTCCGGTAAAGAAGGAAGAATAGACCGCGGATGACGCGGATTTGGCGGATTGGCGCAGATTCTCAAGAGGAAACGTGGCAGTTCGGTGAGGAGAGAAGGCTTGTGGCAGACAAAGTAGATCGTTCGGTCGTGTGCCCGCTGTGCAGCCATTCGTTCACGCCAAGTGGATTGGCGTGCCATTCACATTGCCCACTTGGCAGCCGATGTAATGTGATCTGCTGCCCGCAGTGCGGCTACCAGTTGATCGACGAGACGCGCAGCCGCACGGCAGGCTGGCTGCGGCGCCTGTTGCCGGCGAGCAAACCTGCTGCCGCCAGCGCGGTGCGCCCTTCGGCCGTCAACGGTGCGCTGCCGCTCACGCATATCCCCGTCGGCATGGCCGTCGAAGTCTGCGCGTTCGAGAGCGTGGGCGCCGACCAATTGTCGCGCTTCACCGCGTTCGGCCTCACGCCGGGTACGCGCATCGAACTGGTGCAGCGCCACCCGGCGCCGGTCCTGCGCATCGGCGAGACCGAGCTGGCCGTCAGCCGCGAGATCGTGGAGCATATCTGGGTTCAGCCCAGCACTGCGGTATAGACGCTTCCGCCCCGCCGTCCTGTCGGCCGCACTGCCCAACACGCGACCCCATAGCGCCCCTTGACAGGACCCTCTCCACATGCTAAAATCCATAACAATGTTCGGTTTTAGAATTTAGTTTGGATTTTGCCGTGTCTACACCAAGAACAAAACGACATCTCCGCACCAAGCAAGCGATTCTCGATGCCGCCCGCGCCATCATTGCCGAGGATGGATTGCCGGCGCTGTCCATGCGCACGCTCGCCGACCGCATTGACTACAGCCCAGCGGGCCTGTACGAGTATTTCGGCGGCAAAGAGGAGATTGTCGCCGCCGTCTGCGACGAGGGGCAGCACTTTCTTTTTGAGGCGATGGATCAGGTTGACAAGACGCTTGCGCCGGCTGAATATCTGCATGGCATCGGCATCGCGTATATCGGCTTTGCGCTGGAACATCCCGACTACTTCCTGGTGATGTTCACGGCAGCGCCACCCCCTGAGATGGCTGGGGCGACCGCGGAGGAAGTCCACGCCATGATGACAGCCGAAGGGTCTGCATACGGAATCTTGGTGGACGGCATTCAGCGCGGCATCGACGCAGACGTATTTCGCGTGCGCCCCGGCTTTGGCCGCGATGAGATGGCCTACGCAGCCTGGGCGCTGGTGCATGGCGTCGCCATGTTGCGCACCACTGCGCTGCGCCACTTTCCCGCTGACCTTGCGGCATCTGACCGCCAGGTGTTGCTGAACTTTGTGCGCGGTCTGACGACACCGTAGTGATACAGGACTCAAGGCAACGCCCGTTTCAATAGAATCCAGGAGAGGGCAATGACACTGCAACTCGCAACCGACCAGGTGTGGCGGGCAATCGAACGGGAACTTTTCGCCGTGCTCGGTATGGTGACGGCACGCGAGGAAGCCCGCACCGTGGGCGTCGTTTACGGCGTGCACGGTCGCAAGCTCTACATCGGCACCGGCAGGCAAGCGTGGAAGGCGCGGCATGTTGCAGCGAACCCGCACGTTTCCGTGACCATCCCGATTGCCAAGCGCATCCCGATCATGCCATGGATCAAGATCCCGGCCGCCACGATCACCTTTGCCGGCGCTGCGCGTGTGATCCCGGGCGAAGAAGCGTCGCCCGAGTTACTATTGGCGATGTTCCGCCAGCAGTCATACGACCCGGAATTTGTCGCCAATATGTGCCTGATCGAAGTCACGCCGGTGGGCGAATTTGTCACCTACGGGATAGGCGTTTCGTTGTCACAAATGCGGTATCCTGAAAAGGCGCGCGGGCGCGCTCCGGTCGATGCCGGTGCACAATCGCAGGCTGTGGCCGGTGGTGAGTCCCTTGAAGACTTGAAATGAAGTCGACTGTCCTCAACAGACCGATGGCGGCGTATCCACAATTTCAGCAGTTCACGATTTTCCCTCACGCGAAGTCGCGAAGTTGAAGATGGCTTCCTTCGCGTTTTTCGCGGCTCCGCGTGAGATTCGTGAAGTACTGAATTTCTGAAAAAGCTTCCCTACTGTGACTGCAAAGCTGGTACGACTTGGGCGTGACGTCGCCTGCGTGTAAAGTAGCGGGTAGCCAGCACCTCATGGCGGCCCTGCATGGCCGCGCACAGCATCATCGGGAGCAACTGATCGTGACTACGACCGGCATCTACGAAACCCCCACCATCGAACAGATCTACCGTCACGCCTCGGTGCGCAACTACAAGCCTGACCCGCTGCCCACTGCGATGGTCGAGGCCGTGGTTGCGGCCGGCCAGCGCGCCTCGACTTCGTCCAATTTGCAGATGACCAGCGTGGTCGCCGTGACCGATCCGGAAACACGTACGACCCTGGCCCATCTGTGCGGCAACCAGGCGCACATTGCCCAGGCGCCCGTCTTTCTGGCCTGGTGCGCGGATCTCTCCCGGCTCGACCGTATCTGCGAGGCCCGCAACTACACCCATGTGGCAGAGTACGTCGAGAACTTTCTGCTCAGCGCAGTGGATGCGGCGATCGTCATGCAGAACGCGGCGCTGGCCGCCGAGTCACTCGGATTGGGCATGTGCTATATCGGCGCGATCCGCAACCGCTCCCAGGAGGTTATCGACCTGTTGCATCTGCCGCGCCTGGTCTTCCCCCTCGTCGGCATGACGCTGGGCTGGCCGGTGGCGGCACCGATGCTGCGCCCGCGCTTGCCGCTGCAAGCCGTGCTGCACTGGGAACGCTACGACGATAGCAACGAGGAAGAGGCGCTGATCGACTATGACCGGGCGATGGTGGCCACGGGTATCTATGAAGGCCGCCAGGTTTCCGTGCCCGGCCAGCCCGATCAAGTGGAAGAGTATGGCTGGCAAGAGCATTCGGCGCGCCGGGTCGCGCAGCCACACCGCACCGAACTGCGCGCGGTGCTGGAACGGCAGGGGTTCGCGCTGCGCTAGCATTCGGCACTGGTTCACAAGGGATACGCAATGAAGACAGTTGATCTGAAAGGCAAGTGGGCGCTGGTCACCGGTGCGTCGAGTGGTCTGGGCGTGGATTATGCCAAGAACCTGGCCGGCCGCGGCTGCACCCTGATCCTGGTGGCGCGCGGCCCAGGGTGTCTTTGATGAGGACTACGCTCGCTTCCTCGATTACGTCGGCCGCGCCCACACGTCTCAGGAATCGCACTTGCGTATGGTGAGCGCCGATGCAGCCAGTTGGCTCATCCTGCCGTCAGACTGGTGACAGCCGCCCGCATCTGTTCTGCTGATGGCCGGTTTCCTATGCTGTCGAAGACACGAAATGCGTTTTCATAGAAGTCGATCGCTTCGTTGGGTTTGCCTTCGCGCAGTGCAATTCGGGCCAATAGCTCATAGGCGACCGCGAGGCTGTGGCGATGTCCGACCTGGATCCGCATGGCGCGCGCTTCCTCGGCCAACTGCCGCGCTTCCGTGAGGTCACCCGCCTGCAACTTCAGATTTGCCAGCGCACCCAACGTCATACCCGCGCCCCAGGGGTTCCCTAACTGTCTGAATCCCGCCAGGCTCGCTTCGGCGGCCGTCAGACCAGCGCTGCGATCGCCCTGGGCAATGTAGGAAAACGCAAGCCACTGGTGCGCAAAAGCGACGCCCCATGCGTCGCCGACAGTCTCGAACAGCGTCCGACTGGCGTGAAATGCGCCGATGGCTGCCTCCAGGTCGCCGGGGGCGCGCAGTTCGGTGCCGTAGAGTGCCATGCCCAGGCTGTGGCTGGCATAGCCTGCGCCGCGCCGCCCTGCATCGCCCAGTGAGCGCCACAGTTGCAGGCTCTCTTCCTCGCGCGTGCGTGCCAGCGCAAAGTCATCCTGCATCCAAGCCAGATGACCGGCATGGTACAAAAGCTCAGCTCGTGTTGCTATAGTCAGACCTGGCAGCAGGAGCGCCTGCTCCAGCCAGATCCGGCCTTCCAGAACGTGGCTGCGGATGCGCCAGAACCAGGCCAACGCAATGGCCAGCCGGGCCGCTGCATTCGTCATGGCCGTCTGCGTCATTCCCCACGCCAGGGCCGCGCGGAAGTTGTCGTGTTCGGCTTCCAGTCGCTCCAACCAGGCAATCTGTTCAGCGCCGAAGAGACGCCCGGTAGCGGTCTCTGCAAAGGCCAGGTAATAGGCGAAGTGGCGATGTCGCAACGCGTCGATCTCTCCGGCGACGTTGATCTGCTCTTCCCCATATTGGCGCAGCACCTCGTGCAATTGATAGCGCTCTGCTGCCGGCTCAAATTGCAGAAGGCACTGGCTGATCAGTCGCGCCAGCATGGGCAGCGTCGCGCCGGCAACCGCCTCGGCAGCAGCCCGGGTCAGTCCACCGCGAAAGATGCTCAGGCGCATGAATGCCTGTTGCTCGGCCAGCTCCAGCCGCCGCCAGGTGGCGTCGAAGACGGTGCGAATGCTGCGATGGCGCTCGGGCAGATCGACGAATTCGGCCGCCAGGAGATCGAGGCTGCCCTGCAGTTCGGCGGCAATGGCGCTGATCGGCAGCGAATCGACCCATGCGGCCGCCAGTTCCAGCGCCAGCGGCATCCCTTCGACGAGGCGACAGATCTGTCCCAGGCTTTCCATATCGGCCGGTGAAAAGGTGAATCCCGGCCGCTGGCGACGAGCTACGGCCAACAGCAGGCGCACTGCGGCAAACTCCTCGATGGGTTGATTGCTGTCGTGCGCACGATGCGCGGGAAACTGTAGACCGTTGAGCGAGTAGAGTTGTTCTTCACGCAAGTTGAGACGCCGGCGCGAAGTGGTGAGCAGCTTGACGCCAGGTGCGTTGCGCAGCAGTTCCACTGCAAAGCCGGCAATCCCATCGGCAAGCAGGTGCTCCAGGTTATCCAGGACGAGCAGCAAGTGGCGGGGGCGCAGATAGTCGAGCACCTGCTGCGTGGCCGAGCGCGTTTCTCCGCGCCGGGGTGTCAGATCGATGCCGAATGCAGCGGCCGTGGTGATCACCGCAAAGTCCAGCGTTGCTACCGGGGCGAGTTCGACAAAGACAATGCCGTCGCGAAATGGCCGCGGATGCCGCACCTTTTGCGCGTGTGCTGCGGCGAGCGCCAGACGGGTCTTGCCCATGCCGCCCGGCCCCACGATGCTGAGCAGACGAACGTCATCGCCTGCCAATAGCAGTGACAGGGCTGTCAATTCGGCCTCGCGGCCAATCAATGGGGTGGCCGGTGTGGGCAAGTGATCGATGGGTGCCAGTCCGGTGACCGGCTCCGCATCCAATGGCAGTGTCTCGACCCGATGCCGTCCGTCTGCGGTGGCCAGAAACGCCTTGTATTCGCCGCCTGTCAGGCCCAGGCATACGGCCAGGCGCTCGGCCAGTTGCGGCGAGGGCCGGCGCTGATCGGCCTCGATCTTCTTGATCATCGCGACGGAACAGGGGACTGACCGCGCCAGGTCAGCCTGCGACAAGTCGAGTGCTTTGCGCCGTCGTCGCACCCAATATCCGAAAGAATCTGTGATCTCTACCATGATTTATGCTCTCACCGCCCAAGCGCATCTCGGCTCGCCGCACCCTGGCAGGCAGCCAGCGTATCCGCAAAGTATACAGAAGTGTATCCCAAAGGGCGACCCGGAAAAATGGCCGCATGATTTACTGATGGAATGATGGGCGATGCCTCCGGGCCAGCCGTACATCAGCCGAAACTGTCATGCTAAGCAAGGAGAAAGTCAGATGAGACGCTTCAGAAGGGTCGTAGAAGGAGTTGCCGTGGCCGGCATCGTGCTGACGCTGGCGGGCTGTATCAGGCCTGTCACACGTACGCCATCCACGCCAGTACCAGCCGTACAAACGGAAACCGCCACAACGGTTCATGAATATGCCGTCGATTTGTCCGACGATGCGATGACGGCGCCGTCAGAGCTGCCCGCCGGGCTCAGAAGCGTGACGGTCAACAACACGGGCCAGGAGTGGCACGCAGCCATTTTTCGCCGCCTGAACGCGGACGTGACAATGGAGCAGTTTACCGCAGCCTTCCAGGAGAACCCCTTCGGCTCGCTGCCACTGACCACACAGTTGGGCGGTCCGGACGTTGCTCCCGGCGAGAGCATACGTGGCGTCTACCAGTTCGAGCCAGGCACCTATATCTTGGTAGACAACGCGACGACCCCGCCACGTTTCACGACCTTCACCGTGGTCGAGAGCACGGAAGCAGGCGTGCAGCCGCCGCCCGCGGCGGTCACAGTAGAGATGAAAGAACATGAATTCGTGATGCCGGCGACGATTGCGGCCGGTACCCAGTGGTGGCAGTTCACAAACAGCGGCGAACATCTTCACCTGGCGGGTATTATCAGGCTGCATGACGGCAAGACCATTGAGGATGCGGCGGCCTGGCTGGAGGACGAACAGGGACCACCACCGGGAGACGAAGTTGCGTTCTGGAATGTGATGTCGCCGGGCGAACAGAGTTGGGGCGAATTGACTCTGCCGGCGGGCGTCTACTGGGTTACCGATGGTCTGCCCGATCCCACTGCGGATTTCGCTTCCAACATGACGTTGGGAATGGCAAAGGAGATCACCGTCACCGAATAGCTTGCGTATAGACGGCAGCGCCATAACCGACAACCGCATTCCTCGGGCCGCACGTGTCGCCTGAATTGGCGTAGGCCAGCACGTGCGGCTCCAG
>WBZU01003109.1_pt1 | contig 11051 bp, 7 predicted proteins | sample 5204311 | NCBI WGS metagenome assembly WBZU01 (sample SAMN12344359, study PRJNA552823) | activated sludge metagenome | biome: Activated sludge suspended growth; feature: Nitrification reactor; material: Wastewater; isolation source: activated sludge from nitrification reactor of wastewater treatment... | reverse complement strand
ATAGCTGCGCCAACCGATTTCTTCTCCGATCGCCAGCGGAGTCATTCCCAAAATGCCCACGGTCAATGCGATAAATGCGCCCGCGAAAAACCGCGCCGTCGGCGTCGATCCCGGAATGCTCATCCCCAGGGGATGTTCGAATGGAGCTGTGAGTTCAATAACGCGAAACGCGACCGCAATCGAAAACGCCGGAACGGCAACCGCTATCGGATAAAGGACTCCATGCAGCATTCCGCGTCGTGAACGCCGATCGAGCCGAAACGAGATGTCGCGAAATCCTTCACGCATCACGAGCCGCGCGACAATCGAGGCCACCGCCGGAACGAACACGAGCGGCAAAAACCGATCCATGACGAGGCCGTGCTTTACGATGTCCACCTCGATGGGTACCGAAATGGCCACAAGCACAACGAAAAAAATGGCAAGTCCGCGTCGCGCTCGTTGCACCGAATTCATGGCCACCTGTACGCCTGCGAAGCTTAGCCGTCATCGGCGGTTATCGGGGAAGTTTTCCTCCAGGCGAATCATGCTTTCGACACCCGACGTTTGTCGGGGCTCGCCAGGTGCGAAAACGACTACTCACAAGCATCATGGCGGGCCAAACCCAGCCGCCGAAAAGATGCTCGTACTCGCCGAAGAACCGAGAAACTTCACAAACTCGTCGGCAGTCTTGCGATCGTGTGACTCCACAACCACACCCGCCCAGATCTCGGGCCGCGGTGCCCACGTTCCCCGGGCCACATCGAGCACGGTAATCCCCTGCACGGCTTGGATTTCCGTTCGATACACAATCGCGGCGGTGACTTCCCCGCGCTGAAGGTAAGCCAACACGGCCGCGACATTGGCTCCGAGAATCAATCGACTTTGAAGTTTGTCCCACAATGCCAATCGTTCGAGCGCTTCTTGCGCGTATTGGCCGACGGGAACCGTCTTCGGATCGCCGATCGCCAAGCGTTCGCCCGCAGGCAGCGTATCGAGCGAAGCGAACGTCAACTTGGGAGCGTCTTTTGCCCCGACCAACACGAGTTCGTTTGTCCCCACAATTTTTGTGCTCAAACCATCGACGTGACGCGATTGCACGAGTTTGTCGAGGGGCGCCTTGCCGGCAAAGACGACGACGTCCACGCCCGCACCGGCCTGCACCTGGCGCGCAAGATCCCCTGAAGCGCCGTACGTCACGGTCACGCGTCGTCCCGGATGGTCCTTCTCGAATGCCGCGACGAGTTCGGGCAGCACGTGGCGCAGGCTCGTGGCCGCTCCCACGATGATTTCCGGCGCAGGTTTGGCCTGACAAGCCGGAAGCAAAACCGCCGACGCGAGCGACCCCAAGACAAACGTTCGTCGAAGCAAACTCATCGGATTACGGCGTACAGGTCCCCTGCGTTTTCCATCGTGTGTAGGTGAACGTAAAGAAGTCGTCGACGGCGGCAACCATTTCGGGAGAAAGAGTGAATTTGGGGTGGCAGGGCTCCTGGTTGCAATTCTGACTTTCCACGCCCTTGTCGATGTGGCGTCTGGCGGCCACGAGGTCGAGGAATGCGCCATTTTCGTCGACCGTACCGACGGCGATTTTCAAGACAAACGGGAACGCTCGGTTTTTCTCGAACGTCATCGTCGAATCCCCGGACAGGTAATTGCCGCCCATCCCCTCGAAATGGCACGCCTTGCAAGCTCCGAATTCCGTCGACTGATTGGGCAAATTGACCATTCCGGTCGCCACCCAATCGTCCATCGTCATACAGCTGCCGAATTGGGCCAGGGCTTCATTGAGCGTGACGGGGCCGCTGCCGCTACCATTTCCGCCCGCCCCGCCGCCACCTTCGGGACCATAATATTCTTCCCCGACGAGGCTGCGTTCTTTGACTTCGGCTTGCAGCCAATCGGAAATGAGGAGTTTTTCGTAATCGGCGAGCGCCGGGCCGGTATGTTCGCCCTTCAGGAGAAACCAGCTATTTTCAGGAAATGCAATAAACGTTTTCGGATACGCTTCGATACGGGCATACGAATTGCTGGCATCCACACCCATCCAAATGGGAGCGTCGTTGAAGCCGAGCGAATGGCAGGGCGTGCAACGCGACGAAAAAATGGGATACACGTCCCGATCGAATAGCTCTTTGGCCGTGTATATGCCGTCGTCCAATAGGCCGCTCGACCCGGCCCCGGGCGGCGGAACGAGTCCGGTGGGAGGTTCGTCCACGCAACCGAAGGCCACGACGCCCGTCAAGCCCAGACAAACAACCGGAATCAGCCATTTTTTCAGGTAAGCCATATCCAATCATGCGCCGAAAACGCCTGAGGCGTCAACGACGACGGCGTCGTTTCGCCATCGTTCGACCGATTAACGAAACAATCCAAGCTGAATGGAATTGCAAGGACCGCCGTCTTTGGAAACCGTGCCGACGAATTGTTTCTCGGGTGGGTAAATATACCCGAAGAAGGTGCACATCTCATTTTTCCCAATGCCATAGTGCACTTCGAAGTCGTACGGATTCACGAATGTACATGCGTGACGAATTCGTTCGGCATGATCGATGTTCATCGCCGGCTCGAAACGTCGAATATCACTTTCGAGGTCGAATGCGCCATCGTCGAAAACTCGCGTTTCCTTGCTGTCCGGATCAATGAGGTCGACGGTGAAACGTTGGGCCAAATCGTGGGTATGCGGCATGATGGTCACGACGTTCCCGCCAAACACCGTGCATTCGGCTTTGACCTCCTCCGTCGTATGCGGAGCGATCGAGAATTTTTCCACATTCACGACGAACGGAGCCACCTCTTGCTCGAGGTCCGCCCGAGGCATCGTGAAGAAATCGTAAACGACTTCAATGCGTCGAGCTTCCTGGTGGGTATTCAAGAAATGAATATCCGTGGATATCTCGCGGGTCGTATCCAGGACGTACCCCATGCCCGTGGCAAACGCGATTGTCTCTTTTCCTTCGATTTGCGTCGAATTCGCAAAAAGAACATCGGGAATTCCCGCCCCGATGTTCGCGACGGGATCCGAAGCTCCGGGATGACAATCAGGATAAGGGTTGGGACCGAGATCCTTCACGATGGGTTTGGCCACGACGTTGGAATGATGCAACCCCGACGTCGCATACAGACGTGCGGTATGGATGACGTCGTGCGTGAGGTCCGGAATAGGCCAGGACAAACAAAAATCGACCTCTTCCCCGGGTCCGATCATGCGCGGCGGCGCGACGATCCGAAATCCGCTCTTCGGCGGCGGCGGCAAATCAAGCTCGGTCAGGTCGTCGCCATACGCAACGACATTGTTTTCATCGAGCTGCGTCGAAGGTTCGTAGCGACGAACGGGATCGACGCACGTTCCGCGATACATGACGAGGCCGGTTTCACAGGTGGTTGGTGCGGAGGTGCAACCGGTGACGAGCAGAGCGGCCAAAAAACCCGGCGGTAGAAAATCGATCACGCGCATCGCGGATCATTTTCGCGCGTTTGACAGCGTTGTTCCAGGGCGATGGAGACGATTGAATCGTTTGTCCCCAATGAGAAAGAGTGGTGGGGGCGGATTGAGTCATGGACGACTCGATGCGCCGAAACTCCAGCGGGAATCTCAAAATCCCGCGGCGTTCATGAATGCATCGTTGACTTCGAGCGCTCGGGTGCGGCGAGCGGCGGGAGCGGCGGCGGGGGGAGCGGCGGCGGCGGCGCGATTGCCGCGTCGGGCGGAATCCACCTGTTTGGCCAGAGCGAGCACGCGTTCTTTTTCTTTGGCGTCGCGAACGTTCGCGGCGGCGCCGGCGAGTTTTTCTTGGGCCCGCGCGAGGGATTCATCGGCGGAATCAAATCGTCCGGCGCTGATGTCTTGCGCTGCGGCAATGGCGACTTCGGAAGCTTCGTGCACGGCGGCAATGGTCTTGGCCCGATCGTTTTGATGCTCGGCGACCACCGCCGGCTGATCGGTCACTTCGTAACGAGCGACGACTTCTTGGACCCGCGACAAACCCTGTTCGGCGCTGTCCCGGAAAAACAAGCGAACACTGGCCAGCGGTTGCGCACCGACGAGCGAGGGTTGGTCAATCCGAACTTTTATCGCCAGCTCGCGATGTTGACCGCCGTGCATGGCGCCGAGCGGAATGCGAAATCCTCCCATGCCCGACGACATCCAGCGTGCGCCCGAGACGCCGGCCAACGAGACGCCGGGAGCGGGTACAATTTCGACAAACGCGTCGGTGGCGCGTGTGGATCCGAATAACCGAAGTTCTTCCGACAAAACCGCGGTCATCTCTTCGGGCGAAGCAATGTGGTACATCCGGCCGCTCGAACGTACGGCCAGGGCATTGAGTGTTCGTTCGTCGTAGTCGAGGCCCACGCCGATGGCCGAGACTTGAATGCCGTGATCGGCACCTTTTTCGGCAATGTCGCCGAGGATATCGGTGGACGTCGGACCGACGGTGGCGAGGCCGTCGGAGATGACGATGACGCGACGAACGGGATGGGTCACGGGGCTTGCGGCGACATGGAGTTCGCCCGTGCGCAGACCTTCGAAGAGGTTTGTCCCTCCGCCGGCGCTCAATAGAGCCACGGCGGAGCGCGCTTGCGGGCGGGTCACGGGCGTGAGCACGGACGAGACAAACTGCAACTGGGCGTCGTTGGAAAACGAATGGATCGACAGAATGTCGCCCTCGGGCAAACTGTCGACGAGGCGCATGGCGGCGGCCCGGGCTTGTTCGATTTTGGGACCGGCCATCGATCCGGACGTATCGACCACGAGCGCGACGGAACTCTTTGTGTGCAAACCGGTTTGTCCCGAAGGTACGTCCACCCAAACCCCGAGCGTGGTTTCCTTTTGATTGCGGAGGATGAAATCGCTTACGGGAGCCGCTCCGATCCAAGGAGCGCCGGGGCGCGGACCGTCGTGCACATCGGTTGCGACTTCGACGGGTTTGGCGGCGACCGTCATGGGTACTTGGGTTTCAATCGCAAGCGCATTTTTGGATTCGGGCGTCGGAGTGACGGCGACGGGTTTGGATGATGCGCACCCGGCGACGAGGGCGGCGGCGACCAAGGTGATGGACTTCGGCGACATTGCGTGTGGCTCCCCGTGCATACGAAAAGGTGAATGAGGCGCTTTTACGTACGAACGTCGGCAAAGTTCTGCGGCCCCTGAAGATCGTCTCGCGGCGGCGGATTGGGGACTCGATAACGATGACGGCCGGCGTTGCCGCGGGGTGGATGGGGATGACTTTTACTTCCCAAACCAAAACCGAAAACGAACTATTGCCATGCGCGACGATGGACGCCTACGCTTCGACAGCTCGCGACGAGGTTGTCGCGGGCGCGGAGGATGAACGATGGCAACGGATTCGATTCGCGTTTCCGCGGTAATCGCTGCCAGCCCGGACCGTCTTTACAATGCGTGGATGTCCGGCGCCGATCACTCGGCAATGACCGAAGGCGCAGCATCGGTCGATCCGAATATCGGCGGTCGTTTTACCGCGTGGGATGGATACATCTCCGGTGAAACGCTGGAACTGGTCGAGAACAAAAAAGTGGTTCAATCCTGGCGAACGATGGAGTTTCCCGAAGGAAGTCCGCATTCGCGCCTCGAAGTCCTTTTCGAACCCGTGGAGGGGGGGACAAACGTAACGTTTGTCCACACGGAGATTCCCAAGGGTGACGGAAAGAAGTACCAAAAAGGTTGGCAAGAGTTTTACGTCGCGCCGATGACAAAATATTTCGGTGCCGTCAAGCCCGCCAAACAAAAATCTCCGCCGCGCAAAACAGCGGCCAAGACAAACGCATCGAAAAAAGCAGCTTCGGCAGTGTCGCCGGCTGCGAAAAAAACAGCCCCCGCAAAGAAAGCAGCTCCCGTGAAAACAACCGCAAAGAAAGCAGCCCCCGCAGCAAAGAAAGCAGCCCCCGCAAAGAAAGCCGCTCCGGCCAAAGCCGCAGCTCCGGCCAAAGCCGCCGCGCCTGCGAAGAAGGCCGCTCCGGCCAAGAAGGCTGCTCCGGCCAAGAAAGCCGCCCCGGCCAAGGCCGCCGCTCCGGCGCCCGCAGCCGCTCCGGCCAAGAAGGCCGCTCCGGCCAAAGCCGCAGCTCCGGCCAAGAAAGCCGCTCCGGCCAAGAAAGCCGCGCCCGCAAAGAAGGCCGCTCCCGCCGCGAAAGCCGCTCCGGCTGCCGCTCCGGCCGCTCCCGCCCCCGCAGCCGCTCCGCGCGGTCGCGCCAAAAAATCCTCTTGATGCTCCCCCACGCGATCGCGTAATGGCGCGCATCGCGTCCGCCTGAGCATTCGAAGTTTCGCGACTTCTCAGGCGCTCGACATCCCAATCCCCGCATCTACCCGGTAAAACACTTCGACGTCGAACGATTATCGTTCCGACAAACGTTCGCGCCCACGGCGCCTACGCAAGCAAAAAACAACGCCGAGCACAATCGGCACGCCAAACGTTTCCTTCGTTTGCGACGTAGCGGCACAATCGCAGCCGCGCGAATTCGGAACCTCGGTCCCCCCCGTTCCGGACGGCGCACCGCCGTTTCCCCCCATCCCCGAGGAAACACTCGAACTCGCTTCTGCAGATTCGACGGGAATCGTCAGATCGATTCGAGCGGCGAGCGATGGTTTTGCCGCAGGGTTTTTCTGGTAAAGCGCCAGCAATTCCTGGCCGCTCGAATCCGTTACATTCGCCAGAGCCAAGTGTTCGACGTACCCCCGCGTGACCGATTGGTAATACACACGCGCCGAAACAACGATCTGGCCCGATGCATTCGCCGGAATAGGCAGCTCGAACGAGACTTCGTCATCATGACGATAACCGGCGTTCGGACTGCCATAATCAATTTCCGCCGTGGGAAACGTTCCGACAGCCCCGACAAAACCTTTCGGTGGAATGCGCGTGTCCGAAAGAATCATGTCGTGCAAGGCCAAGTCTTCGGAAGGTTCGGCGGCGGATCCATTCCAATGCCCGTGTTGCGCGCGATAAACATGCGTCGATGCGGCATCGACGATTTCCCCCGTCGCCTCGTCGTATCCGCCCCGCAGAAATGTTTCCGCACCATTCGAGTCAACCAGCACGAGGGCGATCCATGCGCGACGACCTTCGGCATAACCGGTGGGGAATTTGTGGCCCGAAAGGTTCTCGACGCGAATCGTCACGTTCCGAGCATCTCCGGGTTTTACCAGGGAAGGCGCCGAGACGAATTCGATTTTCACCGCTTTCGACAAGAGCGTCTGCGTCTGTTCGATCGCCAAGGCAAACGCATCCGGAAACGCGGCGGCTCGATCCGGGTTTTGGTCCATGACGGCCAAAATGCCGAAAAGGTTCGCCCCGACGAACGCGTGATTCCGAGGTTCTTTGCGCAGAGGAGCTTGCGGCGACGTGGCCACGGGTAGGTCTTCGGACGGGCGCTGCGTATGGCAATCGATGCACGAAGCGCCACCGGCGCCCGAGAAATCACTGTTCAGCCATTCCGCATAGGTCGTATCGAGCGGAAACTCGAGGCTTGTCGGTATACCGAGCGCATCACGCAACATCCGCGCGGGGTTTGTCACTTGATGGCATTGACCGCAGAAGTGCGACGTCGACAAGGCGGCGTCGAATGTAGTGCCATGTACGGCGACGCTGCTGTCCGCATAAGGACCGCGCTTGGCGAGGTCGTTCGAATACAGCATTTGCGCATTGCCGACGTAATAGGGGGCATCGGCGGGACCGGAGGAAACGGCCCGATGGCACGTATCGCAGCCGATACCTTGCATATCCAAGGAATCGAAAGCGCTCCCATCGGGCGGCGTCGTATGACCGCGAACGAACGCAATCGGCGAATGACAACGCAAGCAATAAGACCCGACGCCGGGGGTGTCTTGATTGGCAATGGCGAGTGCGGCGCGAAAAACGGGATCGCGGGCGGCGTTGGCCATCATGGTTCCGGCCCAGGAATCGTGCGGGAGATAGGATCGGTTCCCGGAAAAACCACCTCCATGACACAAGGCGCAGCCATCGGCGGCGTCGAATTGGCCGCCGAAATCCAGGTCTCCAGGCTTCGTCCCCGCCAAATCGTCGAATCCGGCCCAAACCGTCGACGTCGTCAATCCCAAAACCAACGGCGCGACGACAAACGGTTCGGCCCAGAAAAACCGGCGCACGAAAAACCTCCAGCTTTTTACGCTTCGGCGTGTTCGACTTTGGCCCACTCGAGGGTCATGTTCGAGCCGAATTCGATTTTGTCGACATCTTTGAGAATCAACGCTTCGATGGGTTTTCCCTCTTTGCGCACGCCGTTCGTGCTTCCCGTATCGATGACCCAAACATCGGCGCCGATGCGCACGAGCAAGAAATGCACTCGGGAGACGTTTTTATCGATTTCGCCCAGAGACAAACCACAACGTTCGTACCGGCCGATGAGCAATCCTTGACCCAATCGTTCGGCCGAAACGCTTCGTTTGGCTTTGGCGTGACGGGAGAGCAATTTAATGGTCGCCCAAGCCAATTCCGGTTCTTCGTCATCTCCGAGCAGCAGCGGCGGGGCGAGCGTCGTAACGCGCGAGTTTTCGTCGAAAGCTCGATACGCGGGCCCTTTTTTTCGAGGCGGCGGCAAGGCGTGAACGCCGGCGCGACGCTCTGCAGGCAATGGATCACGTCGGTCGACAAACGAGCGCGGGGGCATCGAATCCCACGCCACGGAAGCGCGCTTGGGCCATTCGACCCCCGGACCGCAGGGCAAACACCAGATCGCAAACGAATCAATGGCGAGATAGGTGGGACCGTCGGAAACGACCGCGCAATTCTTTTTTCCATCTTCGGTCGAAAACGGTTGACGCGTGTTCAGATCCCAAAGGTGAATCGTCGGAGCGCCATGTTCATCCGGTAAAACGATGGCCACGACATGACGCAACGACACGCGCTCCGAAGGCAATCGAATGCGGCATTTCGTGTGCCGACCGATGGTCACGGTCGATTCGAGTTCGGCCAATTCCACGGCGATGACGCGCATGTCTTTGGTCACCGCGCCGACGACGAACGCCGGACCTCGAGCCGCTCGAGCCATGTCGGTCAAACGGTCGTAGAGCACGAGAAACGATTCACGCGGGCCCGCAGGCGCCGCCGGTTCCGTACTTTCGGTGAAAAAAAGCGTGTTTTCGTTCCGAAGCTGCGGTCCGAAAATACCTGTGGCTTCCGGATCTTCTTGGTCACGAGAACGCATCGCTCAACGTCCATTGGTGCACGGAAGGTAGCGGAGCGCAACCCTCACGAGCAGAAAGGGTGCGGCATCATCGAATGGAATCACGTTATACTCTGGCACGCATGGCCTCCGTGGGGTCGGAAGACGAGTTTGCAACCAACGTGCCGGAGGACTTGGAACCGACGGGCGACGGCTCGATCACGCCCGATCCGTTCTTGGCGAAGGTCGCACGTGTACCCGAACGCCACGATGCAGTCGCGCATGTTGCGCGTGTCGGCGACAGATTCGGACGCTTCGAAGTGCACGGAGAGCTTGGGCGCGGAGGCATGGGCATCGTGTATGCCGCGCGAGACACGACGCTCGGGCGCGAGGTGGCGCTGAAGGTGCTTCCGGCATCGGGCGATGTCGAACGAAGGCGCAGATTCATGCGTGAAGCGCGATCGGCTGCGGCGGTGACGCATCCGGGGATCGCCACGGTGTACGACGTCGGCGAGCAAGACGGCGCGGTGTTCATCGCGATGGAACGAGTACGCGGACAAACCCTGCGCGCGTGGCTCGAGAAAAACCGTCCCGTCCCGATCGTTGAAGCTCAAAGGATTGGTCTGGCGATCGCCAGGACGCTGGCCAAAGCGCACGAACAGGGCGTGGTGCATCGGGACTTGAAGCCCGAAAATGCGATGCTCACCGACGACGGCGACGTCAAATTGCTCGACTTCGGTTTGGCCAAGCTCGTGGGTCCAAGTTTGTCGGGGAACGGTTCCACCACGGATACTCAACAAGGGCGGATCATCGGAACCCCTTGCTACATGTCTCCCGAGCAAGCGCGCGGGTTGCCGATCGATACGCGAAGCGATGTGTTTTCGTTTGGCGTGATGTTCTACGAGCTGGTCACGGGCGAACGTCCGTTCATGGGCGCAACGTCGGTCGATTTGCTTGCGGCCATCACCCGAGACGAACCTCGCGCCCTGGAAGAAATCGTCCCGGGCATTTCGACCGACGTCGCCCGCGTCGTAACGCGTTGTTTGCGCAAAGTACCGGCCGATCGTTATGCGGATGCCCGAGAGCTCGTCCGAGACCTCGATGTCGCCTGCGCGAATGCAATTTCCTCCGTTGGTCGAAAAGAAACGATTTCCGAGAAAAACGTGGCGCAGCCCAAAGCACCCGCACGTTTGTCGCACAAGTACCGCAATGTCGCGGCGGGAGGCTTGATCGCTTTGGGCCTCGGGGCCGCTTGGTGGCAAACGTCGACGCGGGTGACTTCGTCGGCCGATACAATGGTTTTACCCGTACCAACAGCCAACGAAGCGGAAGCTCGCACGACGATGGTTCGAGGGCTCGGGGAATTTCGTCGCGGGGCGCCCTACATTCAATTGCTGCTGCGCGCGGTGGATTTGGACCCGACACTCGCGGGGGCGCATGTACGCATTGCCGCGGGGAGCTTGTTTCACCTCAATGCCGAACGTTCGCGGGCGCATTATCACAAAGCGATCGAGTTTTCGGCCAAATTGGATGAAAAGGACCGCATTTTGCTCGAAGCGATCGAGCCGCTCATTTTGCGCCAGCCGGCGGATTGGGCGGAATCGATACGCCGATTTTCCAAGGCCGTCGAGAAATTCCCGAATGACGCTCATTTTTGGGTTTACCTGGCCGTAGCGACAGCGAACTTCGATGATTTTGAAAAAGCCAATACACATTTGAAGCAAGCGATTCAATTGGATCCGGGATTTGCTTACGCCCGCACGCTGCTCGCGATGAATACCGCGTACGAAGGGCGATTCGAAGACGCGGAGACGGCGGCCGAAGAATGTTTGACCGTCGTGCCGGATTCGGTTCTTTGTATGGAGCTGATTTCGAGGTTGCGGCTTCGTGAAGGAAAATGCGAGGCGATGGCGAACGTGGCGCGGCGAATG
>WBZU01002131.1_pt1 | contig 11051 bp, 13 predicted proteins | sample 5204311 | NCBI WGS metagenome assembly WBZU01 (sample SAMN12344359, study PRJNA552823) | activated sludge metagenome | biome: Activated sludge suspended growth; feature: Nitrification reactor; material: Wastewater; isolation source: activated sludge from nitrification reactor of wastewater... | reverse complement strand
ACTCCCAGGCCTCGCGCCGCGCGCCGGGCGGCCCGGCCACCCAGCAGCCGCCGCGCCGCCAGCGTCGCGGTCGCCGCCGCCGCGGCACCTATGAGGAGCCGGCCCCCAAGGAGACGCCGGTCGTCGAGGACGCGACGGTCCGCATCAACTCCGGCTCCACGGTGAAGGACGTCGCCGAGTACTTCGGCGTCCCGGTCCCCGAGGTGATCAAGAAGTTCATGCAGCTGGGCGAGATGGCCACACTCACGCAGACGCTCTCGGACGAGGCGATCCAGGTCCTGGCCGACGAGTTCGACCGCGAGGTCGAGATCGTGCACGCCGCCGACGACGTGGACGCCGAGCCGACCTTCGAGGATGCCGCGGAGGACCTGGCCGATCGCCCGCCGGTCGTGACGATCATGGGCCATGTCGACCACGGCAAGACCTCCCTGCTCGACGCGATCCGCGAGACCGAGGTCGCAGCCGGCGAGGCGGGCGGCATCACCCAGCACATCGGCGCCTACCAGGTCCATCACGCCGACAAGGTCATCACCTTCCTCGACACGCCAGGCCACGAGGCCTTCACCGCCATGCGCGCCCGCGGCGCCAAGGTCACCGACATCGCGGTGATCGTCGTCGCCGCCGACGACGGCGTGAAGCCGCAGACCGAGGAGGCGATCGACCACGCCCGTGCCGCGGAGGTCCCGATCGTCGTCGCCGTGAACAAGATCGACAAGGAGGGCGCCGCGCCCGAGCGCGTGCGCGCCGAGATGGCCCAGCACAGCCTCCAGCCGGCGGAGTGGGGCGGCGAGACGGAGTTCGTCGACGTGTCCGCCAAGACGCACGAGGGCCTGGAGAATCTGCTCGACACGCTGCAAGTCGTCGCCGAGCTCGAGGACCTCAAGGCCAACCCCGACACCGACGCCTCCGGCATCGTGATCGAGTCCAAGCTCGACCCGGGCCGCGGGCCGGTCGTGACGCTCCTGATCCAGCGCGGGACCCTGCAGGTCGGCGACGCGCTCGTCGCCGGCGCCCACTGGGGCCGCGTGCGCGCCATGAACGACTTCCACGGCGAGCGGGCCAAGGCGGCCAAGCCCGGCGATCCGATCGAGATCCTCGGATTCGACGGCGTGCCCGAAGCCGGCGAGTTCGTCCGGGTCGTCGAGAACGAGCGCAAGGCCCGGCAGCTCGCCGGCGAGCGGGCCAACCGCCTGAAGACTGAGGCGCTCGCCCGGCGGTCGGGCGTCAAGGTCTCGCTCGAGGACGTCCTCGAGCTCGCCCGCAAGGGCCAGGTGAAGGAGCTCAACCTCGTGCTCAAGGCCGACGTCTCGGGCTCGCTCGAGGCCGTCGAGGACGAGATCGCGCGGCTGCCGCAGGACGAGGTGTCGGTCAACGTCATCCACCGCGGCGTCGGCGGAATCACCGAGTCCGACGCGATGCTCGCGGCGGCGTCGAACGGGGTGATCCTCGGCTTCAACGTCCGGCCGGTCGGCGACGCCCGCGCCATGGCGGAGCACGAGGGCGTCGAGATTCGCACCTACCAGGTGATCTACAAGGCCATCGAGGAGCTGCGGGCGGCGATGGAGGGCATGCTCGAGCCCGAGGAGGTCGAGGACATCGTCGGCCAGATCGAGGTCCGGGCGATCTTCAAGGCCTCCCGCGTCGGCACGATCGCCGGGTGCTACGTCACCGAGGGCAAGGTCACGCGCGGGGCGAAGGTGCGTCTCGTGCGCGACGGCACGATCGTCTACGACGGCGAGATCGGGAGCCTGCGGCGCTTCAACGACGACGTGCGCGAGGTGGCGAGCGGCTTCGAGTGCGGCGTCGTCCTCGCGAACTTCGCCGACGTCAAGGAAGGCGACGAGATCGAGGTCTACGAGACGCGCAAGGTCGAGCGCGAGCTCAGCTAGACACCGCGCTTCGGTGTCCGCCCCGTACGTCGCCGTGCTCGTGGTCGACCTGCACTTCCCGGACGCCGGCAGCCTGAAGGACCGCCGGCGCGAGCTCGCGCCCGTCAAGGCGCACCTGCAGGGCCGCATGGGCTGCGCCGTCGCCGAGCTGGGCGACGGCGACCGCTGGCAGCGGGCGACGCTCGGCGTGGCGCTCGTGGCCGACGCGCCCGGGCGCCTCGAGGACCGCGCCGACGCGGTGCAGCGCTGGCTGGACGCCCGCTTCCCGCAGGGCGTGTCGGTCGAGCGGGTCGTGGCCTCCATCGACGATCTGCGCCCGTGAGCGCGGCGCCGCACTGTCCGGCAGGGGGCGGCTAGGATGGCCGCCGACCGCTTGCGGCGGGTCAACGAGGCGATGCGGGAGGTGCTCAGCGATGCGATCACTACCGGCCTCAAGGATCCGCGCATCGGCTTCGTCACCGTGACCGCCGTCGACACCAGCCCCGACCTCCGCAACGCCCGCGTGTACGTCTCCGTGCTGGGCGACGACGACGCGCGCGCCGCCTCGCTGCAGGGACTGCACAGCGCCCACGGCTACCTCCAGCGCCGGGTCGCGTCCGAGCTGCGGCTCAAGCACACGCCGACGCTGCAGTTCCACTACGACGAGAGCGTCGACCGCGGGCTGCGCATCTCCGAGCTGGCCGACCAGCTCGCCCCGGAGGACGACGCGTGACCGGCAACGGCGCCACGGCGACCCGCACCGAGGCCCTGGCCGAGCTGCGCGACTCGGACCGCTTCATCCTCGTGACGCACGAGAACGCCGACGGCGACGCGCTCGGCTCGCTCGTCGCCATGCACGAGATCCTCTCGACGCTCGGCAAGGACAGCGTGATGTTCATGTCCTCCGACGAGCTGCCGCTGCCGTACGAGTACCGCTTCTTTCAGCTCGTCGGCCTCATGACGACGCTGCCCGACGACGTGGAGGAGCGCACGATCGTGTTCCTCGACTGCGGCAACATCGACCGCAACCCCGCCGACGTGCTCAAGCGCGAGGGCGCCCACATCGTCAACATCGACCACCACCACGACAACACGCTGTTCGGGACGGTCAACCACGTCGTCCCCGACGCGTCCTGCACCGCCGAGATCGTGTGGGACCTCATGCGAGGCCTCGGCGTCGAGCCGACCCAGACGATCGCGGAGGCGCTGTACGTCGGCCTGGTCACCGACACCGGCAAGTTCATGTACGAGAACACCGGGACCCGGGCGCACATGATGGCCGCGGAGCTCATCGAGGCCGGCGTCGACGTGCACGAGATGTACCGGCGGCTGTACGAAGGCATCCCGTACGGGAAGCTTGAGCTCCTGGCCCGGGGCCTGGCCCATGTGGAGCGCCACGACGGCGGGGCGCTCACGCTCACCCGCCTTTCCGCGGCGGACTACACGGAGACCGGGGCGGAGGAGAACTACTCCGAGGGCGTCGTGGACCACCTGCGCATGGTCGAGGGAACCGCGGTGGCGGCGCTCGTCCGCGACCGGCTCGGGCCCGGCCAGGAAGGCACCCGCAAGGTGTCGCTGCGGGCGACCGACGACCGCGTCGACGTCTCGAAGATCGCCCGGGCCCGCGGGGGCGGCGGGCACCGGCAGGCCGCGGGCTTCTCCACCGACGCGCCGTGGGACGAGCTCGTGGCGTTTCTGCGCGCCGAAGTCGCCGCCCAGCTTTGACCTCCGCAGTCCTCGCGCCGCAGGGCGGCGTGGTGCTCGTCGACAAGCCGGCCGGGATCACCTCCCACGATGCGGTCGCCGCCGCTCGGCGCCGGTTCCGCGGCCGCAAGGTCGGTCACGCCGGCACGCTCGACCCCTTCGCGACGGGCCTGCTGCTCGTGCTCGTCGGGCGTGCGACCAGGGCCCAGCGGTTCCTGATGGCCCTCCCGAAGACCTACGAGACCGTGGCCCGGCTGGGCGCCACCTCGACGACCGGCGATCCCGAGGGGGAGATCACGGTCACCGGGCGGATGCCGCCCGATCCGCCGCGACTCCCCACCGGGCAGATCCGCCAGCGGCCGCCCGCGTACTCGGCAGTGCACGTCGACGGAGAGCGGGCCTACGCCCGGGCCCGCCGCGGCGAGGACGTCGAGGTGCCCGAGCGGACCGTCGAGGTCATGCGCTTCGAGCAGCGCTGGCGGGACGGAGAGCGCGCGGCCTTCGAGATCGAGTGCGGGTCGGGGACCTATGTGCGCAGCCTCATCGCCGGCCTCGGCGACGCCTATTGCGAGTCGCTGCGCCGCACCGCGATCGGCCCGTTCCGGGTGCAGGACGCCGACGACGAGCGGGTAATCCCGCTCGCCGACGCCCTGGGCTTCTTGCCGGCCCGGGAGCTCGATCCCGAGGCCGCCCGGCGGGCCAGCCACGGCGTGGCCGTCCCCGGGGCGGCAGACGGGCCCGTGCGGCTCGTGGACGCCGGCGGGCTCGTCGCGATCGCCGAGCCGCGCGGCGGCGAACTCAAGCCCGTCGTAGGGTTCCGGCCCGGATGAGGATCGTTCCGCTCACCGAGGCCGAGCCCCGGCCGCGCGAGGTCGCCGTCGGCGTCTTCGACGGGGTGCACCTCGGCCACCGCGCGGTCATCGCCGGCAGTGACACCGTCCTGACCTTCGACCCGCACCCGCTGTCGGTGATCGCCCCGGCCAGCGCGCCGAAGCTGCTCACCAGCCTGGAGACGAAGGCCGAGCTCGTCGCCGCGCTCGGCGCCGAGGAGCTCGTCGTCATCCCGTTCGACGAATCGTTCGCTGCCCAGGCCCCGCAGGCCTTCGTCGACGACGTGCTCGTCGGCGCGCTCGGGGCCACGCGCGTCTCGGTCGGGCGCAACTTCCGCTTCGGCCATCGGGCCGGCGGCGACACCGCGATGCTCGCTGCCGACGGGCGCTTCTCCACTCACGTCGTGGAGCTCGTGGAGGCCGAGGGGGAGACCGTGTCGTCCAGCCACATCCGGGGGCTGCTCGCGGCCGGGGAGGTCGGCCACGCCGCCGTGTTCCTCGGGCGGCCGTTCGAGTTGCGCGGCGAGGTCGTGCACGGCGACGGCCGGGGCCGCGAGCTCGGCTACCCGACCGCCAACCTCGTGCCCGACGAGCGCTACGTGCGTCCGGACAAGGGCGTCTACGCCTGCCTGGCCAACGGCATCCCGGCCGCCGTGAACATCGGGGTCCGCCCCCAGTTCGAGACCGGCAGGGGTGTGCTGATCGAGGCGTTCCTGCTCGACTTCGCGGGCGACCTGTACGGGAGCGAGCTGCGCCTGTCGTTCCTGAAGCGGCTGCGCGGGGAGCGGCTGTTCCCGTCGGTGGAGGCGCTGGTGGAGCAGATCGACCGCGACGTGGAGGCCACGCGCGCGGCCTGCGCGCGGGCCGGCGGATGAGCCCGGCCGCCGGCCCAGTAGGCGCCCGCCCCGGCGCGGCGGGCCACGCGGGGCCTCTGCTACGGTTCGCGCCCGCATGACCGTCACCGCTGACCGCAAGCAGGAGCTCGTCGCCAAGTTCGGCAAGGCCGAGGGCGACACCGGCTCTGCCGAGGTGCAGATCGCGCTGCTGACCGAGCGCATCAACCACCTGACCGAGCACCTGCGCGAGCACCAGAAGGACCACCACTCCCGCCGCGGACTGCTCATGCTCGTCGGGCAGCGCCGCCGGCTGCTCAACTACCTGCAGCGCCGCGACCTCGAGAGCTACCGCTCGCTGGTCAAGGAGCTCGGGCTGCGGAAGTGAGCGTGCTCGCGCCGGGAACCCCGGCGCCCGAGTTCACGCTGAAGACGGGGGAGGGCGCGGACTTCACACGCGCCGACCTCGAGGGCGGCGTGACGGTGCTGGTCTTCTACCCGTTCGCGTTCAGCCCGGTGTGCACCGACCAGTTCAGCCTCTACGAGGAGATCCTGGAGGCGCTCGCCGAACGCGGCGCGCGCATGTTCGGGGTCTCGTGCGACGCGGCCCCGTCGCAGTCGGCCTTCGTCGAAAAGCTTGGAGTGTCGATCCCGCAGCTCTCGGACTTCGAGCCCAAAGGCGCGGCCTGCCGGGCCTTCGGCGTCTACCACGCCGGCGGGTTCCCCGAGCGCGCGCTAGTGATCACGGGCCCGGACGCCGTGGTGCGCTGGAGCTACCAGGCCCCGACGCCGGGCGACCTGCCGGGCGTCAACCTCATCTTCGACGGCCTCGACGCCGTCTGATCCGGGCGGAAGCGGCGGCTCGCCGTGACCGACCTGCGCAGCGCCCCGCTCCCGCCGCTGACGGACAGCGATCACGTCCGCGGCCCCGCCGGCGCGCCGCTCGTCACCGTCTACGCCGACTACGAGTGCCCGTTCTGCGCGGTCACCGAGGCCCGGCTCGCCACGGCGGCGATCCGCGCCTGCTTCCGGCACTTCCCGGTGCGCACCTCCCATCCGCGCGCCTGGGCCGCTGCGCAGGCCGCCGAGGCCGCCGCCGCGCAGGGTGCGTTCTGGCCGATGCACGACGCGCTGTTCGCCGACCAGGGCCGCCTCGAGGATCCGCACCTGTGGGCGCGGGCGCAGGCGCTGGGCCTCGACGTGGACCGCTTCGACGCCGACCGGCGCTCCGCGGAGGTGCTGGCCCGCGTGCGCGCCGACTTCGAGGCGGGCCTGCGCGGCGGCGTCGCCACCACCCCGACGCTCGTCGTGGGGGGCGCCCTGCACCCGGGAATTCCGGATACCTCGTGGCTCTCGCAGCTCGGATGACCCAGGGCTGCCTTGCGCGAACAACCCGGCCCGGTTGACAGCGCCCCCCCCGGCGGGTAGGGTCGAGTCACGTTCGGGGTCTGCCGAACGTGCGGAGAGGAGCCGCAGTGCCTGGGAGTCGGATCGCATCGCGAAGCCGCCGCATCGCGCTTGTGGTGGCCGCGCAGCTGGTGGTCTCGGCGGCGCTCGCAACGGCGGCGCAGCCCGCCTCAGCATCCTTCGGCTTCTACTGCGTCAATCACGAGCACAGCCCGTACATCTACTGTCTGACCAGCGGCTTCTACTACGCCAACGATTCGTGGTCGCTCAGGGTGTATCGCAACAACACCTTTGAGAACTGCGCGGCCGCGTTCGATTCCGCCGGCAACATGTACTACAACCCAGTCTGTAGCTCGAATCCCAACGTCGATCCGCATCACACCTACTACGGCCAGGTGCCGCTGAGAGGGGCCTCGGGCGTGACTTGGCACGGGATGACGCTCACGGGCGAGCTGTTCTGGTGTTCCGGCGGGCCTTGCTGATGATGGGTTCGCGCGGATCGAACAGCGGGAGGGGCCGGTCGAGTAGCACGAGGTTGGTGCTCGGAATCAGCGCTGGCGTTCTTCTCGCCGGGGGCGTTGCGCTCGCCGCTTCCCCGCCGGGAGGGGTCCGGCTCCGCGTTGAGTACTCGAACGCAGCCGCCTTCCCCAAGCGTGCAGCTCCGTCCCGGGAGCTCCAGCAGCGTCGAGCAGTGGTTCGTCGGGTGCAGGCAGCAACGAAGGCTCGGTTCGCGATCTTCCGTTCGCCAAGCAGCGCCTCGACGAGCACCGTGCCGGTGAGCCCGGCAACTGCGATGCGGTACGGCGCCAACGGTGCGCTCGCGCGGAAGGTCGACCTGCCCAGCATCGAGAGAGGGGTGTGGGTCGTCCCGGGCAATGACTCGATGTGCATCCGTGTGGCCGATGTCGAGGGCTACGGTGAGGGATGCACTTCACTACGCGCGGCTTCTGACGGCCATCTGTGGATAACGCTTGGCGCTCCAAGCGCCGCTGGCGGAGGGCCGGCTTCGCGGCTGCTGGTCGGGCTAGCGGCCGACGGCACCGATTCGGTGGCGGTGAGCTCAACGTCCGGGACCGAACGGGTCGCCGTCGTCGACAACGTCTACGCCGCCCGCGTAGCCGCGCAACCGGCCGTCGTCGTCTCGCCCTGAGCGTCGGCCCGCCGGCCCTTCGGTGGCGAACGGATGTCGTGCCGCGTCGACCCCCGGATCGCCCGGCGAGGCACGGTGACCGGTTCGCCCCATCCGATCCTCTACGATGGACCGGTTAGCTACCGAGACGCATAGCGAATCGGCCCGTCACCGATGGCGGGCAGCGAAAGGAAACACCACATGAGCAGTGACGCCGTGACGCGGATCTCCGTGGAGATCGCAGGCACCGAGATCTCCTTCGAGACCGGCAAGATGGCCAAGCAGGCCTCCGGCGCAGTCGTGGTTCAGGCAGGGGACACCATGGTCCTCGGCACCGCGACCGCCGGCAACCTCCGGGACGTCGACTTCCTCCCCCTCACCGTCGACGTCGAGGAGCGGATGTACGCCGCGGGCAAGATCCCCGGCAGCTTCTTCAAGCGCGAGGGTCGCTCGGGGGAGAAGGGCACCCTGACCGCCCGCATGATCGACCGGCCGCTGCGGCCGCTCTTCCCCAAAGGCTGGCGCTACGAGACCCAGCTGGTCTCGGTCCCGCTCTCCGTGGACCACGTCCACCCCTACGACATCCTCGCGATGAACGGCGCCAGCGCCGCGCTGATGGTGTCGAACATCCCGTTCCCGACGCCCGTGGGCGCCGTGCGGATCGGCAAGATCGACGGGAACTTCGTCGTGAACCCGAACGAGGAGGACCTCGTCGGGGTCTCCGAGCTCGACCTCGTGGTCGCCGGCACCGAGGACGCGATCCTCATGGTCGAGGCCGGCGCGAACGAGATCCCCGAGGCCGAGGTGCTCGATGCCCTCGACATCGCCCACGGGGAGATCAAGAAGCTCTGCGCCGCGATGCACGAGCTGCGTGAGAAGGCCGGCAAGGAGAAGCTCGAGGTCGTCGTCCCGCAGGTCGACGCGGCGCTCTACGAGCAGATCAAGGGCTCCCACGGCGCCGATCTCGACGCCGCCACGCAGGTGTTCGACAAGCTCGAGCGCCAGGACGCGTGCAAGGCCGTCGAGGCCGCCGTGCTCGAGCAGTACGGCGCCGGCGACGACGAGGCCGCCGCCGAGCGGCGCGCCGCCGCCCAGATGGCGTTCGACAAGCTCGAGAAGTCGATCATCCGCGAGCGGATCGCCGTCGCCAAGAAGCGTCCGGACGGCCGGGCCACCGACGAGATCCGCCCGATCACGATCGAGGCCGGGCTGCTGCCCCGCACCCACGGGTCGGCGCTCTTCACCCGCGGCCAGACCCAGGCGCTCAGCGTCGTGGCGCTCGGCACGCTGCGCGAGGAGATGCGCCTCGACACCCTCGGGCTCGAGACGCAGAAGTTCTACTGGCACCACTACAACTTCCCGCCGTTCTCGGTCGGGGAGGCCGGCTTCATGCGCGGGCCCAAGCGCCGCGACATCGGCCACGGCGCGCTCGCCGAGCGGGCGCTCGTGCCGATGGTGCCGAGCACGGAGGACTTCCCGTACACGATTCGCGTCGTGTCGGACATCCTCGAGTCCAACGGCTCCTCGTCGATGGCCTCGGTCTGCGGCTCCTCGCTGTCGCTCATGGATGCGGGCGTGCCGCTCAAGCGGCCCGTCGCCGGCATCGCCATGGGCCTCATCAAGGAGGGCGACGAGTACGTCGTGCTCACCGACATCGCCGGCGTCGAGGATCACCTCGGCGACATGGACTTCAAGGTCGCCGGCACCTCGGAGGGCATCACCGCCCTCCAGATGGACATCAAGATCACGGGCGTGACGTTCGACATCCTGCGCGACGCCCTCGCGCAGGCGCTGGCCGCCCGCACGTTCATCCTCGGCGAGATGGAGAAGGTCATCGACGCGCCGCGGACGGAGCTCAGCCAGTTCGCCCCGCGGATCTCGACGATCCAGATCGATCCCGACAAGATCGGCCTGCTGATCGGCAAGGGCGGCGAGACGATCCGGGCGCTCTGCGACGAGTTCGAGTCCCAGATCGACGTCAACGACGAGGGCCAGGTCCTGATCTACGCCCAGAACGGCGAGCTCGGCGACGCCCTGGTCGACCGCATCCGGACGATGACCAAGGAGGTCGAGGTCGGCGACGCGTTCACCGGGAAGGTCGTCAAGACGACGGCGTTCGGCGCCTTCGTCGAGCTGGCCAAGGGCACCGACGGGCTGCTGCACATCTCGAACATCTCGCCCGGAAACCGCGTCAACACGGTCGAGGAGGTCCTCGACAAGGGCGACGAGGTCGAGGTGCGCGTGGTCGAGGTCGACCGCGAGCGGGGCCGGATCGGCCTGCGCCTGGCCGACGACCCCGAGATCCAGGGCAAGTCGGTCGAGGAGCTCGCCGCGGTCGCCGCGGCCGAGCGCGACCGCGCCCCGCGGGGCGGCGGCGGGCGTGACCGCGACCGCGGGCCGCGCGGCGGCGGGGGACGTGACCGCGACCGCGGCGGCCGCGACGGCCGCGTGCGCAACCGCGACCGCGACCGCAGCTAGCCGCACCGACGGGGTGGCACCCGCCGAGCACCAGCTCACCCGCCTGGATTCGGGCGTGCGGATCGTCACGGAGGCCATGCCCTCCGTGCGGTCCGCGGCGCTCGGGTTCTTCATCGGAACCGGGTCGCGGGCCGAGGCTCCCGACGAGGCGGGCCTGTCCCACCTCCTCGAGCACCTCGTGTTCCGCGGCACCGGGCGCTTCAGCTCGCTGGAGATCGACCAGATCTTCGACGGGATGGGGGCGGAGCTGAACGCCGGCACCGGCAAGGAGTCCACCTCGGTCTACTCGCGCGTGCTGGACCGCCACGTCCCGCGCGCGTTCGACGTCATGGCCGACATGGTCTGGCGCCCGACCCTCGCCGAGGCCGACGCCGAGCGGCAGGTGGTCCTGGAGGAGATCGCGATGTACGAGGACGATCCCCAGGACAAGGTCTTCGACGTGCTCGGGACCGCGGTGTTCGGCGACGACCCGCTCGGGCGTCCGATCATCGGGCGCGCCGAGGTGATCGCGGGGACGCCGGTGGAGCAGATCGCCGATTTCCACCGGGCGCGGTACGTGCCGGCGAACGTGGTCGTCGCCGCGGCGGGGTCGATCGACCACGACAGCATCGTCGCGCTCGCCGAATCGACGCTGGGGGCCGCGCCCTCCGGCGCGCCCGCGCCGGAGCCGCTCGCGCCGCCGGCCCGCCTCCCGGAGGCCCGGTTCGAGCGCAAGGACACCGAGCAATACCACGTGTGCCTCGGCGGCCCGGGCCTGGCCCGCGACGACGAGCGCCGCTACGCGCTGCGGGTCCTCGACGCG
>WBZU01001506.1_pt3 | contig 11053 bp, 7 predicted proteins | sample 5204311 | NCBI WGS metagenome assembly WBZU01 (sample SAMN12344359, study PRJNA552823) | activated sludge metagenome | biome: Activated sludge suspended growth; feature: Nitrification reactor; material: Wastewater; isolation source: activated sludge from nitrification reactor of wastewater treatment... | reverse complement strand
GAATTCGCGGGGTTCAATCCAGAGGCGATCATCAGCGGCGCCGACCACGCCCCGCCGGCGGGCCGTGTGACGTAATAGGCCTCGCCTTGAGGCGAAATTCGCCATACCACGTGGGCATTCCCCAGCGGGTCGAAGCCGATCACGGGCTTGCCGCTGGCTTCAGCCGTGGCCAGCTCACCGGCGCTGTTCGGATGCACCAGACGAAACTCAAGATGCGCCACCTGCTCGATCTTCTTCCGCACATCGGCGATGTCCTCCGGCTTCACGCCTGGCATCTGAATTTCGATCCGCTTGTCACCCGTGGGCACCAGGAGCATGTCGAGAGCACCAGTCGGATTCAGGCGCTTTTCGAGAATGCCCTTCGCCTGCTCGATCGCGATGGGGGAGATAGGCTTGGGTTTGCCGTCCGAGTCCTTCCCCTCCTGAAGTTCCACCATGAAAGTGCTGCCCCCTTGCAGGTCGATGCCCTTTTTCATGGGGAAGGAAAAGAACGCCCACAGGAAGAATGCCGCTGACAAAACGCTGAGAACGGTGCCGACCAGCCTCTTGGAGCGAGCCGTCGTGGTGCCCAGATACACGAGCAGCAAGACGATCAGCGCGCTGCCGCCAAGGAACGTGAACAAGGCATTCCACTTGGTGGTGGCGGCCGCGGCAGGGGCGGCAGTGGAAGCGGCGACGAGTGCGATGAGGGACTTCATGGAGACAGAATGGAGATGTGGACGGCGATCGGAGCCGGGGGGGCAAAGGGCGAGGATTCTAGCGGGTCTTGCCCGCTTGCCAAGCACGGCTTGCGTCCTTTGCCAGGGAGTTTTACCCCCTCCGGGCACCCCCGTTGGGGTGCCCCGGACGAGGTTGATGGGCCTTCTACCGTCCGCGGGACGCCGCCAAGTCACACCCACAGCCGCCGGTCGAGCGTGCGATACTGCACGGCTTCCGCGACGTGATTGCCTTCGATCTTTTCCGATCCAGCCAGGTCCGCGAGCGTTCGCGCCACCTTGAGAATGCGATCGTGCGCCCGGGCGCTAAAGTTCATCTCCGCCATGTGATGCTCCAGGAACTGCGCGCCTTCCGCATTCAGCTCGCAGTGTTTCTTGATCAGGCGCGGCGGCATGGCGCTGTTCGTGTGGATGCTCTTGTCCTTCGCGAATCGTTCCGCCTGCACGGCGCGGGCATGCTCCACGCGCTCGCGGATCGTCGAGCTCGTCTCACCGGGCGTGGCGGAGCTGAGCTGCTTGTATTCCACCGTCGGCACATCCACGTGCAGATCGATGCGGTCGAGCAACGGACCGCTGATGCGCTGACGATAACGTTGCACCGTCTGCACGCCGCAGCGGCATTCGCGCTTCGTATCGCCGTAGTAGCCGCACGGGCAGGGATTCATCGCCGCCACGAGCATGAATGCAGCGGGAAAGGTCACGCTGCCGACCGCGCGTGAGATCGTGACTTTGCCATCTTCCAGCGGCTGCCTCATTACTTCGAGTGTGCTGCGGCGAAACTCCGGCAGCTCATCCAGGAACAGCACGCCATTGTGCGCCAGACTCACTTCGCCGGGGCCGGGATTGGTGCCGCCGCCGAGCAGGCCGGCATCGCTGATCGTGTGATGCGGCGCGCGAAATGGGCGCGTAGCGATGAAGGCCTGATGCTCGTCCAGCAAACCGCCCGCGCTGTGAATCTTCGTCGTCTCGATCGCTTCCTCCTCGCTCATGCCTGGCATGATCGTGGCCACGCGCTTCGCGATCATGGACTTGCCGGTGCCGGGCGGTCCGACCATGAGCAGGTTGTGCCCGCCGCTGACGGCGACTTCGATCGCGCGCCTCGCATGCTGCTGGCCTTTCACCTCGGAGAAGTCGATGCCGTATTCACTCGCCGCGGCAAAGTATTCCGCCGCGCGGCACGGTTCCGGCAGGATGTCGATGTTGCCCGCGAGATAGTCGATGGCATCCGCCAACGTGCGCACGCCGATGATATCGATGCCTGCGACCACGCTCGGCTCCTGCGCGCTGGCCTTTGGCACGAGCAATCGTTTCCGCCCCCGCGCCCGTGCTTCCAGCGCGATCGCCAGCAGACCGCGCACGGGACGCAGCTCGCCATTCAAAGCCAGCTCGCCCGCCATCGCAGTCTCCGCCAGACGCTCCACGCTGATCTGGCGTTTCCCCGCCACCAGCGAGATGGCGATGGGCAGATCGAATGCGGGGCCTTCCTTCTTCAAATCGGCGGGCGCGATATTGATCGTGGTGATGCCATCGTGCAGGTAGAAGCCATTGCTCATCAGCGCGGCCATCACACGATCGCGGCTCTCTTTGACCGCCGCATCGGGCAGCCCGACGACCACGAAACGCGGCCCATTGCCATGCCCTTCAAACGACTCAATCTCCACCTCCACGGCGTTAACGCCGACGAGCGTGGCAGAATAGGTGCGGGCGATCATGGGCCGCGAGTATTCCAAGGAGCGCGCGCGGCGCAAGGCCGGACCGCCGTCGGGGAGATTCTCGCCACTGGCCTCCCATCTGAATTGCTCCACGAAAAGATTCGTGGACAAACAACGAAAAGTTTCGTATAAAGCTCGCATGCCTGCGCGCACCCCCGATCTTCCCCGTCCTACCGAGGCCGAGTTGTCCATTCTGCGAGCCTTGTGGCGCGGCCATCCGGCGAGCGTGCGCGCAGTAATGGACCGCATCAATGAGGAGCGCGATCCGCCGTGGACCTACACCACGGTGCTGAAGTTCATGCAGATCATGTTCGAGAAGGGCTTGGTCACGCGCGATGACTCCGACAAGACCCACCAATACAGTCCCGCTGTTCCCGCGGAGGACACGCGGAACCAGCTTGTGGGTGATCTGCTGGAGCGCGTGTTCGATGGCAGTCTCGGTGCGCTGGTGCTCCAGGCGTTGGGGCATCGCAAAGTTTCCAAGGAAGAAGCCGCCGAGATCAAGGAGCTGCTGGATCAGCAAACCAAAGGCAGGGCATGAAGGCGCTGATCGAGCATCCCATCACCGCGCGTCTCGGATGGACGTTGCTGCACTCGCTGTGGCAGATCGCGGCGATCGTGCTCGCCTACGCGCTGCTGCGCTGGCTGGTGCGCTCGCCCGCCGGCCGGCACGCAGGCGGCCTGATCGCTCTGATTGCGAGCCTGGTGTGGCCGGTGACGAACTTTGTGCGAACGGGCCAGGTGAGCGAATACCGTCCTGCATTTGCCGGACAAGTATCGCGTCCTAGCAAGGCGACGAACGATCCAGTCACGAAAACCGGTGCGCCCCGTGAGCCTGTGTCGCGTGCGATCATCGAGCGCGTGCCTCGCACGGCATCGCGCATCGTGTCGTCGCACTTGCCGCGCAGTGTCCTGCCGTATGCGGCGATGCTTTGGATGCTCGGCGTTGCCGGGCTTTCGCTGCGGCATGTGCTGGCTCTGTGGTCCCTGCATCGCCTGCGCACGCGTGGAGTGGAATCTGTGCCTGCGACGGTCGTCCAGACATTTGATCAAGCGCGTCAGCGTCTGGGCCTTCATCGTGCCGTAAGGCTGCTGGCATCGACACGTGCAGCGGTGCCGATGGTGGTGGGAACATTCAAGCCTGTGGTGCTGCTCCCGGTGAGCGTGCTCTCCGGTTTGCCAATGCCCCAGATCGAAGCCCTGATCGCGCACGAACTCGCGCATCTGCGCCGCCGGGATGATCTGCTCAAATTGTTGCAGTGCGCGATCGACACGCTGCTGTTTTATCATCCCGCCGTGTGGTGGCTGAGTCGTCGGGTGGGTGAAGATCGCGAGCTGTGCTGCGATGATCTCGCCACGGCGAGTGGCATCGATCGACGCTCGCTAGCCGAGGCGCTGGGGCAGCTCGCTCTCAGCCAGTCGGAGCCGGCGCTCGCGGCCACGGGGCACATGCCTGTGCTGGAGCGAGTGCGTCGTCTGCTAGCGCCGCCGCCTGCGCGGGTGGCGGTGAATGGGTGGCCTTGGTTGATCGCCATCACCAGTGCGATCGTGCTGGCCATTGCGGTGATAGCTCGTGCAGATGCTCCGCCTCGCGGTCGCATCCTCGATCGCAATGGCGTGGTGCTCGCGGACAGCGCGAGTTTGCAGGAGCGGCACTACCCGCTCAAGGAAGTGGCGGTGCACGTGCTCGGCTACACGGGCATGCGCGATAGAGAGTCCCAAATCCGCATTGGCCGCGCTGGGCTGGAACTGTCGATGGAGGACAAACTCGCAGCCAGGGAGAACGTGCAACTGACGCTCGACAGTGGATTGCAGCAGGCAATCGAGCAGTCGTTCAGCAAGCGCGAGCGCTGCGGTGCCGCCGTGGTGATGGATGTGGCAAATGGCGACGTGCTGGCTCTCGTGTCCTGGCCGGGCTACGACGCGAACATGTTCTTCCCGAAGGCGAAAGAGGACGACTACGCCGCTCTGATACGTGACAAGGAGACACCTTTGCTAGGAAGGGCATTTCAAGGAGCCTACTTCCCTGCTTCCACATTCAAGCTCGTCACCTTGCTTGCGGGTTTGAAGTGCGGCGCGATCGACGAGCACACAACGTTCGACAGTGCGGCATCGTTCGAAATCGGTGGCCGCACGTTCCGCAACTGGCATAACGATGGCGAGGGCGAGCTCGACCCCATCGGTGCGATCAAGCGATCGTCGAACACATGGTTCTACCAGGCAGCATTGAAGATTGGCAGTGAACCAATCGTCGATACAGCCGGCCTTCTGGGCTTTGGGAAGCACACGGGAATCGGCGTGTTGCTGGAAACAAAGAGCTTTCTGCCTTCCGATCACTACTACGATTCACGAGGTGGCCACAAGATCACGCCAGCCATGCTGGCAAGCATGGCGATCGGCCAGATCGCCACAGTGACACCGCTCCAAGTCACCGTTGCAACGGCAGCCATTGCAAACGGCGGGCGAGTCATGGTGCCGCGACTGATCAAGTCTGAGCTGGCGCCGGAATACTCAGTCGATTTGAAACAGCATGGCGTGAGAGCCGAACACCTCGAACTATTGCGAAAGGCGATGCACGAAGCAGTGGCTTCGCCCGATCGCCCGGGGCACAGCGTCGTGGTGGATGGAGCGGCCGTGACTGGCGCGACCGGCACCGCTCAGTGGCAAATTTTCGAGGACGCCAGCAAGAATCGCTGGCTCTCGTGGTTCACCGGCTATGCGGTGGCGGATAAGCCGCGATATGCGTTCTCAGTTTTGTATGAGGGCGCACCAGGGGAACGCCGCGGCGACCAGGCAGCCGCAACGATCGCGAAGGAAATCACCGAGCAACTCCGTGGAAGGAATCTGCTCGAACTTGGCACGCCGCTGAACCAGCCGCCGGCTGTCTGGCGAGCGGGAAGACGACTGCTCACGGATGCCTGGCTGAAGGCAGCAGAATCCGACGCGAAAGGCGATAACATTGTCTTCTATGACGGAACGAAGACCACCAGCGTCGATGGGGAAGAAGGTGCCATGCGTTTTACCGGCGACATCGTGGTGGTGAATCTTCAAGGGCCGCAGGCGAGCACTTGCACCCTGATGGTGGGTGAACGCATTTCCGTCACTTTGTCAAAGGCAGCACTGCGGATTGTGGGACCTAGTCAAACCGAACGGGACGTCGCCGTCGATCGGTTCGCCGCGATCGCGAAGGCGCGGGCTAGCCGCGAGGCACGGCGCTGACCCAAGATCACGAATCCGCTTCAATCTCCAGCACGATCACGCGTGTGCTCCAGCCGGTGCTGGCATGCGATTCGATTTCAAGCGCGCGCGGCAGGCCGGGCGGAAGTTCGCACTCAACGGCCTGCACCTCGGTATGCTGCGGCGTGTTCGCGGCTTCCGCCAGGGCACCACGAAGCCGCTGCTGCGCCGACTCGTGCTGTGCGGTGACTTCGCGCAGATGCTGGCGCGCGGCGAGTGCGGCGTCGCTTTGCTCATCGTCCAGGGTGCTGACTCGCACGGCGGCTTCCCTCAATTTGCCCTCCAGCTCTCCCGCCTCGCGAGCTTCGGATGGGGTGGCGAAAAATGAGACGTGCAGCAGCGCACGCCGCACGGTCTTGTCCGTTTCGTTGCGCAGGGTCGCGACCACGTTGCCATCCAGCACCTCGCTTCGGATGACGGTAACCGCAGGCAGCGCCGCACTTCGGGGGTGTCCAGCCAGTGAGGCCACGCCGACGGACGGCTGCTTGAGCAGTGCGGACACATCCGCGGCACGAACCACGGTGCCCGATTCAGGTTCGAGCAGCACGCCCAGCACATCCCCTGATGTGCCGAGCACCGCGCTGCCAGCATAGGATGCCGCAGACGCCTGACTTAACTGATAATGCACCAGGCGCTCGCCCGGGCGGACCTGGGCGATATTCAGCACCAAGCCCTGATCATTCAGCCCCAGCGTGTGCCCGGCGACAAACACATCCGATCCTTCGCTCGCCGCGTCATTCGACAAGCGGAGTCCAACCCCTCTTTGCCGGAGCGGAAATATCGCGACGCCTGTGCCGCGATCCGCAATGACTGCGGCGGGCTCCTCCGAGCGCCCATCTGGCAACTGAAGCTGGATCTTGCTCGCTCCGTCGAGTGCATCCAGCACGGTGACAACCTGGTCACCGTCGCCGATGATGCAGCCAGAAGCGGTCGAAAGCGGTGAGCCTTTCGCATCCAGTGCAAGCACCGTCACGCGGCTGTGCGCAGCGAGTTGATTGACGGTGTCCCGCGGGAAAGCGGGCTTGTTGCTGAACTGCAGGCGCCCGACAATTACGGGGATGCCGCGTCTGATTTCGTAGCCATCCAGGGAAGGCAGCGCCTCACCAGCTGCATCCGTCTGGTCCACAACCGGCATCGAATCCGCTTTGAACTCACGCAGGCGAAAAGCCGCCGCGGCGATGAGTGTCATCGAAACGACGATGACGCCGACCTTAAGCCAGCCGCCGCCCTCCGAACTCCGGCAAATGAAATCCGCCATGGTGGTGGGAGCCTTCATGCCCCGCCGCCAGCAGGTGTCGGTCAGGCGCAGTGCGCCGGCATTGAGCAGCGCGAGCAGCGTCTGCTCATCGTGCTCGCCGATGACGGCACCTGCGCGGTGCACCTGAAACTTCTTTGGCATGGACGACAAATATGCCCCCAAGAGCCGAAGCCGTCCAACGGCGGCGCACACTTGTTTGTGCCAGCACCTTTGCGCGCAAATCGCTCAGAGACGGTCGCGGAGCTTGCGCAGCAGCCGCGGATTGCGCTCCAGTTCCTCAACCAGAGTCGTGAGCACGCGCAAGGTCGCCCGGCTGATGTGGTGCTCCATGCCTTCCACGTCACGGTGCACCTGCGCCGCATCCAGTCCGAAGCCGCCCAGCAAACGGGTGAGCACATCATGCCGGTGAGCGATGTCCTGGCCCACGCTGCGCCCCAGGTCCGTGAGCGTGATCCCGCGATAGCGCTCATAGACGACATAGCCGTCCGAGGCGAGACGCTGGATCATGTTTGTCACGCTGGCCTGGGAGATGCCCAGTTGCGAGGCGATGTCCACGACCCGGGCATACCCCTTGGCGGCGATCAGATTATGGATCTGCTCGAGATAGTCCTCCGTCGCCTTCGAATGGGGAGCGGCGGCGCGGCGAACGGGCTTCTTGCGGGCGGCGGGCATGGACGGGCGATGATGAACGAAGCGGAAGCAAAGGCAAGGAAACAAAACAAAGCTTGCTCTTGAAAACAAAATTAGCCCAGGCTAATACCGCAGCCGATGAACGCCCACCGAGTGCCTGAAAGCACCTGCAGCCTGCCGGAGTCCAATAACTCCGTGGCAGTCCCGCGCGCGGCCGGCTTCTGGAGGAAGCTGTTCGCCTTCTCCGGGCCGGGCTACATGGTGGCGGTCGGTTACATGGACCCGGGGAACTGGGCCACGGACATCGCCGGCGGCTCCAAGTTCGGTTACTCGCTGCTGAGCGTGGTCCTGCTGTCCAACCTGATGGCCATCCTGCTGCAAAGCCTGTGCGCCCGCCTCGGCATTGCCACGGGGCGCGATCTTGCGCAGCTGTGCCGGGATCGCTGCTCACCACCGGTGAGTTTCGTCCTTTGGATTCTGGCGGAAACCGCGATCATCGCGACCGACCTTGCTGAAGTGATCGGTTCGGCCATCGCGCTGAACCTTCTCTTTGGCATCCCCCTCGCCTGGGGCGTGGTGATCACCGCCGTGGACGTGCTTCTGATCATGTTTCTCCAGCATCGCGGCTTCCGCCTGCTGGAGGCATTCGTGATCGCCTTGATCGTGGTCATAGGCGGCTGCTTTGCCGCCGAGATCTTTTTTTCCCGCCCCTCTGTCGCTGCGGTGCTCGGTGGATTTGTGCCCACCGCGCAGATTGTAAAGAATCCGGAGATGCTCTACCTCGCCATCGGCATTCTCGGCGCCACGGTCATGCCGCACAATCTGTATCTGCATTCTTCAATCGTGCAGACCCGGCAGTATGCACGCACCGAGCAGGGCCGGCGTGAAGCGATCAAATTTGCCACCATCGACTCCACCACCGCGCTGATGTTCGCACTGTTCATCAACGCAGCCATCCTCATCGTCGCCGCCGCCACCTTTCACACTCAGGGCAGGCACGACATCGCGGAGATTCACGATGCCTACCAGCTGCTCACCCCAATGCTCGGCGTCGCGGGTGCGAGCACCGTGTTCGCGATTGCATTGCTGGCCTCCGGACAGAACTCCACGCTGACCGGCACGCTGGCCGGGCAGATCGTGATGGAGGGCTTCCTCAATATCCGCCTGGCACCGTGGCTGCGGCGTTTGATCACGCGCCTCGCCGCCATCATCCCTGCTCTGGCAGTAACTCTCATCCAGGGCGAGCACGGCACGGCGAAGCTGCTGGTGCTCAGCCAGGTGATACTGAGTTTGCAGCTGTCTTTCGCCGTCGTCCCGCTGGTGATTTACGCGGGCAACAAAAAGCTCATGGGTGCCCTCGTGGCGCCACGCTGGCAGCTCGCGCTGGCCTGGCTCGTCGCCGCGATCATCATCGCCTTGAACGTCAAGTTTGTGCTGGATGCCATTACCGGCGCATCCCCCGACTGATCTTCTGATTACGCGACATCGGACCCGCTCCCCGCCAGGCCACAAAGACAAAAGGCCGGCCCCATAACGGAGCCGGCCTTTGCAAAATCGAACAACAAAACGCGTCAAACGTCGAGCTTCGTCCACGCCGCATTCTTCTTCGAGGAGGCAACGACCGCTTCAATGAAGGCCATGCCACGGACGCCGTCGTCGATCTTGGGGAAGTCGTTGGCGGGATCGTCTTTTGCGAGCTTGGTCTTGGCGATGCGAGCGCGAATCGCGTTGGCAAAGTTCTTGTAGATGTTCGCAAAGGCTTCGAGGTAGCCCTCGGGATGCGCGGGCGGCGTGCGACCGGCAGCGAGCGCGTTCTTGCCCAGGTAGCCGTTGGCGGTGCGATAGACCTGCATCGGCTGGTCGAGCCACTTCACGAGCATCGTGTTTGGCTCCTTCTGGTGCCACTCGATGCCGCCGAGTTCGCCATAGACGCGGATGTTGAGGTTGTTCTCTTCGCCCACGCTGATCTGCGAGCTGTGCAGCACGCCCTTGGCACCGCCTTGGAAGCGCAGCAGCACGTTCACATCGTCGTCGAGCTTGCGGCCCTTCACGAAGCTGGTGATGTCGGCGGCGAGTTCTTTGATCTTCAAGCCGGTGATGTATTCGGCCAGGTTCTCGGCATGCGTGCCGATGTCGCCCACGCAACCACCCGCGCCGCTCTTCTTCGGATCAGTGCGCCAGGCGGCTTGCTTCTGACCGCTCTCTTCAAGGCGCGTGGCGAGCCAGCCCTGTGGATACTCGACGACCACTTTGCGGATCTTGCCGAGCTTGCCTTCCTTGATCATGTCGCGCGCCTGCTTCACCAGCGGATAGCCCGTGTAGTTATGCGTGAGGCCATAAAGCAAACCGGTCTTCTTCACGATGGCGGCGAGTGCCTTCGCTTCCTTCAGGTTCAGCGTGGCGGGCTTGTCGCTCAGCACATGGAAGCCGTTTTCCAACGCCATCTTCGCGGGCGGGAAGTGCATGTGGTTCGGTGTCACGATGGCGACGAAGTCCATGCGCTGATCCGCAGGCAGAGCGGCTTCCGCTTTGATCATCTCCTCGAAGCTGCCGTAGCAACGATCCGGTGGCAGGAACAGATCAGCGCCGCTCGCCTTCGAACGCTCGGGGTCCGAAGAGAACGCTCCGCAGACGAGTTCGACCTGCTGATCAATCGCAGCGGCGATGCGATGCACGGCGCCGATGAACGCGCCACGACCGCCGCCAACCATGCCATAACGAATTTTCCGGCTCATGTGAGTGTGTTTTGTTGGGTTGAGATTGGATGAGAAAGGCGGCGATTGTGGAGCAGGCGGCGCATCTCGGCAAGGGCGGAGACGAGAGCGAGAGATTGCGAAGTGAAGCGCCGGAAAGATGGCTGGTGAGATGTGCAAGGCAGCACTCGTTCATGTGCCCGCCTTAACCTCTCGAACTGCTCATGCCCTGGCACCAAACATACGATCCGCTGCACAATGTTCTGCTCTCCACATGCGTTGCCGCCATCCCGGTGGTCGCATTGCTCGGCATGATCGCATGGGGACACATGCCCATCCATCGTGCCGCGATCGCGGCGCTGGTGCTGGCCATTGTATCCGCATGCATCGTGTTTGGCATGCCGTGGCAGACAGCCTCCATGGCTGCGGTGAACGGTGCTGCCTTCGGCCTCATGCCCATCGGCTGGATGGTGCTGAACATTATATTTCTGCATCGCCTGACCGTCGAGAAGGGCTGGTTCAACGTGCTCAAAGAACAGCTCGCCCGCCTCGCGCCCGACCCACGCGTGCAGGTGATCCTCATCGCCTTCTGCTTCGGCGCGTTCTTCGAGGGCACCGCCGGCTTTGGCTCCCCGGTCGCCGTCACGTCCGCCCTGCTGATGCAGCTCGGCTTTCGCCCGTTGCAGGCGTGCGGACTGTCACTGATCGCAAACACCGCCCCTGTAGCCTTCGGTGCGCTGGGCACCCCGCTCATCGCGCTGGAGGGCGTGACGCACATCGATGTGCTCACGCTGTCAAAGATGGCCG
>WBZU01003108.1_pt1 | contig 11054 bp, 10 predicted proteins | sample 5204311 | NCBI WGS metagenome assembly WBZU01 (sample SAMN12344359, study PRJNA552823) | activated sludge metagenome | biome: Activated sludge suspended growth; feature: Nitrification reactor; material: Wastewater; isolation source: activated sludge from nitrification reactor of wastewater... | reverse complement strand
AAGCCTTCGCGGAGGTCGTCGACGGGCAGGTGCTCGTGGAGGTGACGCTCTCCGATTCGGGCGACAGCGTGCGCGCCTACCTGTGCATGGAGCAGAGCGGCCCGAACGCGGGCGGCTACATCCCCGTCAGCCCCGGCGACAGCGTGATCATCGTCTGGCCGCTGTCGAACTACGTGGGGTGCTACATCGTCGGCCGCGTGGCTGACCTGGAGAACAGGCTCGCCGGGACATGTTGCGGGCTCGACACCTACGACCCGGCCGGCAAGCTCAAGCAGTTCCGGTGGCTCATCACGCCGCGGGGCGAGGTCTACGCGGTCCAGGCCGGCGGCGAAGTGCTCCTCAAGGCCGGCGGCGCGGGCGTGCGGATCGAGGGGACGCAGGTGCTCCTCAAGGGCGCGACGCATCTCGGGGCGGACTTCGCGGCCCCGCCGGTCCCCGGGGCCGTGCTGACCGGGGCGACCGAGAGCGCGTCGACGCCGGCGCAGCCGTACCTCCCGCCGCAGGGCGCGACGCTGACGGACCCCCCGTTCACCGGCAACGCGAAGGCGATCGTCCGCGTGACCGACGGCGTGCAGTCGAACGCCGCGATCGACCCGAAGTTCTGGGCGTGGAAGTCGGCGCTGGGGGTGTACCTCGCCGCGGTCGACACGTTCATTCAGGCGCTCGCCACCCTGAACCCGGGCACGATCGCGGCGGCGCTGCTGGTCTACCAGGCCGCCAAAATCGCCTACGACCTGACGCCGGACCCGACGGCGATCGAGTCGCAGCACAAGGGCGCGAGCGCGACGCACACCTGCCTCGACTGACCTGTCCCTAGGGTCACTCCACGAGGTCGCCCCACATGCCGCCGCTCGTCCTCATGATCTCGGCCATGTAGTCGTCGTAGTCGTCGCGGGTGATGCTGGTCTCGCCGCGCATCGCCGCGATCGCCCGCTGCTCGATCTGCCGCGCACGCTCGCGGCTCACGTCCCCGATCGCCTCGGCGACGTCGGCGAGCGTCATCCCGCCGCGCTCGGCCACGTCGAGCGAGCACGAGGTCGCCGGATCCACCTGCCAGGGCTCCAGCGCGCGGTCGCGGGCGTCGCGGCGCATGATCGTGATCGAGCCGCCCTCCGTGAGCTCCAAGTACGTGTTGTGCCGGCAGCCGACCCACGGGCAGGGGCGCATCTCCGGGCACTCGCCGCGGGTGCGCGGTCGCTCGGCGGCGACGCGTTCGGCCTCGGGATAGAGCAGCCGGAAGATCGGCGCGTCGCGCTCGATCACGGGCAGGCGGATCGCGGTCGGCCGGGAGCGCACCGCCAGAGGGTCGGCGTCCTCGGCTGGATCGTCCATCGGCGGGGGCGCCAGCGCGGCGACGAGGCGGACGGCGCCCGCGTGCTCCCTGGCGAAGTCGGGCAGCGGCAGGTGGCCGACGGCCGCGCGGACGACCGCGACGCGCTGGAGCGGGGCGAGGCCGACGAGCGGGGCGTCGAGCTCGCGCCCGAGGCGGATCGACCAGTTCCGGACGTCGGCGTCGTCGGCGAGGACGAGGGTGTCGGGCCGCTCGGCCAGCCACCCGGCAATCGCCTCGTCGCGGCGGCGCAGGTAGGCGGGAGTGAGCCGCTGCGCGGGGACGCGGACCTCCTGGTCCGGCGCTGCCGGCACCGGGGCGAGCGCGACGTACCACGGCCGGCCTGTCTTCGCGGCCAGGTAGCGATGCACGTCCCACAGGGGGCCGTAGCTGCAATCGCGCGCGGGCAGCGTCGCGCCGGTGCGCAGGGCTTGATGACCGACCAGAACCTCGTTCCACATACGGCGGCTTGGACGGCCACCGTAGCCGATCTGTTCACTCGGTCGCTGCGCGGGGCCACTGCCGCACGCGCAGGTCCTCCGGCCACTCCGCCGGGTCGCCGCCCTTGGGGTCGCGCAGGTGAAGCACGCGCTGCCCGTCGGCGATCTCGATGACATCTCCGCAGCGCTCGCACCGATCGCCGTCGAATCGTTCTCCCTCGCAGCTCCGGCAGGACGGCACGCCACGCGCGCGCGCTCCGAGCTGCTTCACGAAGCAGGCGACCTCGGCACGGTCGCACTGGCGCACGATCGAGCGGATCCACGAGACGTCGCACGGCCGCGCACCGGGTCCGCTCTCGCCCCCGACGATGATCCACGACAGGGCAGGCCCGCGGACGGCGCTGCACACGTCGCCGCTCAAATGGCCGCTGAAACGCCGCGCGCTCGGCACCCCCTCGCAGCCGTTGCAGCCGTCGGTCTCGGGATCGTCGCTCTCGTCGGGGCAGTGCAGGAAGCGCCCGAGCAGCCACTCCTCGCGCAGCCGAATCGGCCCGAGCAGCGGCTCGGCGGAGATGAATCGCACCGCCGCGGGCACCTGGAGGAGCAGCGGGATCCGCTCGTCGGCGGTCGCCTGGTCCTCCGTGGAGACGCCGAGCCAGACGTTCGGCAGGGGCCAGACCCACGGCAGGCGCTTCTGCAGCGTCTTCATGTCGGGCAACTGCGGGTAGGCGAAGAGATCGATCGGTCGCGTACCCTTCGGCCATCCGCCCCGCGGGGCTCGGGCATCCCAGATCACCCACCGTCTCTCGCTCGCCTCGCGGTTGATCGTCTCCTCAGTGTTCTCCAGGCCGAAGAGATGGGAGAAGAACTCGACCATCCTCGCCGGCCGCTTCGTCAACACCTGATACGTGTGATGGGGGGTCGCCGCCATCATGGCGAACACCGCCGCGATGAAGTCGAACGGCACTCCCTCGCCGAACAGGTCCGACATGCTGTTCACGAACACCCGCCGCGGCTTCTTCCACGACAGCGGATCGGCGAGGCGAGCGGGGTCCGTCTCGAAGTCGCCCGTCCACCGGCCGCGGTCGTCGACGACCCGCAGATAGCCGGCCTGGCCCATGGCGCGCAAGCGCTTCGCCATCGTCTCGGCGTAGCAGTTCTTGCAGCCCGGCGAGACCTTGCGACACCCGCGGACGGGATTCCACGTCGCGTCGGTCCACTCGATGTTGCTCTGACTCATGCTCCGTGGACGGCGCGGGCCGCGTCGGCATTCAGCCGATCGAGCCGTGCGCGTCGGCGGTCGGCGATCGCGTGCCAAAACGCGCGCATGACCGGCCCGCTGTTCTTGGCCTTGCGCTCGGCGGCGCGCAACCGGCGGGCGACCCCGGCGATCGTGGCGATCTGGTCCAGCACGTGCTCGGAGGTGGAGGCGAGGTCGGCGACGCTCTGCATGCCGCGGATCACGTCGTCGACGGAGGGGGCGGTGGGCATGCGGCGGGTTCTACCACCGGCCACCACGCCTCCATCGCGCGGGTCTCCCGGCGCATGAGGGTGACGAGCACGGCGTCGTCCAGGGCCTCGTAGCCGCCGGGCCAGTGCCGCACGCGCAGGCGCACGGCGTAGCACTCGTCGGCGGGCTGCCCGGCGAGCTGGAAGCGAATCGCGTGCGTCTCGAAGACCGGCCGGTCGTAGCCGCCGATCCGAGCGGTCGCGCGCCGTAGCACCCGGGCGCCGCTGCCGGTATCGCCGGTCTGGTCGTTCTTGAACAGCCCGAGGGCCGCGAGATCTTCGAGGGTCATGCGGTCTTCGACGCTCGCGGTCGTGGGGTCTTCACCTGGGCCGCCCGCCACCGCGAGCTGAGCGGATCGAACGGCGCCGGCTCCAGCGCGCCGGGCAGGTACAGTGGGTGCCCCGGCGACCCGTCGGCGTTGACGGCCAAAGCCGAGACGTTCTGGGCGCCGGCGAGCAGCTCCGCCAGCCGCCGCACCCGCTCCGGTCGGGCGTGCCGACCCCACCCGCAGACGACCCGGAGCGTCTCGGGCCGCGCGAGCTCGGCCGCGATCGCCGCGTCGTTCCCCGGGCCGACCGGATCGGGCACGGCCCACAGGCCACGCGGGTCCGTGCTCCGGAGCGCGTAGGCGTTCAGGATCGTCAGGGCGTCGAAGCCCCAGGTCCGGGCGAACCCCATGCACCGGCGGATCGTCGGGTCGTCCTCCGTCTCGGTCGCGGTGGACGGGTTGAGGAGCAGGAAGACGCACGTCGAGCCCGGGCCCAGCGCGGGCTCCAGCGTCCCCTGCAACCGGGGCCGGCGGAGGGTGTAGCGGTACAGCGGTGGGCTCTCGGGCGACCACGTGGCGAGGGGCAGGTCCATCGGTCGGCAGACGCCCGCCCGCGGCCGGAGATTCACCCGCGGGCGGCCTGCGCATTCGGGCCAGGTCGGCGGGCCCGGTGTAGGGTGCGCGCGTGCCCGCCCTGCTCGGCCAAGCCTCGATCGTCCTCGAACAGTCTGGCCTGCCGCCCTTGCCCGCGGGCCGCAGCCGCAACGACGGCGCGATCGGCACGCCCGTCAACGTCCGCAACGCCGACAACACGAACGTGAAGAAGTGGCGCTGGGAGCTCGCCAAGCCCCGCGCGTCGGCGGCGACCCTCTCGTCCACCCAGGGGCCGACGACCAGCTTCACGCCCGACACCGACGGCACCTACCTCCTGCGGCTGTACGTCAACGAGGGCAAGGCCGTCACGCAGCGGCAGATCGTCCTGTTCGCCGTCAAGTCGCTCGCCGGCATCCGCTACCCGGCGCAGGGCGAGGCCGCCGAGGCGACCTGGCCCTCCGTGTACACCGGCCTCCAGAACGAGACCGGCTGGTGGGAGGACATGGACGAGATCCTCCGCGCCAACCAGAGCTCGATCAACGGCTCCATGGTGACGGCGGTCGCCGAGCCGGCGCTGCCGAACAGCCGCGAGCTCGCCGCGGGCCCCGGCATCACGCTCACCGACAACGGTCCGGGCTCGACGCTGGAGATCAGCGCCGCGCTCGTCGCTGGCGTGGAGGCGCTCGACGACCAGCCCGGCAACCCCGAGAACCTGCGGGGCGTGAAGACCGACCAGCCGCCCACGCGCTCGGCGGCCGACTACGGGCAGGTCAACCTCGGCAGCGAGGCCGTCGCCGGCAAGGGCACGAAGGCCAACTACGCGACGATCGCCGGCGGCCTCAACAACCTCGCCTCCGGCGTCGGGTCGGCGGTGCTCGGAGGCCAGGGCAACACGGCCTCCGGCGCCGACGCGGTGGCGGTCGGCGGCAGCTCCGGTACGGCCAGCGGCGACCGCTCGGCCACGGTCGGCGGCCTGACCCCGACCGCCTCGGGCGCGCGCGCGTTCGTTGGCGCCGGCGACACCGGCATCGCCAGCAACACGAACGCCGCGGTGGTCGCGGGCCACACGAACACCGCGTCGGGGGTCAACTCGGCAGTGGTCGCCGGCGACACGAACACCGCGAGCGGCACCCAGGCCGTCGTCCTCGGCGGCAACACGAACCAGGCGCAGGCCGAGGGCAACGTCATCGGCGGCGGCTCGGGGAACCTCACCAGCGCGAGCAACGCCGGGGTGCTCACCGGCTCGGCGAACAGCGCCCTAGGGATCCGCTCGGCGGTCGTCGCCGGGCAGGCCAACAGCGCATCGGGGCAGAACTCCGGCGTGGTCGCCGGAGACACCGGCACCGCGTCGGGGCTCGGCAGCTTCGTGGGCGCGGGCGACACCTGCACCGCCTCCGGCACGCATGCCGTGGTCGTCGGGGGCGAGCTCAACGGCTGCTCGGGCATACGCGGGTTCGTCGGCGCGGGCACGACCAACCTGATCGGCGTCAACACCGACGCTGTGATCTGCGGCGGCGCGAACAACAGCACCGGCGACGACTACACGGCGATCCTCGGCGGTAGCGGCAACGGGGCCTCGGGGCCCTACTCGACCTGCGTCGGCGGCAACGCGAACACTTCCGGCGGCACCGCCTCGTTCGTCGGCGGCGGCGCCAGCAACAGCGCGACCGCCGACCACAGCACGATCGCCGGCGGCGCGGCCAACAGCGCCAGCGGCAACTACAGCTCGGCGCTGGCGGGGCGCGACTGCTTGGCCAGCGCCACCGACAGCCATGCCCTCGGGCGCTCGGCGCAGGCCAGCCACAGCGGCTCGATGGTGCTCAAGGACGGCGGCGCGACCACGCAGAGCTCTACCGTCTCGAACGAGCTCACGCTGCGCTTCGACGGCGGGATCCGCCTGGTCTGCTCGGGCGCCAAGATCACGCGGCGCCTCGGCACGAGCACGAACAACTACTCCGAGGTCATGCAGGGCCAGCAGAGCACGACCGACGGCGTGGCGCAGTTCGTCAGCCTCGTCACCGTCCCCACGAACGGCGACGTGACGGTCCGCGGCGTGCTCAAGGGCAAGCGATCCGGCTCGGCCGACCAGAAGGCCCTCGCGTTCTGGGCCGACTATACGAACAACGGCGGCGTGGTGGCCCTCACCGGCGGCGCGGCCCACTTGAGCGACACAAAGAACACCGCCGGCGCCGCCGGCTGGGTCGCGGCGGTCGGGATCAGCGGCACGGCGATCCAGCTCCAGTTCACCGGCGCCGCCGCCACCACGATCCGCTGGACCTGGGAGTTCGAGGTCCACTACGGAGGCCAGACGTGACGTTCTTCGCCCAGCGCGCGAACCTCCTGGTGTACCAGGGGCTCCCGTTCTCGCAGGTCTTCCGCTTCGACGAGCCCGACCCGACGGCGCCGCAGTACACCCAGCCGCTCGACCTCACCGGCTACACGCTCGTCGGGCAGGTGGAGGCGCAGCCGAAGGTCAAAGCCTACGGGATCGACATCCTCGCCGACCCGCCGGCGCCCGGCCTCTACGTGCTCGCGCTGGTCTACATGGGCGTCACGTACACCATGGAGATCGAGGTCCTGCCAGGCGAGACCGCGAAGGAGCTCCAGGAGAAGATCCTCAAGGCGCTCAAGAACCTGGACCTGCCGCTGTCCGCCTGCGCCCCGTCCTGCGCCGACGCCTGGCACATCGTCGCCGCGTGGTACTGGCCGGGCGTCGAGTGGTCGCTGGACATCGTGTCGCAGCCGGACGACGACCTCGACATCGACGTGCAGCAGGAGAACATCCCCCTGCTGGAGTTCGCCGAGGCCGCGGTCGTCGACGGCGACTACACGAAGGTCACGCTGACGCTGACCTCCGAGCAGACCGCCGGGCTGCCGATGGCCGGCGACGGGCCGCTGCGCTGGCGCCTCGTCGCGGTAAACGACATCAACCCGCAGGACGTCAAGCTGCTCGTCTGCGGCCTGCTCATGGTGGCGCGCACATGAGCCTGCTCGGCCTCTCCCCGCTCGGCACAGAGCTCGGGCCCTGGGGTGGCCCGGGCCTGATCACGATCTTGGGCGTCCTCCCGGTCGCCATGAACCAGATCTCGATCGTGTTCGACCGGCCCGTGCGCGCCCGCAACGACGCGGCGTTCGACGACGGATGCACCGTCGACAACTTCATCCTGACCGGCATCGACCCGACCATCTACCCGCAGAACGGCACACCGTTCATCCCCAAGGGAAAGTTCAAGCCCACGCGCGAGCTGACGCCGATGCACATCGCACCGGCCGACGACGATCCGACGCAGCTCATCCTGACGACCGATGCGCCGCTGGAGCGCCTCTGCGAATACGAGCTCTCGGTGCTCGACCTGCGGGGCGACGCCGGCGAAACGTTCGCCGGGCCGACCGAGTGGCCGCTCAAGGCCCTGTCGCCGAGCATCCGCCCGGTGCGCCTGACGATCCTGGAGGCGCCGTCGGACCCCTACCTCGACATCGCCAACGGCTACTACCCGGGCCCGGGCAACATCGTCGGGATCACGGGCTGGGAGCTCGCCGAGAACCTCGACTGGAAGAAGCACGGCGGGGTCGCCAGCGCGAAGAAGCGGATCGCCCGCCGCATCCTCTCGGGGCGCGGCAAGTTCCTGATCTACGGCGCGCGCTACGGCGTGGAGCACAACGTCAAGGGCCTCCTCCGCCCCGGAGAGCTCCAGCGGCTTGCGAACGACGTGCTGGTCCAGGTCCGCCTGGAGCCCGACGTCGTCCAGGCGGAAGTCACAGCGACCGCCGACCGCAACAGCGTCGACATCACCGTCCGCGCCGTGATCCAGAGCAACACGCCGGTGGTCGTCCGGCAGATCGTCGCCTTCTAGCCATGCTGACCTCGCAAGACCTGTTCCTCGCCGGCCGCGCCGCCCTGCTCGCCGCCCCCGGGTCCAAGTACACGCCCGAGGTGATCGACGCGCAGGGCAGCGACGTAAACCTCTTCCTCAACCTCGTCGCCACCGTCGGCGAGGAGGTGTCGCGCGAGGGGCAGCTCCAGGACAACGCCCGGTACCTCGGCACCGCGCCGAGCGTCGGCGACGAGGCGGTGGACCGGCTGGCGTTCGACATGACGGGCGGCGAGGTCGTCCGGTTCGAGGAGGTCCCGGCCTTCGCCGAGGTCCTGCTCTCGCGCCAGAACACCTACGCGATCACGCTCGACAAGGACACCGTGATCGCCTCGCAGGCGGGCGTCACCTTCCGGACGATCCAGCCCGTCTCGTGGGCGGCGGGCGACTCGTCGACCAAGGCCGTCAGCGTCCTGTGCGAGACGACCGGCACCGCCGGCAACGTCGACGCCGGCACGATCACGGTCCCGCCCCGCGACATCGGCGACAGCACCCTCTCGGTCACGAACCCGGAGCCCGCCGCCGGCGGCCGGCCGCGCGAGACCAACGCCGAGCTGGTCCAGCGCGTGCGCGGCTGGTTCATCGCCAACCAGCGCGGCACCCTCGCCGCGATCGAGTTCGGCGCGCGCCAGGTGCCCCAGGTCGTCCAGGCATCGGCGATCGAGGTCTACGACGGCGAGGACGTGTTCCCGGTCTGGCGCGTCAAGCTGACGATCGGCGACGTGAACGGCCAGGCGAACAACGCCCTGGTGACGCTGGTCCGCGACAAGCTCCAGGAGTACCGCGGCGCCGGCGTCCCGGTGCTCGTGCGCGCGGCCGTGATCCAGTACGTGACGATCATCTGGACCGGCCTGTCGTTCAAGCTCGGCTACAACGGCCAGGCTGTACTCGAAGACCTGTTCTCGCGGTGCATCTCGGCCGTCAACGCGCTCGCGCCGGAGGAGACCCTGGAGCGCGCGCTGCTGTTCCAGGCCGCCAAGAACACCCCGGGGCTCTACGTGCCCGCCGGCTCGCTGCTCGCCCCGTCGACCGACGTCATCCCCGCCGTCGGCTACACGATCCGCGTGCGCCGCCAGAACATCAGCTACCAGGCGTGACGATGGCCGGCTACGCATACATCGAGCCGCAGGAGTGCGCCGAGGGGCTCTGGTGGTGCCCGCGGTGCGCGTGCGCGCAGGAGTTCGACGTCGCCGCGGGGTTCCGGCGGGGCGACGACGCGGCCCCGCTCGACTGCCTCGTCTGCGGCCACCAGATCGGCTTCGCCTCGATCCGCGTCGAGACCTACCCCTTCCCGCCCGTCGAGACCCAGCGCCCGACCATGACCGCCGAGGAGCGCCAGGCCGGCCGGCTCCGCCTCCAGCGGCGGATGTTCGGCGAGCTCGCGCCGATGCTCCGAGCCGCCGCCGCGCAGGCACCCCCGCCCGACCTCGAAACGGCGCTCGCCGACGAGATGGCTAGTATCCGGAGAGGCCGATGAACGTCGCCGACATCGAGACGCTGATCCGCCGGGTGATCCCCGCTCACGAGGCCGCGGCGCTGCTCGACGGCCAGTCGCGGCCGTTCTACCTGGCGATCGCCCGGCTGTTCGAGGTCCTGTCGATCCGCCGGCGCCAGCGGACGCAGGCGACCTACCTGCTCCCCAACGCGACGCAGACCGACCCGCCGGCGAGTCTCGGCCGGCGCGCGCGCCTGTCCGTCACCATGCGCGCGGCGGGCAACCTCGATCGCGCGCTCAAGATCACGCCCGGCGCGTGCGTGCTGGAGGGCCCCAGCGGCCGCCTGTACGTCAACACCGAGACGATCGAGTGGGCTCGCCGCGACACCGTGACGAGCAAGACGGCGCGCTTCGAGTGCGTCGTCGGGGGCGTCGTCGGCAGCCTCGACTTCCTCACCGACCCCACCAGCAGCCAGCCGAACCGCGTCTCGACCGACTACGTGGAGCTCGCCGATCAGTCGCGCGGGCGCTCGAACACGAACGCGCGGATCGAGACCTACCAGGGCGCGAGCTCCGTGCGCGACGACGGCCGGCCGGCGACCTTCGAGTCGCAGGACCGCGGGCTCTACGTCGAGATCCTCGACTCCCCGTTCTCGCCCGGCAACAACGGCCGCATCATGCGGATCGCCGACTACGCGTGGCCGGGCGTGGAGGACCCGCCGGGTACGAACGCCCGCCCCGGCTACGCCGTCTGCGACGACGCCGTGCGCGACTACTGGCTCGCCGCGCGCCAGGACGACGGCGGCGTGTTCACCGACTACACCGCGCAGCTCAACGACTACACGGTCAACGACGTCCCGCTGCTCCCCGCCGCGCCGGTCGTCGGCGACGCGTTCTACTTCGCCGTGCCCCAGCTCGGCCTCGTGGTCGGGCAGGCCGTGTCGCTCTACCTCGACATCTCCACGCCCGCGGTCGGCGACTTCAAGATCACCTGGGAGATCTGGAACGGCGGCGCCTGGGTGGCCCCCGCCGACGTCCGCGACGACACCAACGGCTTCCGGGCCTCGGGCAACGTCAGCATCGGCCTCGGGCAGAGCGCGACGACGGTCGACGGCGTGACCGGCTTCTGGATCCGCGCGCGCGTGTCGGCGTTCACGTCCCTCACCACGCAGCCCCTCGCCGCCTACGGCTTCCCGCGCATCTACCAGCCCCTCATCTTCGATCCCGGCCCGGTGCAGTGGGCCGTCCGCGACTGGAAGGACCTGGGGATCGTGCTCGACGAGATCCAGATCGAGCGCAACGGGCGGAACGACGACCTGTTCATGCAGGGCGACCAGCGCGGGCTCTACCTCCAGCGCGGCGAGTCGGAGGACCAGTTCCGCAAGCGCATCGCGCAGATGCCCGACTCCGTGAGTCCGAACGCGCTGACGCGGGCCATCAATCGGATCCTCGCGCCGCTGCGCCTGCGCGGCCGCGTGCTCGACGTCGGCGACGAGGTGCTCGGCTTCTTCGACGACGTCGACTTCTACGACTACTACGGGCCCGGCGACCTCTTCCCCGAGAACCTGTGGAAGCTGCTGCTGTCGCTCAACGAGGCTTACGGCT
>WBZU01001199.1_pt1 | contig 11055 bp, 12 predicted proteins | sample 5204311 | NCBI WGS metagenome assembly WBZU01 (sample SAMN12344359, study PRJNA552823) | activated sludge metagenome | biome: Activated sludge suspended growth; feature: Nitrification reactor; material: Wastewater; isolation source: activated sludge from nitrification reactor of wastewater... | reverse complement strand
ACGTGTCGATCTCGGGCCAGCCCGGCCGGACGACGATGGTCAGCATCATCCAGCCCGGCGCCGCCGTGGACAGCTCGCTCGTGCACCAGACGCAGTACAGCCGGGTGCCGATCGACACGCCCGAGCGTGCCGATCGAAACGAGAGAAGAGAGACAGAGCGTCCCGCTCGCCGTAGGAACGAAACTGGCCATGGAATTCACGCTGCCGGAGGCCCCGAATGAATGGCTGTCCGCAAAAGGCATGATCGCCTGGGTCTGTCCGAAGGCCGACCAATACACATTTAGCCCTGGCATGGGAGTGCGCTTCACAGACATCTCCCCCGACACTCGCAATCGTGTAGTTGCGCTTGTGCATTCCGTGAAAGGCGCTCCACAGGGTGATCCTCTGTAGTCCGCCGCAACGCCAAGCCCGACAACACAGACCTCGACCGCCACCTACCGAGAACGAACGATGAAGTTCCCCGTCACGGCCACTCGCGAATATCAAGGCAAGACCCTGGACATCGATTGCGAGCAGGAAACCCTTTCCCTGCTTGATGACAAGGGGCAACGCCTGAGCACTCTCGGCTGGGGAACCCTCATCGAACATATGCTGTCCATCGACGAGGACACGCGCTTCGCACACAACCGCACGCATCCGCGAGCTCCACTCGCTATCAAAGTTCATTGCAGCACCGTTGATGGTAGAAGTTTTGACAGCTTGACCAGCGGAATCGGGGGCGGAGGATTGTTCATCGAGAGCAGTGCGCCGCTGGCGCCAGGAACAGAATTGAAGGTGGAGTTTGCGCTGCCGGATCGCCCAAATCAGAAATTTGAAACGCGGGCAAAGGTGGCCTGGACACGCAAGAAACCCGAGCGGTATTTGCTGTTTCCCGGAATGGGTGTCCAGTTCACCGACATCGCGCCCGAGACCCAGGCACGGTTGATCGAATTGGTCGACTCATTGAATCGGACCCGCACAACGACTTAATCTGTTCGACGGTAGCAGCCGCACACCCTCTCGTCCCCCGACCAGTCTTTGCCTACGCACTTGACCCACGACGCGCAAGCCTCACGTTAGCCATACCCAAGTCAAACCTCGCCTTGGAACAAACGCCGGCGCTGCGGCAAAACGGCCGGGGATGAACCTACGGAGATATTCCTCTAAAAGTTCATCACGATCCCTGTACCACAGCTTCTGTCGGCCCGAACCGGACGAACATCGGAATGATGAGCTCGAATGGGATGCGAGCTGTCACGTAAAGGATTCGGCAATGTGCGGCAAAGATCGCTTTACGTACAGCACCAACGGGGATAGAGATGACTAGCTGTGGGGCATTGGAGGCGGCAGAAAAGAATCCTCTATGAATGTGGTTTGGCGGGAGCCTCCTCATCCACCACAGGAGCTTGCCTCGCCGCTTCAATTGACTGTTCAAGCTCTTTTTGAGCAGAGTCCATTTCTGCGCGAATCGTGCGCATTTGCGGATCGACCGAACCTCGCACGTCCGCCACTGCCTGCCGGAAAGTCCGCACAGCCTCCCCCAGTCCCTCTCCCAACCCTTGCATGTCTTGGGCGGAAGGAACCCCCGCTTGCCCCTGGGCAGCCTTCGCTCGCATGGCAGCCTGAGCAGCCTGCACACGGGCGACCGCTTCCTTATTCACAATAGCTGACGGGCGCTTGGCCGCGGGCTTACTCTGAGCCGCCGCAGGAAGAGGAGGGTATTGCGCCCGCATGACCGGCGCAGGGGCGGCCATTCGATCTTCCATGGTGGGCGGCTGATGCTGTTGTGCAACCGCCGAACCCGGCGCAAGCTGTCCGGGAGTCACATTGGCGACCCTCGGCTTCACCGGCTGAGCCGACTGAGGCCCTTGAGGAGCCGCTGCAGCCATGAGGGCTGCCGTGGTTCCCGGCGTCAACTCAGGACCTGGTGTATAGGGAGCTGTGGCGACCGGAGCGGAAGGACTCTGAGCCACGGTGGCAGACTGTCCGGATGGAGCCACGTCAGGCAACGACTGAGCCTGGACAGCCGTTGTCGCGGGATCAGCCGCATCGGCTGTAGTGTCAGGAGGCGGAACCTCATTCACTTCCTTCTTGAATCCCCGCAAGGCCTTGCCGACCCCTTCACCGATTTGTGGAAGTTTCCCGGCCCCGAAAATGATCAGAACAATCACCAAGATGATAATCAGTTCGGAGAATCCCATGGTGCCAAACATGTTCGATATCCTTCCTCGGCAAATAGGAGCGGCGTGGGCGCAGCAGCGTCACTTCGGCTCAGTGCTTACCTCACGATAGCTGCCCGATGCAAAGGGTGTCAAGAAAGGGCGGGACCACTCGGGTGGAGGGAATGGTTCGACTCAACCGGCAGCGGCGGAAATCGCGATGAGTTCCGTTTGCACCGGCTGACCGTACACCGCCGCATCGCTGGCCGAGAGATACACATCGAGCTCGCTTCTGATACCGAAGTCATCGGGCAAATAGATACCCGGCTCGATGGAAAAGCAGGTGCCCGGCAGCAGCCGGCGCGCATCCTGCGTTTCCAGGTTGTCGATGTTGGCGCCGTTTCCATGCACTTCTTCACCGATCGAATGGCCGGTGCGGTGGACGAAATACTTCCCGTATCCGGCATCCTGTATCACCTGGCGGCAGACATCGTCCACTTCCCATCCGAACGGGAATGCCCCGGCCCGCACGCGCTGTTGCACGAAGCTGACCGCCGCATCCCGGGCACGCCGGACCGTCTGAAAGACCTCTTGATGCCGTGTCGGGACGGTCGAGCCGACATACCCGGTCCATGTGATATCCGCATAGACAGCTCCCGCATCCGGCTGCTTGGCCCACAGGTCGATCAGCACAAGATCGCCTGGTCGGATGGGGGCGGAACCTTCCGGGCGTGGCCCATAATGAGGATCTGCACTATGTGCATTCACGGCAGCAATCGGCGGGCTTGAGGTCACCAGCCCACGAGCCTCCATGCGGCTCAGGATGAATTGCTGCACATCATATTCGGTCAAGGCGCGCCCGCGGGCGAGCGTACCGCCCACACATTCGAAGGTCTCGTCCACGATCGCGCGCAATCCCTCAGCCGCGACTTGATGCGAGGCCAATTGACGCTCATTCCATACGGCTTCGAACTGTTGAACTAAATCGGCCGACGTCACCACCTCCACGCCAAAACCGCGTATCAACTCAATCGTGCCGGCATCGACCCGGGACAGGTATGGGATGGCATTCATCGGCGAATATTGCATGGCAATTCGCTTCGTCGCTGGAAGGAACGACGCGAGCGCCGCCTGCTGCTCCCGCCAGGACACATACAACCGTATGTCACCGGGCAATGGCTCCAGCACATGCGGTTCGATACGATGTTGCAGCTTGACCGGCATACCTACGGCCGGAACCCAGTAGTACCAGCGGCGCGTCACATGGAGCGACGGGTCCAGCTTCAATACTCGATAGGCAATGGGATCCAGGTGGCGAAAGTCGTAAAAGAGCCACCCATCCAGTCCAGGCTGCTCCCGGATGGCTGCCTGAATTCGACTCACCTGCGCGTGACAGGCAGAAGAGGTTTCCATGAACCGCATCATAGCCGCATTTTCGAATCGATACTACTGGGGCACCGCCTGTGTTCTTCGTTCAAGCAATGATACAATGCGCTGCAATTGCCATGGCTCTTCCACCTCCGACAGATCTCACCCAATACCGCGTTACCTTCTTCTTCGGACCGGAAGCCGTTGAGCATCGACCGGATCTCCTACGCTGCGTCTTCAACGTCAAAAAACGCAGTTGGAAGGGCGGGGTCCAGGTAGGGGTGGACCTCGCGCAGTCCCTTGTCGACAAGGTTCGCGTAGACATCGGGCTTTCTTCTTGGATTCAAGACCAGCTGCGCGACATGGACCACGAGGACCGCGCGGACACCGCGCAACGAGCCGATGACCTATTCATTCAGTCTCTCTCCACCTGCGCACTGAATCTTGCCCTCCGCATCGGTCTCGAACAGCACAATCAAATCATTGAAGCCGCACAGTTCGCCAACGATCTTGAGCGCCTCATCAGGGAAGCTCCGGCGGAAATTACCGATCGAATTCGGCTCGAACTGGATCTCGCCGCTCCTTCCGATCTCACCTAGGCAGCATGGCCTGCAGCAAACCCGGAAGGGGTTTGAAAATGAGGATGAATTTGTTATAACGACAACGGAGTACTCTGAATTGCGCACGGTTCATCGCACTCATCTTTTTTCCGCTCGTCCCCGAACTTCAGCCCCAAGGAGGCACTGAACGTGAACGTCTCTATCAATCCGCGCTTCAAAAGACGCCGCAGCCTCTGGTCACAGGTCCTCGCCCTTGGTGTGGTGGCGCTCTGCTCGCTGGCCATCCTGGTCGCGCCGGTATCGGCCCAGGACTCGAACGTCCCCGTCTCCTCCAGCGATTCCAGTGCGTCCGGCATCGGCGTGCAAGCCGGCTCTGCGCTCGCCACCATTGTGTACTTCCCTCTCAAGCTCGCCTTCGCCATCGGCGGAGGAGTGGTCGGGGGTTTGGCCTATGGCTTCTCCGGCGGCAGCGAGCAGACGGCCAAGAACATTTGGATTCCCAGCGTCTACGGCACGTACATCATCACGCCCGATCACCTCAAAGGGGATAAACCCATTCGGTTCCTCGGTGTGTCGGGCGAGCCCGCCCGAGAGGCAGGCGACTACAGCACTCAAGAACCGCTTCCGCTTCCCCTGGAACCGATCAAGTAGCATGAAACCGGTCATCGGAGTCACACCCGACTTCAATGCCGGCGATCGCAAGGAATGGGGCGGCAAGGAGCCCACGTATTTTCTTCGGGCCCGGTATGTCCGCGCTATTGAAGAGCTGGGCGGGGTGCCGGTAATCCTGCCCCTCGTCGCAAATCGTGCGGCGCGGCGACGTCTTCTCCAGAATATTGATGGGCTGCTGCTCACGGGCAGCGGCCCGGACCTCGACCCGACGCTCTACGGGGAATCACAACAATACACCTTTCCCGTTGTCGCCCAACGCCGGTCCAGCTTTGAACTCGACTTGGTCCTCCTGGCTATTCGCAAACAGATTCCAACCCTCGCCATTTGCGGAGGCATGCAGGCCATGAACGTAGCCTGCGGCGGCACGCTCTACCAGGATATCCCCGCCCAAGTGAACGATGTGCTCCAGCACCGGCAACCGAAGCCGGCCGTGAAGCTGTCACACAGTGTCAGCATCACGCCGGGCAGCCTGCTCGACCGTATCGTGAAACGCACGCGGATGAAGGTGAACAGCTCCCATCATCAATCGGTGAAGACAGTCGGGCGTTCATTGGTCGCCAGCGCCATCGCTCCGGACGGTATCATCGAAGCCATCGAACATCCCGGACACCCGTTCTTCCTGGGCCTCCAGTGGCATCCGGAATTTCTGTTCGAGCGCCACTTGCTGCACCGGCGGCTGTTCGAGACCTTCCTACGCGCCGCCAAGCGGCGACCATCAGACTCACCCTCGCCTGCAATTCGCGGGACCAACTCCTGACAGGGAGCGCCTCCAGCCGACAGAACCGACCTGGGCGTGACACCACCGGAGAGAGGACACTTGCGTGGGCAATCCACTGTTTCGTACCAAGTCCATCGACCAAATCCTGGCTGATTCAGACGCCCCCGAACATCGTCTGAAGCGAAGCCTCACCGCCTGGGATCTGACCGGGCTCGGCATTGGCGCCATCATCGGCACCGGCATTTTTGTCCTGATCGGCACGGCAATAGTCGGGGACGCGCATCGCCCGGGAGCGGGCCCTGGCATCATCCTGTCATTCATTCTCTCCGGCATCACTTGCGCCTTGGCGGCTCTCTGTTATGCCGAATTTGCCGCGATGATTCCGGTGGCAGGCAGCGCCTATACGTACTCGTACGCGACCCTGGGAGAATTCTTAGCCTGGCTGACCGGATGGAATCTCATTCTGGAATACGGCGTGGCCTGTGTCGCAGTTGCGATCGGCTGGTCGGGCTACTTCAACAACATCCTCAAACTCTGCGGTCTGGAACTGCCCTACTGGGCGACACATCCTCCCGGCGCAGACGGCGGCATTGCCAATTTCCCGGCTGCGATCATCGTCCTGCTCGTCACGGGCATCCTCATCGTGGGTGTCAAAGAGAGCGCAAGGGCCACCTGCGGGATTGTGTTGGTAAAGCTGGCCGTGATTGTGTTTTTCATCGCGGTCGGCAGTTCTTCCGTCGATCCGGCGAACTGGTCCCCCTTCATGCCGTTTGGATTTTCAGGGGTCGGGGCAGCCGCAGCCATCGTCTTCTTTGCCTACATCGGCTTCGACGCCGTCTCGACTACTGCGGAGGAAGCCAAGAATCCGCAGCGCGATCTGCCCATCGGAATTTTTGCCTCCCTGGCCGTCTGTACATTGCTCTACATTTCCGTGGCCGCGGTGCTGACAGGGTTGGTGCCCTTTTCACAAATCGACATCCATGCACCAGTGGCCGAAGGGCTTCGCGTGGCGGGATTCAAGTGGGGCGCAGCGGTCGTGGCGGTGGGAGCAGTGGCGGGCATTACTAGTGTCCTGGTGGTAATGATGTTGGGGCAAATTCGGGTGTTCTTCGCCATGTCACGGGACGGTCTGCTTGGTCCCTGGCTCTCCGGCGTCCATCCCACATTTCGGACACCACATCACGCGACCTATTTAACCGGCGTGGCGGTCGCCATCATGGCGGCTTTGATTCCCATCGGCGAAGCAGCGGATATGACGAACATCGGCACGCTCTTCGCCTTCGTCCTCGTCTGCATCGGGATCATTGTGCTTCGGTATACCAACCCGAACCATCCACGGCCATTTCGCATGCCCTTCATGCCAGTCATCCCCATATTCGGCGTCCTCGCCTGCATGGGCCTGATGTATTTCCTTCCTTGGATGACCTGGATCCGGTTTTTTGTCTGGACGATCATCGGTATTGTCGTCTACGCGACATACGGCATTCGCCATAGCAAACTCGCCAGGCGTGCTGTGGTGAAATAGTCCGAGACAAGCCGGTGCAATGGGTCAGTGAACGGAATGAACAAGACGAGACGTTAGGACGAGGATTCGGCTGGTGCCACCGGCGCGGGTTTGGGTGCGGCCGCAGCCGGGGTTGGAGCCGGAGCCGCGGGTTTCGCAGCAGGCACGGGAGAGGCCGGCGCTGCAGTCGTGGATGCGCCAGTCGCTGCAGGAGCGGCGGGGGTTGCAGCCGGGGCAACCGCAGGCTTCGGAGGAGCAGCAGGTTTCGGCGGGGCGGGCCGTTCCGGCTTAATCCCCCCTTCCCAGGACGGACCTGAATACATGTCCGCAGCCAGCCCTTTGCCCTTCCATTTCTCTTCGAAATCGGCGGCGGCTTTGTTCGGGGTTTCCCCTGCGCCCACGACATCATTCCACGGATAGGCGCGTGGCCCGATCTGGCATCCCGTTTCCGTTCGCCTCAAATATAAGGCAATCGGATTCCCTCGGTAGGGCCCGAGATAGATATGCACTGACCCCACATATTCAAGCAATGTGGCCACCATGACTCCAAAAGGAGGTGCATGATGCCATAAGAAGCACAAGGAGGGCAAGAAGGACCTAGTCACCCCCTGCTATTCAGTCCCTTGACTGGTCAGGAGAGAGGGCCGGACGCTCAGTCGAAGGACGTGAGCGAAGCAGGTACAGCCCTCCGATGAGGATGATGATGACGACCACATTCAGGCCGACATCCATGACATATTGCAGAAAAAGCTCATGCCTGGTTTCCTTGGCCACCAATTCAAGCTGATAGGAAAGTTCGGCACTGGCCGTCAGCAGTCTCCTGGTGCAGGCAATGATTCCGACCGACAGATAGGGCTCTAATTCCAGCACTTCCGTCTGAAGAAATCGCACCACCGTACGAAACAGCTCCAGAAGAATGATAACCAGGAGCAGATCGTTCAACAGCTTGAGCGCGGCTGGCAGGAGGGCGAGCTGAACGGGTCGCGCCAGGAACATGTACCAGGCATGGACGAAAATTATCAGGCAGAGGGCCAGTAGGCTGAACCCTGCCGCCACATACCCGAGGCGGTCCAGCTGGTCCATAAATCCCAGCCACCAGCGCATGCTGGGCCGATGAAAATTTTCATCTGATCCCGGCCTGTGGGATGAGAGCATTAGGCCTGCCCAGCCGGGCCGGTCGGCATGGGATCCCCTTTCTCCAGCGGTTGGCCAAATCTCAGCCCGTGCACCGCGCCTGCGGTGATGATATGCCCACAGCAGTCGATCCCTTGCAGGCCGGCTCCCCCATCCATCACCATGAGCCGCAACCCGCACGAGTCGGGGAACTGCCGCTTCTCCTCCAGCATCGCACCCGGCAGCAGAGGGCCACGCTTGCGGCCTCTGGACGGCAGAATCTCCGGCACCACGTCTTCTTCGGTCAATTCATGCCCGCAACAAAAAATTTTCTGAAATCCCTCGCCGCCCCCCGCACACTTCACCACTAACCCGCAGGAGTCGGGGAACCGTTTGCGCTCGTCGAGAATATCACCTTTTTTCATGACCACACCTCGTCAGGAGTTGAGCCCGGCGCCGCCACCGGATGAATCACACATGCGTCACGGGCGAATCGGACACCGCCGCCGCTGGAACGCGCTCTGGGGTTTTCGGCAGAGGCACACGGGCATAGGCCTTGTGCCACAACTCCAGCAGCATCCTGTGCGTGCGACAGCCCACCACCAGGCGGGCATCGGAAATGGTGACCGGCCTGTAGGGATGCAGATATTGCGATTTGAGCCTCGCCACGCGGGCGACAGACTGCGCCAGACGTTCCTGCGTGATCCGACCGTCTCGCACCGCGCGCTCCATCGCATCCATCGCTGCCTGCACCCGATCCTGATCTTTGCAGATCAACAAGACGTCACACCCGGCAACGAATGCCTGCACAGCCGCCTCGCCGATCCCATCGTGATCGATAATGGCATGCATCTCCAAGTCATCCGTGAACACGACGCCGTCATACCGAAACTCCTCCCGCAACAACCGCTGAATGACCGACGGCGAGAGGGTGGCGGGGGCATCCGGATCCAACACGCGATACAGCACGTGTGCCGTCATCAGGCTAGCGACACCACATTTAATGGCATGCTGGAAGGGGGGAAACTCCGTGTCGCGGAGTCGCTGGAGACCCGCATCCACCACAGGAAGCTCCTTGTGCGAGTCGGTCGAGGTATCGCCATGGCCGGGGAAATGTTTGCCACACGCCACCACCATGTTGTCCTGCAGGCCGCCGATGGTGGCTTGCCCCAACTCAGCGACCAGTTCGGGGTTTGCACCGAAGGCCCGGTCGCCGATCACCGGATTGTCAGGATTGCTGTTCACATCAAGCACAGGCGCCATGTTCATATTGATGCCCACGGCTCGCAACTCCTTAGCGATGGTCGCCGCAGCCGAGTAGGCCAGCTCACTGGAGTTGCACTGTCCCAATTGGGCACAGGGCGGGAAGATGGTGAACTCCGCAGGCAGGCGAGACACACGCCCGCCCTCTTGATCAATTGCGATCAACAGGGGCGAATCGGGCGACAGCTTCTGCAACCCGTTTGTCAGATCAACGATCTGCTGCACCGATTCGAGGTTGCGCCGAAAAAAAATCACGCCGCCGGGACGGTAGGCCTTCATGAACGAGGTCAGCTCCTTGCTGACTGTGGTCCCTGTAAACCCCATCATGAACAGCTGACCGATTTGCTCGCGTAACGTCATATGACCCTACTCCGACGACTTGGTGAGAAGCGACTGATAGCAGCTGAGAGATTGCTCGACCAACAACCTGCCCCTACGGCAAGGTGCGGTCGAGCAGGAACTGAATCAACAGGCGCGTGCCGATACCGGTAGGTCCCTTCGGCAGATAGGCCCGTTCGCGCTCGCTCCAATCAGTGCTGGCAATGTCCAGGTGGATCCAGGGACAGTCGCCGACAAACTTACTGAGGAACAGCGCGGCGGTGATCATGCCACCCCCACGGCCGCCGATATTCCGCATATCCGCCACGTCGCTGCGGAGTTGTTCGAAATATTCTTCCCACAGCGGCATCTCCCACACACGCTCTCCGGCCCGCATCCCGGCGTTGCGCACCTGCTCCTTCAACTGATCGTTGTTGCCGAACATCCCGATGGCAAACTGACCGAGGGCAACGACGCACGCGCCGGTCAAGGTAGCGATATCGAGCAACACCGCCGGTTTGTACCGAGTGGCATAGGCCAAGGCATCGGAGAGAATGAGCCGCCCTTCGGCATCTGTGTTTTGGACCTCGACAGTTTTGCCGGACAGCGTCTTCACCACGTCTCCCGGTCGCATCGCGCGCCCGCCCGGCATATTTTCCGCCACCGGCAAGATACTGACGAGGTGGAGCGGCAATTTGAGCCGTGCCGCAGCCCGCATGGTGGCCAGCACCTCGGCACCGCCGGTCATATCGGCCTTCATGTGCTCCATATTTTCGGCCGGCTTGAGCGAAATGCCGCCCGTATCGAACGTGATGGTTTTGCCGACCAATACCACCGGTGGATCGCCCTTCTTGGCCTTGGCACCCTTATATTCCAGAATAATGAACTTCGGCGGTTCATGACTGCCACGAGCCACGCCGAGCAGCGCTCCCATGCCGAGCTGCTCCATATCCTTCTGCTCGAGCACCTTGAGCCGCACACCCGATTCCTTCGCCACCGCCTTCGCTTCTTGCACGATGCGCGTCGGCGTCATCACGTTCGCCGGATGATTACACAGGTCTCGCACCAGCACCGTCGCTTCGGCCGTGGCCACCCCACGCCGAATCCCTTCGGTGATCTGTGCAAGCAGCGACGCTTGCGCGGTATAGATCGTCAGGCGTTCGACCTCAACCGTTTTGGTTCCGTTCGGACTGCGGTAGGCCGTGAATTGGTAATTCCCGAGGATGGCTCCTTCAGCCAACGCTTGCGCGACATCCTGAACGGGGATTTCCTCCAACAGGGCTCCGGGCAGCACCACGCCGAACGAAGACACTTTCGCCTGGCGAACACGTTTCACCGCCGAGCCCAGCGCTTGACGAAAGGCATCCAAGCGCAAATCCTTTTCCTTGCCCAGCCCGACCA
>WBZU01003106.1_pt1 | contig 11057 bp, 7 predicted proteins | sample 5204311 | NCBI WGS metagenome assembly WBZU01 (sample SAMN12344359, study PRJNA552823) | activated sludge metagenome | biome: Activated sludge suspended growth; feature: Nitrification reactor; material: Wastewater; isolation source: activated sludge from nitrification reactor of wastewater treatment... | reverse complement strand
CGGCGCACTTCTCGCACATCAACTTCCGTGGGACGTTCCGGTTCAACGTCGAGCGGTACGCGGACGTGCTGGTAGAGGGCACCGCCGGGCTTGGCGCGGCCAAGCCTGGCCGGTGAGCCCGCGATAACGTCCCGAAAGCCGGGATGTCGGCGATGGGACGGTCAGCTGACCTTCAGCGGCGACAGGTGACGGGCGGCCAACGACCCATTGGAGTCGGCCGGGGTTTGCTGAACGAATGGCTGATCTGCCTTGAACTTGACCCTTGCCGACGCCGCCGTGAGAGCCGGAGTCGGCAAGAGCGGTCGTTCGCAGGCGGCAATCACCGTCGTGGGCAAGCTGGCGGCTGACCAAACGCATCCGCTGGCCGCGCGCTCGAGCCGCTGATCCGCGGTAAGGTCATCCACCGCGTCGATAGCTGGGGTCGAGGTTGCGGCCCTATTCAACACTGCCCTGAACCGGGGATTTCGGACGCAGAGCGATTCGACCTGGTCTACTTGGTCACGATCGCGAACGTGCCCGCGGCCTTGTCGATCAGCGTGAAGAAGCGCACCAGGTCGATCTTGCTGCCGTCGATCTTGAGGTCGTCGCTCATCAGCGTGTCCTTGATGCCGGCGGTGCCGGCCATCATCTTGATGAAGATGGGCTTGGTCAGCGTCAAGGTCGCATGGGCGTCGGCGGCGGGCGCGGCTGCTCGGTGGTGCAGCACCGCGTTTTCGATCCACAGAACATACGATTCCTTGATGTCCGTGATCACCAAGTTGACCTTGAGGTTCTTGCCGTCGGCCGCGGGGCCGTCCAGGCCGGCGGCCATGGCCTCGAGGAAGCGCTCCACCGGCGTCTCGTTCAGCACGTCGATGAGGAACGAGCGGTCCACGCCCTTCTTCGGCGGCCCTTCACGCAGCTCGGCGGCCGCGGTGAGGTAGCTGTTGCGCCAGGTCGCGGCCTCGGACTGGTAGCCCATCTGGTCGTAGGCGCGCGCCAGCAGGTCCTTGGCCGCCTTGCTGTCGGGGGCGCCGAAGACGGCGTGATTCAGGAGCTCGGCCGCCCAGCGGTAGTCGCCCTTGTCGAACGCCGCCTGTGCGGCAGCGACGGCCTTGTCGGCACCGCCCAGAAGCTCGAGCCAGCGCTTGGCCGACTCCTGCGGCGGCAGCGGGTTCAGGTTGGCCGGGTTGCCGTCGTAGGCCCCGAGGTAGAACTGGTAGATCGCCTTGACGTTGTGCCGGAGGTCGCCGTAATAACCGCGCGAGCCGAAGTACGAGGCCAGGGACGGGGGCAGCTTGACCATGTCGGCGATCTCGCGTGGCGTGTGCCCGGCGTTGATCAGGCGCACCGTCTGGTCGTGCATGTACTTGTAGACGTCGCGGTGCTTGGTGATGAACTCGACGATGCGCTCGCGGCCCCAGATCGGCCAGTTGTGCTGGCCGAAGTAGACCTCGGCATCGCCGAGCTGGTCCAGGGCCTGCTGCATGTATTCGGCCCAGCGCAGCGAGTCGCGCACCTTCGCGCCGCGCACCGGCAGCAGGTTGTGCATGGTCTGCGCCAGGTTCTCGGCGCCGCCGTAGGCCTTCTTGTCCGGGATCAAGAAGGTCATCTCGGCCGGCGCCTCGGCGCCGGGCACGTTGTGGAAGACGAAGCGCACGCCGTCGAGCACCAGCTCCTGCGTGGGCTTGGTGATCAGCTGCGTCGGCATCAGGATGCCGATGGCGCCGTAGGCCACGCTCTTGCCCAGGCCGGTGTCGACATTGCCCTTGGCCGAGCGCTCCAGGTTCTTGCCGAACTGGTACATCGAGCGCCGCGCCATGGCGGTGCCCACCAGGATGTTCTCGCTGGTGGCCTCTTCGATGAAGCCCTCCGAGGCGATGACCGGGATCTTGCGCTCGGCCACCTCCTTGGTCGTCGCGACCCCAAGCGCACCGCCGAAGTGGTCGGCATGGCTGTGCGTGAAGACGATCGCCGACACGGGCTTGTCGCCCAGGTGCTTGCGCGCGAAGGCCAGCGCCGCGGCGGCGCTCTCGCGGGCGGTCAGCGGGTCCACGACGATGAAGCCGGTCTTGCCTTCGATTAGCGTCATGTTCGCGATGTCGAAGCCGCGCACCTGCCAGATGCCGTCGGTGACCTTGAACAGGCCCGTCTGCGCGTTCAGCACCGCATGCCGCCACAGGCTCGGGTTGACCGTCGGCGGCGCCTTGCCCTCGACGAACTTGTAGGCGTCGAAGTCGATCAGCACCGTGCTGCCGTCGGCAGCCAGGATCTTTCCCTCGGGCCTGGCGATCAGCCCGCGCTTGGCGTCCTCGAAGTCCTTCGGGTCGTCGAGCGCAAGCGACTTGGCGACGGCTTCGTTGGCCGCCACCGTGGCCGGCGTGGCGTCCCCTGCCGCGCCGCCGACTCCCGGGTTCCTGCCGCAGGCCGACAGCAGGGCCGCAGCGGCCAGCAGCGCCAGCGCCGCGCGGGGGCAAATGCTCTTCATCGTCATCGTGGTCTCCTCGATCGTCGTCGTCGGCCGCGTTCGGCCATGCGTTGGCTTCAATTCGCCGGCGGGGGTTTCGCCGGCGCGGCGCCGATGAACAGCCTCAGGGCGAGCCGCTGCACCAGCGTGCCGTAGGGCGGATAGAACAGGCTCACCGGAAAGAAGCGGTGCCGCCTGAACACGGCCTTGGCATGCGAGAGCTCGCGAAACCCTTCCTCACCGTGGTAGCTGCCCATGCCCGACTGGCCGATGCCGCCGAACGGCAGGTCGTGCTGGAAGACATGCCAGCCCCAGTCGTTGAAGGTCACGCCGCCGGCGTGCGTTTCCTTCAGCACGCGCGCCTGGTCGGCGGCGCTGAGGCCCAGGCCGTACAGCGACAGCGGCCGCTCGCCGCGGCGCACGAGTGCCATCGCGTCGTCCAGTCGGTCGTATTCCAGCACCGGCAGGATCGGGCCGAAGATCTCTTCCTGCATCAGCCGCATGCCGTCGTCGACGTGCGTCACCACCGTCAGCGGCATCTGGCGGCCGTTGCCGGCGTCGGCGCCGCAGCGCAGCAGGGTGGCGCCCTTGGCCTGCGCGTCGGTCAGCAGGTCACGCAGGCGCGCCGCGTGCCACTCGGTGATGATGCTGGTGTATTGGGCATTGCCGTCCACCGTGGGGTACAGCCGGGTGAAGGCCTGGGCCACGGCTGCGGCGAAGGTCGCCGACCGGCCGCGCGGCACCAGCGCGTAGTCGGGGGCGACGCAGATCTGCCCGGCATTGAAGGCCTTGCCATGGGCGATGCGCAGCGCGGCGTCGTGCAGGTCGGCGTCGGGGCCGACGATGGCCGGCGACTTGCCGCCCAGTTCCAGCGTGACCGGCGTGAGCCGCTCGGCCGCCGCCCGCATCACCTGCCGCCCCACGCGCGGTGAACCCGTGAAGACCAGGTGGTTGAAGGGCAGGGCATTGAAGGCCTGAGCCGCGGCCACCCCGCCGCCGCACACGGCGACCTCGTCCTCGTCGAAACACTCGGCCAGCATCGAGCGCAGGAGCAGGGTGCAGCGCGGCGAGAACTCGGAAACCTTGATCATCGCGCGGTTGCCCGCGGCCAGTGCGGCCACCAGGGGCCCGAGGGTCAGGTACAGCGGGAAGTTCCAGGTGCCGATGATGCCGACCACCCCCTTGGGCTGGTGGCTGACCCAGGCGCGGTTGCCGAGGAACAGCAGTTCGGTGCTGCGGCGCCGGGGTTTCATCCAACGTCCCAGGTGAGACAGCGCGTGGCGGGCCTCGAGCATGGGCCCCATCACCTCCACCATCCTGGTCTCGACCCCCGAACGCACGCCGAAGTCGCCGTTCACCGCGGCGACGATGTCGTCCTGGTGCCGGCGCAGCGCATCGATCAGCCGGCGCAGCCCGGCCTTGCGGGCCGCCCGCTCGGGATACGGCGCCGCCTCGAACGCCAGCCGCTGGCGCTCGAACAGCCGCTGCATGCGGGCGATCTCTTCGGCATCCTCGCTGGCCGCGGGCAGCGCCTTCGGCAGCATGGCGGCGCTCATGCCGGGGCCCCGACGGGCCTGGCGTCGACAGCACCCGGCTGGGCCGCGGCGTGGGCGGCGGGGGCGATCTGTGCCATCGCGTGCTCGGCCAGCGCCGCGATGGTCAGCGAGGGGTTGACGCCGGGGTTGGCCGGCATGGCCGCGCCGTCGCAGACCAGCAGGTTGCGGTAGCCGAACACGCGCAGGTGCTGGTCGACGACACCCTGGCTGGCGTCGGCGCCGATCACCGCGCCGCCCAGCAGGTGCGCCGTGGTCGGGATGTTGCCCAGGGCCTCGAGCACGTTGCTCTGCGCGATCCCGCCGGTGTGCCCGGCCAGCCAGGCCGCGGCCGCGTTGCCCGCGGCGATGAAGGTCGGGTTCGGCTTGTCGCGGTTCTGCTCGGTGACGAGCCGATAGCCGCTGCCGAACCAGCGCTTCCTGGCGCGCAGCGCGATGGCGTTGTCCAGTGCCTGCATCACCAGCAGCATCACCATGCGCCGGCTCCAGCCGGCCGGCCACAGGGTCTTCAGCCACTGCAGGGGATGGCACGCGATGCTGCCCAGCCACAGCAGCGGTCGCGTCACGCGGCCGCCCTTGCCGACCAGCACCGTGTACAGCAAGGACATGAAGTCGGCGTTGCGGCCGTAGTTGACGAACTCGATGTGGGTGTCGTGGTCGACATGGACGCTGCAGCTGATGGCCACGTCGTTCCAGGTCTCGCGGTCCTCGGGCAGGCGCACCGCGAGGATCGATTCGCTGTTGGTGCGCACGAGTTCACCGAGCCGGTCGCTGACGCGCGGCAACGAGCCGCCATGCTTGCAGTTGGCCAGCAGGCGGTTGGTGCCCAGGGCGCCGGCCGCCAGCACGACGCCACGCGCCGTGAAGGTCTTGCGGCCCTTGGCGAACCAGGCGCCGGGGCGCTCGGTCGTGACGCGGTAGCCGTCGCTGCCGTCGGCCGCGCCGAGCGGCACCACGTCGATCACCTGGTGCTCGGGCAGGATGCGTGCGCCCCGCTTCTCGGCGAACCAGAGGTAGTTCTTGAGCAAGGTGTTCTTGGCGCCCACGCGGCAGCCCACCATGCAGGCCCCGCAGCGGGTGCAGCCGGTGCGCGCCGGGCCTTCGCCACCGAAGTAGGGGTCGGCGACCGTGCGGCCCGGCTCGCCGAAGAACACGGCGCAGGGCGTGCGGGTGAACGACTCCTCGGTGCCGAAGTGCCGCGCCATCTCGCGGATGAGCTGCTGCGCGGCCGAGTCGAAGGGCACGGTCTGCACGCCCAGCATGCGCTCGGCGGTGTCGTAGTGCGGCGCCAGCAGCTGGGCCCAAGGGGCCAGGGTGCCCCACTGGCCGTTGCTGAAGAACGCCGGCTTGGCGCGGTACAAGGTGTTGGCGTAGACGATGCTGCCCCCGCCCACGCCCGCCCCGCTGGCGGCGAAGACATCCCTGAAGGGCGCCAGCCGCAGGATGCCCTTCAGGCCGAGCAGCGGTGCCCAGAGGAATCGGCCGAGCTGCCAGGTCGACTCGGCAAAGTCCTCGTCACGCAAGCGCCGGCCGCACTCGAGCACGGCGACCCGGTGGCCCTTTTCGGCCAGGCGCAGCGCCGACACGCTGCCGCCAAAGCCCGAGCCGATGACCAGCCAGTCGAAATCGAAGTCAGGGTCGTGCATGGTCGCGGGGCGCGGGCTCACCGGGCCTTCTCGACGAACTTGGCCAGGTAGTCCAGCTCGTCGGCACAGCCCTGCTCGGTCTGGCCGAGGATGAACTTCTCGACCACGCCGCCGATCAGAGGCACGTTAACCTTGGCGTGATGCCGGATGCGGTAGAGGCAGCCCTTGCCGTCGGGAACCAGCTCGAAGTCCGCCTTCACCGTGATCGGCTTGCCGACGATCTGCAGCGTCAGCTGGCCCTTGTAGCCCTTGCCGTCCGCCGACCAATGCTCTTCGAGCTCGAGCTCGCTTTCCGGGTTCAGGACCTTGGAGATCAGCGGGTTGAGCTCACGGCGCACGCGCCGCTTCATCGTCACCACGACGTCCGGCGACTTGCGGGTCTTGCAGCTCGCGCTGAGTTCGCCCAGCGCCAGGCAGCGCGCCTCGAGCCACTTCGGGTCGATCAACGCTGCATAGACCTTGCCGGTCGGGGCCGCCATCTTCTTCTCCACCATGACATGTCTCCTCGTCTTCAGGCCAGGTCGCGCAGCTCGCGGCGCAGGATCTTGCCCACCGCCGACTTCGGCAGCGCATCGACGAAGCGCACCCGCTTGGGCACCTTGTAGCCGGTGAGCGCCTGGCGGCAGAAGGCGATCACGTCGGCCTCGGTCAGCGCCGCCGCGGGCGTGGCGACGACGAAGAGCTGCACGGCCTCGCCGGTCTTCTCGTCGGGCACACCGATGCAGGCGCACTCGGCCACGCCGGGGCAGTCGGTGACCACCGCCTCGATCTCGTTCGGGTAGACGTTGAACCCCGAGACGATGATCATGTCCTTCTTGCGGTCGACGATCTTCAGAAACCCTTGCGCATCGAAGCAGCCGACGTCACCGGTGCGGAAGTAGCCGTCGGCCGTGAACGCGGCCGCATTGGCCTCGGGCTTGTTCCAGTAGCCGCGCATCACCTGCGGGCCCTTGACGCAGATCTCGCCGGGTTCGCCGAGGCCCACGGTGCGGCCTTCTTCGTCCATCAGGATCACGTCGGTGGAGGGCAGCGGCAGCCCGGTGGTGCAGGTGAAGGCTTGTACCTGCGCCGGATTGAAGCTGACGACCGGCGAGGTCTCCGACAGGCCATAACCCTCGCGGATGAAGGTGCCGGTCAGCGCCTGCCACTTGTCGGACACCGCGCCGATCACCGCGGCGCCGCCGCCGCCGGCCAGGCGCAGCCGCGACCAGTCCACATCCTTGCTGCCCGGGTGCATCACCAGGCCGGCGTAGAGCGTGTTCACGCCCATGAAGATGGTGGGGCGCGCGGCTTTCAGCGTGGCCAGGAAGCTGTCGAAGTCGCGCGGGTTGGGCACCAGCCAGTTGTCCGCGCCGACCGAGAAGTAGGTGATGAAGTTCACCATCAGGGCGAAGATGTGGTACAGCGGGATCGCCGTCACGATGACCTCTTCGCCGGGTCTCAGCGCATCGGGCATGAAGGCCTTGAACTGCTCGGTGTTGGCGATCAGGTTGCGGTGGGACAGTGCCGCGCCTTTCGACAGGCCCGTGGTGCCGCCGGTGTACTGCAAGAACACGAGGTCGTCGCCGGCCAGCGCCACCGGCGAGAACGGCAGCGCGGCGCCTTGGGCCAGTGCATCGGCGAGGGCCACCGCCCCGGCCAGCCGGGGATCGATTGGCGGGCTGGGCAGCAGCTTGCCGCTGCCATCGCCCACGCCGACCGTGATCACGTTCTTCACGCCGGTTCCGGCCATGACCTCGGCCACCGTGGCAGAGACGCCGCTGTAGACGATGACGGTCTGCACCCCCGCATCGTCGAGCTGGTGCTCGAGCTCACGCGGCGTGTACAGCGGGTTGACGTTGACCTGGACGGCGCCGGCCCGCGCGATGCCGAGAAACGCGATCGGAAACGCCAGCAGATTGGGGACCATCACCGCGATGCGGTCGCCCTTCTTCACACCGAGCGGCCCCTGCAGATAAGCGGCGAAGTCGCGCGAGAGCCGGTTCAGGTCGGCATAGGTCAGCACCTGGCCGGCGCAGCGCATGGCCGGCTTGTCGGCGAAGCGCTGCATGGCCTGTTCCATCAGGTCCACCACCGAGCGGTAGGCGTCGGGATCGATGTCGTGCGAGATGCTGCCGTAGCTGGCGAGCCAGTGTCGTTGGATCAAGATCGTCCTAGTCTTGTTTGTGCATCGGTCGTGCCCCGGTGGTGTCGTAGCGACGCGCCGATGCGTGCCGAGCACTTTAGAAAGCCGGGCGAACAGCGGCTATCCGCTTTTCGTCAATCGCGCGGTTCGCTGAGCTCGGCCTTGAGCTCCTCGTATGCGGCGTCGATGTGCGCCGCAAGTTGCGCGATGTGTTCGATCGCCCCCGGAATCCCCAGCAGGCCGATCTGCAGGCGATCGGCCAGGGTGACCACGGTGATGTTGAGCATCTGGCCCGCCGCCACCACCGACATCGGCAGCGCCAGCTCGACTTCGGCGCCCATCAGGTAACAGCGCGTCGGCAGCCCGAATGGGTTGGAGAACAGCAGGTTGGACACGCGCAGCGGCCGCTTGACGCCCACGCGTTCGAGCAAGGTGGGCAGCGCATGCACGATGGTCGTGTACAGCATCACCGTCTCCGGGGTGTTGTCGCTCACGGCCGCCTTGACGCGTGCCGTCTCCTTGCGGATGTCGGCCAGCCGCTGGCGCGGTGTCGATCCGGGCCGGCCCATGGCCAGTTGCAGCACCGCGATCTGGTTGCCGCCGCTGGTGCCGGACAGGGCCACCGGCATGTCCACCACCAGCGGCTTGACCGGCCCCTGCGACCGCGTCGCCAGATGGCGTCCAAGCGCCATGTCCAGCACGACCAGCAGGATGTCGTTGACGGTGGCGTCAGCGGCCCTGCCCAATGACTTGACTTCGGCCAGAGGCAGCGTCGTGAAAGCGTAGTTGCGCCGGGGACTCGGCAGATCCAGCGCGTCGCCGCCCAGGCCCAGGCGGCGACGCCCCTGCGCCGCAAGCATCCGGTACAGCCCGAGGGTGGAACTGGTGACGCCCGTCGCCTTCTTCAGCAGCGCCCGCAGGGTGGCGGCACCCGTGGTCGCGGCGCCACGGCCGCGCGTGGACACGCGGCGCACGCCATCCCGGCCGGGCAGGCCTTGCCACATGGCGCGCACCACCTTGTCCTTCGGGTCGGTGGAGAACCACTGCGTCACCGCCTGCACGAAGCTGCGTCCGTCGATGATGCCGTGGTGCACCTTGCCATACAGTGCCACGCGGCCATCGGCGAGGCCGTCGATGACGTAGAACTGCCACAGCAGGCCATCGCGCGGCAGCAGCGGCTCGTGCAGTTCGCAGACCTTGGCAATCAGCTCGTCCATCGAGCCGTCGCCGTCCAGCGTGACGCGGTGGACATGGGCGGCAAGGTCGGCGCCCGGCATCGGCTCGACGCTGGGCATCCGAGTCAGCGACAACTGCAGCCGGTAGTTGAACGGGGGGCCTGCTTCCTGCTTCAGCATGCGCTCGAGCAGGCGGTCGGCAAAGCGCCGGGCGCCCTTGGGCGGGCGCAGCAGCACCAGCGGCCCGATGTTGAACGGCCGCTCGGGCGTTTCCAGCAGGAACATCGCCAGATCGATGACGGACAGTTGGGGCATGGTCGTGAACCGGGCGCGTTGATCGGGCAGGAGGCCGGAATCTAGAGGCCCGTCGCCAGGCCCGCTATCCGGTTTCCGGCGGGCTTGCCCCGCACGGGCGTCCGCGCCCTCCGGGATTGCCACGTTGCGCGGCCGACGGGGCTGGGGTGAAATTCCGGCGCCATGCCTCTACCGCAACCGTGGCTTGGCCACCTGGCTTGCCCTCCGCGGGGGGCAGGGCGGGCACGGCCAGGCCCTTGGGGGCTCACAACGCCAGGGTGACCGATCCGTCATGCCAGATCCAGCCCCGGCCCCTCCCGGGCCGGCTCGCCCCATGCGCAGTACCGAGATGCTGGATTTCGATCCGGAGGTCATGGCCATGGCCGTGCAGCACGGCGTGCTCGAGCATGTGCAACTGGAGCGCGGCGTGTTTCGCGGCCGCATCGCGCATACCACGGCGCCGGCCAGCCGCATCGACTGGGGCAGCTACGCCCTGTCGGTCCTGGCACGTGGCGACCTCAGCCCCGAGATGGTCTCGATCACGCTCGGGCTGGGCGGGCGCGGCGATTGGCGCGTGCACGGGCAGACCGCGACCAACGGCGACATGATCGTCTTCCCCGAAGGGGGCGAGATGCTCGTCGCGCTGCCCCCGCAGGCCCAATGGCTGTCCCTGCAGGTGCCCCGCGCCCGCATCGAAGCCGCCGGCCTGGCGCTCGGCCGCTGCCTGGAAGGCAGCGCGCGGCGCATGGTCGGGGTCATCGGTGACGGGCTGAGGCAGACCCTGGTCGATCTGGCGCCGGTGCTGGCCCCGCACGCACAGTCGTCCGCATTCGACGACGCGGCCGTTGCCATCGCGCACGACGAACTGCTGGCGTCCCTGTTCGGTGAACTGGCGCGGCGCGGCGGCGCCATCGACAGTGGCGCATCCTTGAGCCCGGGCGAGCGATGGCGCGTGATCCGGCGTGCCGAGGCCTATCTCGAAAGCCGTGCCGACCCGTCGGTGCGCATCGACGACCTGTGTGTGGCCGCCTGCACCAGCCTTTCCCGGCTGGAGCGCGCCTTCCGCGAGACCTTCGGCGTGAGCCCTCGCCGCTACCTGATTCTGCGGCGCCTGGCAGCGGTACGGCGCGAGTTGCTGCGGGGCGAGCCGCAGACCTCGGTCACCAATGTCGCCACGCGCTGGGGCTTCTTCCACCTCGGTCGGTTTTCACAGGAGTACCGCGAGCACTTTGCCGAGCGCCCGTCGCAAACGCTGCGAACTCAGCGCGCAGGGTCAGTGCCTATCTGAGCAGCGTGACCGGGGACCCGCGCCATGTACCAACCTGCGGTAAGCGGCTAGGAGCAATTGGCATCAGTGCCACGGACGAGTCTCCCGGATGCCTGCCAGCGGTTCACGCGAACCTACGGTGGCACCGCCAGTTCAGCTGATCGAACGCGGGCGCGCGGATTACAAGCGGTGCCACAGGACCGCGGGCGACTGTTCTCGAGGATGAGCACCTGCGAGCGGAGGCCGGCCTATGGCGGCATTGCTCCCAAACCGGCCGGGGGCCTGGCGAAGCCTTGGGCGCGGGTATGCCTGCTCCTGGCCGAGTGGAGCCGACCGGTTTTCGCCGGCGAACGGCCGGTGTACTTCAGGTTGCCGACCTTCGGGTTCGGACCGCGGCGCCGTCAGACCGCGGTGACGTTGAACCGATCGCAGAGGTCATCCAGCTGCCGTGCCTTGAGCTTCTCGGCGCGCAGCTTGCGGAGCCCGCTGCGCTCGAATATGGCGTAGGCGAACCCCTTGTTCATCTGCCGCGACACGTACCGGATCCCGTC
>WBZU01002931.1_pt2 | contig 11060 bp, 3 predicted proteins | sample 5204311 | NCBI WGS metagenome assembly WBZU01 (sample SAMN12344359, study PRJNA552823) | activated sludge metagenome | biome: Activated sludge suspended growth; feature: Nitrification reactor; material: Wastewater; isolation source: activated sludge from nitrification reactor of wastewater treatment... | reverse complement strand
CGGCCTGGTCTCGCTCAAGGAGTTGGTGAAATATCTGAATATTTCGGACGCGGCCTCGGAGCTGCCGATGCTGCGCGACGCGGTCGAGTATGGCCTCGGCGGCCTAGACGCCGGCGGACCGGTCATCCGAACGCAGGTGATCATGCCCTTGTACGACGTCGTCAAGGAGTTGGAAAAGCAGTGGCGAAAGGCCGGTGCTGACGCGGTGATTAGCCTGCCGGGATTTGTCGGCGGGATGGAAGACGTGTTCCCCGAAGTGGACCGGGCACTGAACGACTTGCTAAAAGTGCTGGGCCAAGCAGCAAGCATTGACGATACGGCGATGTTTGCTTCATTGGGCGAGATCTACGAATGTGGTCTTAGGTTGATGGACGCCTGCGGCCGCGTTGCCGCCAATCCGCTCGATCACCTGCAACTCGCGGTGAGGAAACGGCTTCAAGGGCTTGGCGACGGAATCAAGCATTTTTCAGAAGAACTAGAGCGCCTGGAGGTCGACAAACTGATCGCGCCGCTCGTCGAGAGCTTGGTGTCTGCGCAGACCGTGCAACGCCTACTCGGCGGCGCATTCGACTGGTTCGCTTCCCTGGCCGAGTCGTTGGATGAACTGCGCAAGGATGTGAAGGAGCAGGAGCTTGTCCTCGCAGCATTCGACCACACCCTGTCTTTGCTGAAGGCGCCACCGCCCCTCGTGGACGAACTGCGCAACGCGATCGCGCTGTCGTTCAACCCGAAAGACGCCCCCAAACCTCTGCCGGACGCAGCCCAGATCATCCGCGAACAGCTCGATTCGGTGAGGACCTGGTTGCAAAAGGCCAGCGCTCCGCTGGTCGCGCTGCCCACGCCGGACAAGCAGAAGGTGGCGGGCGCCGTTTCGACTGCGATTGAGTTCTTGAATGTGGCCGACGCAAAGATCCTGCAAGCGCAGGAGGCGCTCAAGGATGTGGCGAAGAGGGGCGGCTCCGCATACCGACAGGCAGTCAACGCCTTGTCCGCCATACTGCAGATCGCCGCCACGGTCCGGCAGATCGCCGGCAACAGGGCGGCCGTGCTCGCCTTGTTTTCGCAGGCGGTGTCGGAGTACCTGGTCCTGCTGGTCGGCCCCCGGCTGGCGAAGTTGCCGTCGCCGAGCGACGTGAAGTCCTTCGCTCGGAGAGTGCTCGACCCCATCAAGGACGTCGCGGACTCTTCCATGCTTTCGATTGCCGACCCACTCATGCCGGCTAACCCCGAGCCGACGCCTTCAATGAACGGCGACTTCATGATTCCGAAGAACTGGCAGGTTCCGGGTAAGAGCTCAAGCCTAGTCGATCGGTTCCATGACGTCGCGAAGATGGTTCAGGCCACGCTCCAGAAAGCGAAGAAGGCCACCAAGAAGGACGAGACCTTGGACGCGAGGGCCCACGACGCCCTCGCGAAGCTTGGCGACCACGCCCTCGATGCCGAACGTACTCTGCACCGCGCCACCATCTCGCTGCGCATCGCCGCCCGTGCGATGGCCGACTTCGACGAGGCCCACATCCAGTCGGAGATGCATCAGGTCGATGCCGCTTATCATTCCTTCGAGCACCTCGGCATAGACATCGCGTTCACCCTGCAGCAACTGGTCGAGGACCTGCTGGCACTCGAGATAGACATCAAGTTTATCGACCCGCTTGTGACCATCGCGCGCGGGCTCGTCCGGCAATCGTTGGGCTGGCTGGTGGAACGCAATAAGGACCTGTACAAGCGTCTGGAGGATGTTTCGAAGGAGATTTCCAATTTGCACGCGCCCTGGGCGCAAGTACTGCAACCGTGGCTGGACCTGTCCGAACAGTACAGCGACAGGATCGACAAGGCCATCAACTTCGCCAACGACCACAGCAACGCGGACTGGCTGGATCTCCGAGGCGGCATCCTACCGGCCCTGTCCGATCTTCCAGATCCGTCAGGTGCGGCAAAGGCAACCAGCGCCGCCGTCGTCACCTTGTTGGAGCGACTGGTTGCGCAGCAAGTAATGGCGTGGGTCTCTAGCCTGGCCATACCAACCCAGGCTACGACCAATGCGTTGATGGCGGCGTTCCGGCCTGCGGTCACTCCCGTTTTAAATGCCTACGCACAGTTGCTCGAGGCACGCAACAATGCGTACGCCGCGACAATTGGCACGCCGGCAGAATGGGTCAACGACGCTCTGCTCGTCCGCGCCGATCCGACCGTAGTCTTCGTGCCCGACCCGTCGCCCGAGAAGATCAACGCGGGGAAGAAGACCGACAGTGATCAGTTGCATTGGGACACCCAATCCCTGAAAAATCTGGTTACGATGAAGGAATCCTCACCCGATGCAGACCGGTTCCGCGCGGCGCGCTTTCTCGATCACCTCGTCCAAGGTTGGGGCACCGGACAATCCTCGCCGCTTCGCATCGCCAAGCAGGTCCAGCAGGGCTCGCTGGAGGAGGTGCGCGCCAAGCTGATGGCCCTGATCAACTTCTCGGCCATCCGCGAGGAGATCGAGGAGCGGATCAAGTTGCTTATTCCCACTGCCACGACGTTGTCCTACGACTTCTCGACCTCCATCGCATCGGCGGCCGGCGGCTCAGGGAAGGAAGCTCAGGTGTTCCGCCCCAAAGAGGGCTGTGCGCTGAGCATCAAGACACGGGCCAGGATCAACCTGCTGGACGCCAGCAAACCCAGCTTCCAGTCGATTGGTGAACTCGGGGCCTTCGACATCCAGCTGCTAGGCAGTTTCAAAGCCATCACCTTGCACTTCAAGGGCGTCCGGTTCGCCTCGCAGGGTGGCGCCCCCGACTGCGACCTGCAGTACGACGGCTTCGAGATCGGAAATGAGTTGAGATTCCTGGAACAGCTGACGCCGTTCTTCGGCTCGAAGGCAGGCAGCGGTTTCTATCTCCAACCGCTGAGCAGCGGGATCGGGCTGGAGGCAGGTTACGGACTGAATCTCGGTACGTTCAGCGTCGGAAACCTAGCGATTTTCAACGTATCCCTCAACGCCGCGGCGAGGTTGCCCTTCGACAACCGTGAGGCGACCTTTGTTGCAGCGCTGTCGCGGCGCGACTCGCCCTTCACGATTGCGGTCGCACCTTACGGTGGAAGCGGCTTCTTTGCCCTCGAGGCCAACACGAAGGGCATTGTCGGCTTCGAAGCCTCGTTCGAATATGGGGGAGCCGCTGCATTCAAGTATGGTCCCCTGGAGGGTCAAGGCCGGCTGATGGTCGGCGCGTACATTCGAAGCGGGAAGGGCGAGCCGAAAATCTTCGCCACCTTCTACGTCGGTGGCTCCGCCTCGATCTGGATCTTTAGCTTTGGCGCGTCGTTGTATGTCAATGCAACACAGGAGGATAACGGCCGGAGCATGGTCGGTTCCGCCACATACACCTTCTCGTTCTCGATGGGCATCGTCGACTTCGACTACAAGGTCGCGGTCAACGTCAATCTCAATCTCGACGGCTCAAGCGGCGAGAAGAGCAAGCAGACCGCGATGTTCGATCCGGAGGCGCCGGTGCTCCTCGCATCGATCGATCTCGACACATGGACCCCGGGGGCAACGACCAGCGATGTACCCCTGCACTTCGTTTCGCTGAAACCGCCCGGAAGGGCGACATCCCGGCCAAGACCGGCGGCGCACCGGCAGCCCGTCCGCAAGGTGGAAACAGTCTGCCCGAGCAGCCACTGGCAGGAGTACTCGAAATACTTCGACATGAGCCTGAAAGATCGGCTGGAGGAGTACTGACATGGCTGACGTGGGCATTTTCAAGGTCGTTCCGTCCGGCGTCATCGACGGCAAGCGGCTGCGTGCCACCGTGATGCTGTCGCCATTCGGGAATCCGTCGGTCCTGCCGGCCCTTCCTTCCACGCTGGTGAACGAATGGTGCAAGAAGAACTGGACGCTGAGAGTCGTCAAGGTGCGCGTCACTGGCGAAGACTGTCCAAAATCTTTCAAAGACGCTATCAACTCGTCCGAAAGAAACGGTGACTGCAAGGCCAAGTGGGCTGCCGGCGATGCGGCTTGGAGTGCCGGCACCAAGCCGTGGTTGGACGCCTTGTGGGTGGACAGCTTCAGGCATGAGGTAACGGGCCAACTACCCGAAGACGTCTGGGGCGACCTCGCAAGGTCACTCAAAGCGTCGAACGCGGGCGGCGTCTTGCAGGCGGGAAAGGCCTTGGATACGGAGTCGAAGAGCAATGGCGTCGTGTTGATTCAAGCGGTTGTGCCGTCCCGCCAAAGCGATCTGGCCATGTTGCTTGAAAGTGAGCGGGCGTTGGCGATTTGTTCCACCGCCCGGTGGGCGCATGGTGACTTTGTCACATACGCAGAAGAGGAGGACCGGTGCCTCGGAAAAGTCACCTGCGCGAACAAATCTACAGCAGACGGCTCGCCGAACTATGCGAGCGTCTTTCCCTCACAGAATGTCACCGAAATGGCTGATGCGAAGCAAACGCTTCGAGATCGAGCAAAGGAGCGATTTAGTGCGGCACTTAAGACAGTTGAAGAGCAATACAAGACATGTGCGGAACCTCAGCCCGATCTAATTGCTGTCGCACCATGGCTTCTCGACCCGGCCGACGTCGCTGGGGGGCGCGGGAGAGTGTCCGACGAGATGCTCCGCGCCGTGGAATCGCATAAGGCGGCAAACCAAGAAAGCGAAGTTACCGAAGGCCCCGGTTCGAATTCGGATCGAGTTATGCAGCGGTATTTCGCAATCCAAGGCTCGCCGTCGTTATCACGATTGTTTGGCCTCACGGTCGATCTGGAGATCACACGCGAAGAACTCGACTGTTCGCTCGGGCTGTCACCCGAACAGAACGACAGCGAAGCGACTGTGGTTCATCTCCTGCTCGGCATAATCGCGGAAGGGGCGCCCGCCCAGAAGACTGTTTGGACCCTGGCCCGTTACCGGCCCGGGGGCGAGATGCACTTTCTTCCGGCCAGCAGACTCGAACTGCAGATGCCGGCACAGCGCGATCAAATCCATCCGCAGGCATCGCAGTATGAAGGTGTGCTCGTGCTCGGCCAGAAGCTTGCGGGCAAGCCTAAGGGCGATACCGATTCGTCACCCCCGCTCCTCAGTCGCTTTGCACTAAGCAGTCTTGACGTTCAACGCGCTACGAATGGGGAACTCGACCGTATGGCACTTCAAGTGCCAGATAAACAGACCGGCGAGAAGGCACCCCAGCCGCTGCTGGCCTGCAAGCCCACGAAATGGGCACGCAAGACACACTCGACTGCTGGCCTTGTGCTGTTGGATCGTGGACGCCTGGAGCAGGCCGTTACCCAATTCGCCGCGCGAACAAGCCACGTGAGGCAACAACAGCAACAACAAATCGTCGTGCTGGATTCCAACGACTTGCTGGTCGGGTACCGCCTGGATGTCGGCGTGCCCATCAAGGGCCGTCCTCGCGAAGAATGCGGTATTGCTTGGCGTAGCCTGATGGCTCGCAAGGTGGACCGAGGCGCCGACAGTGCGTCAACTGTCGCCCGGACGATCCGGCTGCTGATGGAAGGGACCGCAAGCGCTACTTCGCCATGGCAACGAACACTCGACGATGCACAGCTCACCCTGCCGGCACGGTTGGTGCCCACATCGGATCTGACAAACAACGACTCGCGTAGCAGAGACGCATACGTAGAAGAGGTCGTGGCCGTGTGGACCGGGGAGCCAATGGGGGCACAATGCGCGGGCAAGGAATCGGACAAGAAGGCCCCGATGCCGCTGGGAGTCGGCGAGACAATCAGCCTGCCCACGGCTGGCAAGGACCCGCAAGACCGCTTGGCGCCCCCACTGCGATTCGGCTGGCCTTACCGTGTGGGTGTACGCGCGGTGTACGCAGGCTCAATTTCCCTGCCGCTTCAGCATGCGCGGCAGTTGTACGAAGGCGGCGCATCGTGCCCGAAGGAGAATGTGCTAACACTTCCCGCGCGCAGCAAGGTCGCAAAGCGCATGGAAGACGAGTGCAAGTCCCCTCCCGGCAGCGCAATACCCGACCCCGCGGCCGAGACACAAGAACGATCAGGCATCCGCAGATTCCTCCGCCATGAGAGGATCGCTGCACCCTACCTACTGATGCATCGCCAGATCGCACTGCGTTCCAACCAATCGATGGGTTTTGAACGGTCGGCGCACGCAATCATTCGTAGCGTCGGCAAACGTCGCGACGACAAAGCCAAGTACGCCGATCGTGGCCACCCGGAAACCACGCAGCGAATCTTCGTCCCGCCATCTGTCGAGATGCACTTCGCGGCCATGCACGGGGTCTTCGACAAAAACCCTCAGCGATTCCCCACGCAAGGATTGCCCGGCGTCCGGTTCGATGCCAAGGCCGGCGGCTTTCCGTTCGTGACCGCACCGTCCATCGAGGGCATCAACGGCGAAATCTTCGAAGGCGAGCGCACGATCTCCACTGAACTCGATCAGTGCGGAGACGCCGTCTATGAGGAGCGCCCCGGTGCAGAAAAGGAGCGGCACCGGCGCTACTACCCTGACCCGGCAGCCATGACCTGGGTCGTCGCAGTGCGCCATGCAGGGACCAATAACTACCTCGACGGGCTTCCGGTCACCACGCCGGTCCGCGCGGGCGATTATCCGCATTGCAGGCCTCTGGTGCTGCGGATCGAGCGCGACAAGTCGGTTCGCCATCGCGGGGCACGCCCCCGTCTCCAGGAGGTTCTGTCTCGCCCGTCCCGGCGTGAGACATCCCCGTTAGTCACTCACGGCGTCGAAGTTGTAGTAACGCTCGCGCCTGGCGACGACTTCGATGTCGATGTTTGGTGCATCCCTAATGAAAAGACGTTGGCCGATTGGTTCGCGCCCGTGGAGAACATCGGTACTCTGGCGCTCCTGAATGCCAGGAAATCGGAAGGCTGCGATCAAACTCTGCCTCAACGGCTACTGGCCGCGTTGGACAAGATGCTCCCGCCACCGATGGCCCGCGTTTGCAAGAACACTCTGAAGGCCTATTCCTGCTGGCCAGAGGCGGACACACTTCAGGCACTTCAAGGCAACGACGGTGTTGGCGGCCTTTCCGCACCGGGGCCCGTCACTCGCCTCGCAATCGCCAACGCTTTGCATGACACGCTGATTGCCCGTCCGCTGGACGAGATCGCTGCGGTGCAGACGCTCAGGGTGACCCATGCGACTCTGAGGCCGTTCCGCTTGCCCGCATTTGTGCCGGCCGATTCTCTGAAGCCGCTGCAACTGCGGCGGATCGTGGCGTCCACGCCAGCGGGAACGTCAGCGGGCGATGACTCTGTGGCAAGTGCAGCCGAGTATCTTCTGGCAGGAGAGGTTCGGATCGACCTCATGACGACTGGCGCTATCGAGTTCCGTGCCAAGACCGCCTTCCCAAGTACGTCGGCATTCGACGACCCGCGACGGGGACGAAGCGCACGAGATCGCCGTAACGGCGCCTGGCCCGAACAATGCGGCCAATCGCTCAAGACCGAGCACATCTTTGGCTTCGATGTCGCTACCGACGGACGCGTAACCCTGCCAGAGGTCGAGATTTCGCTGCTCCAGGTCGAAGAATTGACGACCCCAGTGTCATGCCAACGCCAACTTCTCCCGGACGACGACGGATTGTGGCGGTTGGATATTGAAGCCCTAAGACCGGGATCTGGCCAACCCGGCTGGGGCCGGATTGTCACGCGTCATGTCTTTCCCGATCGCAAGGCGCGGCGACTCTGCGTTCGCATGATTGCCCGCCCTCGCCACGAGGAACTGATGCAGACCGCCAATCGCGTGGCAAAGGCCGGCAACTGGCTACGTCCCGGTCGAGGCGCAGTGGAGCCGATCGACAATAATCTGCCGGAAGTATCGATCTGGTTGCCGGCCGGAATCCGCCCGTCCGAACCGATCGCACTGACGCCTGTCCCGGCGTTCGTCTGGAGGACCAACCCTGATTCTCATACAGTGTGTCGCACCGCCGTGATCCGCATCCCGCTGGGCCGAGGTTGGTTCTCGTCGGGCGAGGGAGAGCGCCTGGGTATTGTCGTTTGGCCGCCAGGTTTCCTGAACGCCGCCGCGGGTCTTCCGCCCTTACCCGCAGGGTCGAGCACATGCCCGCCGCTCCCGGAGGTACTCGCGCTGCCTGACTTCATGGACGAGGATCTGGGACCGGGAGGCCGTTTCGTGACACGCTGGGGCAGCGATCCCACGAAGGGTGTCGACCAGAATGCACCCGCGGATCCCCGACTACCCGGTTTTCTGGACCCCTCGTCATTCAAAGACCTCGGCGCGACACCCTCGGCCTCCGGCATGGGCTTCACCGCAGAACTGGAGCCGGTGGTACGGATGCCCGTGCGGGTCGAGGCGCCGCCTGGTCAACCACAGGCCGACACCCCTCTGACCACGCTTGACGTCTCCCTGGTGACCTACGAACCGCGCTTCGACATCGAGACTGAGCAGTGGTACGTGGATGCAGCCATCGAGCATCCGTTCGAGGCACAGCCTTTCGTCCGCCTTGGGCTCGTCCGATTCCAGCCTCACGCACCGGAAGACCTTCAGGTGTCGTTCCCAACAACACAGTGGGTTCAACTGCTTCCTCGTCGCGACGTTCGTGTCACCTACGAACTTCGCAACAGTGTGGAATTCGCAATGGTCACTGTCGAGGGCCTTGGCCCGTTGGACGATCGGTTTGATGCCGCAGACGATGGTGTTGGAACGAGGGTCTGGGCCCATGTGATGAGCGAATACGTCAACGACGCGGGCCTCGTCTGCCGCAGCACGCATTCTCCTAAGCCCATGTGCCTCGCGCCCGTATCTGCCGGTGGACAAGCGCAGGGGGAATATCGCGGGCCACGCCGAACCTGGCACATTGATATCGATCTCGATGCATTGCCGGATCGGAACGAATTCGGCATCCAGGAGGAGGTGAAGCACTATATCTACGTGGAGGAGCGCGAAGCATACCTCCCCGCGACGTATGTGCACGAACCTGTTCCACCGGAGATTGCCAGCGGAGGACTGGAATCCCGCATGCACCAGGAATCCGGCCCCCGTTTCGTTGCACGTCTGGAACTGAACAAGCGAATACGCAACGGAGGAAAGCCGCGATGATCTACCCGAAATCAATTTCACTATCGCTCCGTCCAACCATCCAAATTACTGCGGTGGCCTGTTTCATCTTTGCAGGCCTGCTGCCAGGAGAGGCCCGATCCTTCACGCCGAAGGATAATGCCGACCTGCTGAATTTCTGCCCGCCCGTTGCCTTGCAAATGGCCGTCGCGGCCCGAAATGGTGCAGGAGGACTGAAGTTCGCCTTTCATGCGATCGACAGGGCAAAGGGAGGCGAGGAGACCAATGTCGATTCCTACCGCGTCAAGGTGACCAGCATGCCCAAACTGCCCAACACCGCGCAGCCTATGACACCGGAGGCCCTGTTTGACCACCTGCGTGGGCACCTGGGAGATCTTATCGACGCGACAAACTCCGAGTTCCGACCTTACGATGGAACGGCCGACAAAACCACATGGAGCAAGGCGGACCCGACCGGAGCGATCATGCTGTTCGACATCTTGAACAAGTTCGGCGCGGTTCCCGTCAAAAACAAGTCCGACCGGATTGAGCGTGCGCTAGTCGTCGCGTCGGACATCAAGCGATCAGCCGACCTCTACTACTGGCGATTCTCGACGCTAAGCGCCAACGACGCGTGGAAGCCTGACTTCTCCGCCTATGGAGATCACCCGGTCAGCGGCACCCGGGAATTCGGCTTGTACAAGAGCGGCACAGTGTGGGTTGCATACACGCGAGGCGCCGATCGCGCGACCGGCGGCTTCATCGATTACTGGAGCCGCAACGACATCTTCAAGGGCGCCGACGACCTCTGGAAATCGTTTCAGGCCAGGTTCGCGAAGTTCGTGAAAGACAACGGAGGCGCCGCCGAGGTATTGCCGCCCGAACGACAGGAGCCGCTGTGGAGCGACCTCGTCAAGGACAACATCGTGAAGGTCTCCTGCAACTGGCAGGCCGGCGCCGTCAAGCCGTGATTGGCCGCCCTGCGATACAGAGCGGGCAGTGGTGCAGTGGAAAGGTCTTTCTCCGCCTCACACACGGAAATTCGGATATCTCCTCAAGATTGGAGATATCGCGGCTCGTTTCAGTCATTTCAGTGGCGGCATAAAGCTTCACGATTCGAGAAGTATGTTGAGTGGCGTGATTTCCGATGGAGGGGTCTGACTCGACGCACGTCAGCCGCCATTCGCTTGCCGCAGTTTCTTGATGTAGTCGATTGGCAGCATAGAGCCGGCCCCGTCAACGGCTTTTAAACCTGCAGCAACAGCCACCTCGCCAGCAAAGGCACTGCAGTTCTTGCCACCAAGGGCGAAGAGGTTGTACTTGGGATCGTTGGACTTCCACTTATCCACTACGGCCATTACGGCGGACTTCTTGTCCTCTGGGATCGCAACGCGGTAGTTGACCTGCCACGCCGTATCTTTCCACTTGTAGTCAAGTTGACCAGTTGTCTTGCTGAACACTAGCTTTGCTTCTGCCAATTTGCTATCCGATATCGGGTAATAACCGAAAAAGCGTTCGTACACCATCAGACCGGAATCTAAGTGAACCCCAACGGCTACAAAGGCATGTCCTGGAAAGCCATCTCGAGCCAGAAAGGCGACAAAAGGGCTTTTTGATGAGCTGTTAATGTAGTCGTCATAGAGATCTGCTTGTGCGCTTAAGGGTGCGAGACAAGCGACCACAAAGAGAGTGCCCCCGAAAAACATCATCCGACGACGCGAAATTGCTCCTGCAAACCGTCTTGTCATTGCCAACTTCCCTCCACGCATCTTACCGACTGGGTCAGCTATAGCTCCGCTCGTCTATCGCAAACGCGATAGGACCAAGCGCCACTGCCACGTTTGAAATTATCCTATCATCATTGTTGTTGACTTGTCCAATTGCCTGGGCTACCGCTTAGCATTTGCATAGCGAAGCGGCCTGTGAGACCTGCTCAACCATGCGGTTGTCGTTGATTGGGCATCGGACCTGTGCTCGTTTGAAGGTGATAACTCTTACGCTTAGGCGCGAAAGTGCCGCGCCCAAGCGTGACCCTGGGGTGCGGCAGGGGGAACT
>WBZU01003103.1_pt1 | contig 11061 bp, 8 predicted proteins | sample 5204311 | NCBI WGS metagenome assembly WBZU01 (sample SAMN12344359, study PRJNA552823) | activated sludge metagenome | biome: Activated sludge suspended growth; feature: Nitrification reactor; material: Wastewater; isolation source: activated sludge from nitrification reactor of wastewater treatment... | reverse complement strand
TAGAGGAGATGTACATGATATCGGTAAAAATATAGTAGGAGTTGTATTGGGTTGTAATAATTATGATGTTATAGATCTCGGGGTTATGGTTTCAAGTGAAAAGATACTCGAGACTGCAAGAAATGAAAAGGTTGATATAATAGGACTTAGCGGATTGATCACGCCTTCGCTTGATGAAATGGTTCATGTAGCAAAGGAAATTGAAAGAGAAGGTTTTGATATACCCTTATTAATCGGCGGAGCAACTACTTCAAAAGTTCATACAGCAGTTAAGATTGAACAAAATTATAAAAGAGGACAGACAATACACGTTCTCGATGCTTCAAGGTCAGTGCCGGTTGTAGGAAATCTTCTCGGAAACAAGAAAGATAATTTCGTTAAGGAAATTAAAACTGAATATGAAAACCTTCGCGAACACCATCTGAAAAACAGAATTCAAAAACCTTACAGAACTTATTCGGAAGCAATAAAGAATAAATTGTCATTGGATTTTAATGAAGAGAATATTTCAACACCTGCATTTAACGGAATAAAAGTATTTGATGATTATCCGCTTGAAGAAATTTCTCATTATATAGACTGGACTCCTTTTTTCAGGACCTGGGAGCTGGCAGGAAAATATCCGGAAATCCTTGAAGATAAAATAGTGGGAGAGCACGCTCAAAATTTATTTAATGATGCTAAAGAACTGCTTGGGAAGATTATTAAAGAAAAATGGCTGCAGGCAAAAGCTGTGATAGGTATATGGAATGCGAATTCTAACGGAGATGACATAGAAGTTTATACTGATGAAAACAGGAACAAAACTGAAAACATTATTCATACTCTCAGACAACAAGGACAGAAGAGCGCCGGTCTTCCGAATATTTCTCTGTCTGATTTTATTGCCCCGAAAGATTCGGGTAATAAAGATTATATTGGCGGATTTGCTGTCACTACCGGGATCGGAATTGAAAAACATATTAAGAAATTTGATGATGACAAAGATGATTATAACAAGATAATGCTGCAGGCGCTTGCCGACAGACTTGCAGAAGCATTTGCTGAACTTATGCATAAAAAAGTTAGGACGGAATACTGGGGATATTCGATGAATGAAAAGTTAGGTAACGATGAACTTATAAAAGAAAAATACAGAGGCATCAGACCTGCGCCTGGCTATCCTGCATGCCCGGATCATCTGGAAAAAATTACTTTGTTTAAACTTCTTGATGCCGAGAAGAATACCGGAATTAAACTTACAGAAAGTCTTGCGATGTATCCCGCTTCATCAGTGAGCGGATTATATTTTGCGCATCCCGAATCCAGGTATTTCGGAGTAGGAAAAATTGGAGAAGATCAGGTAGAAGATTATGCAAAGAGAAAAAGAATGAAGAAAGAAGAAATTGAAAGATGGCTGTCTCCGAATCTCAATTATAATTGATAAAGCAAAATGTTCAATTTAGTTTCCGGCTAAAATAATATCTATAATATATTTTTTATTAATATTATTTTAGGGAAAAATATTTTTGGATTTATTAACCAACATACCTGAAATATTAAAACAGTTCGTCATAGTTCTTCTGTTTTCACTGCTCATAGGGCTTGAGCAGAGAAAACTTCATAATGAAAAAGCGAATAAATTTTCTATATTCGGAACTGACAGAACTTTTACCTTCATCGGCATTCTCGGATTTATTCTTTACGTTTCTGAACCAGAAAAATTCACACTGTTTATTACAGGCGGTATAATTCTCGGAATTTTATTCGGCATATATTATATAAAAAAAATAGAAATCTACAGATCTTTCGGATTAACTAATATCATTGTTGCATTCATCACTTACTCTCTTTCAGTAATTATAATTACTCAGCCCAAATGGTTTTCCATACTTGTGGTTGTTTCGATTCTTATACTTGTCGAGCTGAAAAGTTTTTTCCAGAAGTTTACTTCCAGACTTGATAATAATGAGTTCATTACTCTTGCAAAGTTTCTTATAATAGCAGGTATTGTGCTTCCGATAATTCCGCATGATTCGAAGATCCCATATTTAAATATTTCCCCTTACATACTCTGGATAACAGTAGTAGCGGTTTCAAGTATATCTTATCTCAGTTATCTTCTTCACAAATTTGTTTTTAGAAAATCAGGGTTAATGATATCCGGTTTGCTCGGCGGTCTGTACAGCAGTACGGCAACGACTGTAGTTCTCTCAAGAAAAAGCAAAGAACAGAAGTCAGAAAGCAAAAATTATTCCGCCGCGATTATTGCCGCTACTTCAATGATGTATCTGAGGATTCTGACGCTAATACTTATTTTTAATTATGCACTTGGAATAATTGTCATTCCGTATTTTATTATCATGATTATTGTCTCATTGATAATATCGGCATTGATTTATTATTCCCGTAAAAATAAAAATGAAATTATTGAACCTGAGGTTGAAGTAAAAAATCCTCTTGAGCTTAAAATAGCTGTTTTATTCTCTGTGCTTTTCATTCTGTTTGGCTTCGTTACGAATTATACTCTGAATTATTTCGGAGAAAATGGACTGAATGTTCTTTCATACATTGTGGGATTTACTGATATTGATCCGTATCTTTTAAATTTGTTTCATGGAAAATATGATTTAAGTCTTGATGTTATAGCCAAAGCTACTTTCCAGGCAATTATTTCAAATAATATTTTGAAAATATTATATACGATGTTTCTGAGTAACGCTGAAACAAAAAAAATAGTTTTTGCAGGTCTTGGATTAATTACTCTTATCAATATTGTATTATTGTTTTTTCTTTGAAAATGTCTTTCCATAATTATTATCAATTCTAAACTTAAAATATTATGAATTATTTCTTCATTACAGGTACAAGCAGCGGAATCGGGCAAGCGCTTGCAAAATTTCTTCTGACTGACAAAAATAATTTTGTTACAGGCATCTCACGGTCAGTTACAATCAAATCAGAAAATTACAGGCATATAAAACTTGATCTGAATGATATTGAATCTGTAAGTAAATTTGAATTTGGTGAATTAAAAGACCCTGAGATTATTTGTCTGGTTAATAACTCCGCGCATTTCTCGGAATCAAAACATTTCGGTAATGCAGATACTCCGGATATTATAAAAAATTATAATGTTAACAATATCAGTCCGTGTATTCTGATAAATAAATTATTATCAGTATATCAATCTTATAATTGTAAGAGAATAATAATTAATATAAGTTCTGGCGCTGCTACTACTGCGATAGAGTCGTGGAGCAATTACTGTTCATCTAAAGCCGCACTATTAATGTTAAGCAAAGTTATTGCCTTAGAGCAAAGTTTGAAACATCCCTCCGACCCGGTAAAAATTTATTCAGTATCTCCCGGAGTCGTTGATACCCCGGCTCAGGAAAGAATCAGAAAAACCAGTCCGGAAAATTTCAGCATGGTAGGCAAATTCATCGAATTCCACGAAAAGAAACAATTGTCAGATCCAGTTATCGTTGCTGAAAAAATTGCTGAGATCATTTTTAATACAGACAATTTTATAAATACTGAAATTCATGTAAATGATATTCAGATTTAATATAATATTGAATAAACTCAAAACTATATTGTATGTCCTCATTTGTATTTTATTCTGCTGGAAGAATTCTTCCGCCCAGCCGGTTCAGGAATGGATAAGAAAATACAACGGACCGGCGAACAGTATTGACATCGCGAATATACTCTTGCCGGACGGCTATGGAAATCATATTGTATATGGCAGCAGTGTAGGTGCAGGAAGTCTGAATGATATTGTGATATTCAAATATGACCCGCAGGGCAATACTATTTGGGAACAAAGATTTAATGGCGAAGGAAACAGCACTGATGTAGTTACATCCGCCTGTGTTGACAACTCCGGAAATTCATATATCACAGGATATACAGCTGACTCTGATCTCGCTTTGAAAATACTTTGTTCGAAATATGATTCTTCAGGAAAACCTGTCTGGATAAGAAAATTTTCCCTTCCCGGCTATTCAAACGGATTCGGACAGAATATAATCCTTGATTCGGATGGAAGCATTTATGTTTCCGGATTTTTAAGGAATACGGAAGGCAATTTTGATATTGTACTTATTAAATATTCTGAGAACGGAAATGAAATCTGGTTTCAGATATTTAACGGCAAAGGTAACGGTGATGATTTTCCTGCAAGTCTCAGCATTGATATGTTTAATAATATTATACTTGGAGGAACATCAAAAAGTCAACTGAATGGAATGGACATGATAATTTTAAAATATGACGGATCATCTTCTTTATTATGGAAAAAAACATTTAACGGAAGCGCAGACTCTGATGACAGGATCTCGGCTTTGACAACTAACGGAAGCAGTAATGTTTTTTTTTGCGGAAGTCAGATAAACATGAATACTTCCTCAGATTATTATTCCGGAAAACTCAGTCAGTCAGGTGATTTGATCTGGGAAAACAGATTCAACGGGACAGGTAACAGTCTGGATATTCCTTATGCGATGACTTCTGATTTATCAGGAAACATAATTGTAACAGGATACTCCCGAAATGATTCTGTGATTGGCTCGGAAGATATCTGCACAATCAAAATCAGCAGTACAGGTAATGTTGTCTGGACTGGAATTTATAACGGTTCAGGAAACGGTACCGATCAGGGAATAAGTCTTACTGCTGATTCAAAAGGAAATGTATATGTGTGCGGAGCAACTGACAGGGGAAACGTTCAGCTTATATATTCATTAATAAAATATGATGTGAACGGAATTTTCCAATGGTTTACCGGATACAGTGTAGTTGAGCATCCTGAAGATTTTGCTTATTCAGTTTCTGCTGATAATTCCGGTAACATAATTGTAACAGGTATCAGTATTGACTCTGTCAATGATTATGATATTGTTACGATAAAATATTCGCAGCCTGTCGGAATAAATGAAAACATTACCGATATCCCGGAAAATTATTTTCTGAATCAAAATTATCCGAATCCTTTCAATCCTGTCACAAATCTGGAATTTGGAATTCCTGTAAAGCAGGGAGGGCAGGAAATGGGATATGTGACTGTTGAGATTTATGATATTCTCGGAAGGAAAATTAGTTCTCTTGTTAATGAAAAATTATTTCCGGGAAATTACAAAGTTACTTTCGACGGAAGCAGGCTGACAAGCGGAATTTATTTCTGCACTTTAAGGACTGAGAACTTTACCGATACAAAAAGAATGCTGCTGATCAAGTGAGTTATAAATTCACCTTTACAATTTTAAAATTTTGTAATACAAGATCAATCGAAATGATGATTCCAAATCTGTATTATGAAAATATACTGAAATCCTGATTTTGTAAATCATAATTTTCTCAGGGAACTTTACTCCAGCATTTTTACATTAAAGACTTTAAATATAATATTCAACTTGAAAAAATTATTACTGCAGTTATTGTTAATCGTAACATTCGCTTCAACGGAAATTTATTCACAGGAAAAGGGTGATATAACAGGAAGGGTCATAGATAAAAGCAATCAGCAGATACTTCCTGATGTTACAGTTTCTCTCATAAAAGAAAGCAAAATAATTACCGGGGCTCAGTCCGATGTAAACGGATTTTACAGAATTCCGGATGTGATCGTTGGTGAATACACTCTCAGATTTTCGCTTATTGGATATGAATCCGTATTTATTGACAATATAGTTGTGAATTCAGGAGTGCCGACAGATGTTCAGGCGGAATTAATGATTTTATCAACTGAGGAAATTCAGGTTACCGAAGAAAGATTTGTAACTCCCTCCGATGTTTCAAATTCATTTAAAAGTTTACAGTATGAGGAGATAAGAAGGAATCCGGGCGGATTCGAAGATATTGGCAGAGTTGTACAAACTTTGCCCGGAGTCGCTTTTGTGAATGACGGCAGAAATGATCTGATCGTCAGAGGCGGTTCTCCAAGCGAAAATTTATTTTTAGTGGACAATACTGTAGTTCCGAATATAAATCATTTCGGATCACAAGGTGCCACCGGAGGACCTATCAGCCTTATAAATCTGGATTTCATTCGTGATGTAGGATTCCTTACGGGAGGATTTTCTGCAAAGTACGGTGATAAATTATCTTCAGTATTAGACATAAAGCTCAGGGAAGGGAACAGGGATGAATTTCTTACAGACATTAATCTAAGCGCTACAGGTTTTGGTGCTGTGCTTGAGGGACCTTTGGGAAGTAAGAAAAAAGGATCATGGCTTTTTTCAGCGAACAGAAGTTATCTTGATTTTATTTTCAAAGCATCAGGATTCGGATTTGTGCCTGCTTACTCATCCGCTCAGTTTAAAGCGGTTTATGATCTCAGCCAAAAAAATATACTGACTGTAAATGCTGTTGGGAACAATGATTTTGTAAATTTCAATAATGATACTGAAGAAAAGAAACAGGATAATCAGACAATACTCGATAATGATCAATGGGGATATGTAAATTCTTACGAATTGAAATCATTACTTTCAAAGAAATCTTTTGCTTTATTCAATCTCGGGAGGACTTTTAATAAATTCAATTATTCCGGTCAGGATTCTTCTTTCAATGAAGTATTTAAAAGTAACTCGAAAGAAGGTGAAACTACTATTAAAGGCGAGTACTTTCTGAATCCGGTACCCGCTACTCAGTTACAGTTTGGCGGGGGATGGAGATTTGTAAATTTTGAAAATGATATTAAACAGGGTCAGGATACTTCTAATTTCATTGATCCCGGAACGGGCGAAAGATATGTACTGCCTGCAATTGATTTAAATGACAAGAACACTACTAACAAGGCATTCTTATTCTCACAGGCGACTCAGACATTGTTTGATAAATTGAAATTGAATATCGGATTAAGGTATGATTACTTCGGCTTCATTAATAAAAAAAATTATATATCTCCCAGAGTCTCCCTTGTGTATCAGTTAAGTAAAGTTTTTAATTTCAGTCTTGCTTACGGAACATTCTACCAGTCTCCTTCTTATGTCTGGCTCATTGCCAATGAACAAAACAGAAATTTAAAAGACATAAATTCAAAACATTATATTGCAGGTATTGAGTATTTGTTTTCACCCGATCTTAGAATGACGCTTGAAGTTTATTATAAAGATTATTCGGATTATCCCGTAAGCACAATAAGACCATACCTTATTTTAGCCAATAACGGCGGTAATTTTGAAAAGACGGATCAGTTCGGACTCGAACCGCTTGTGTCAGCAGGAACCGGATTTTCAAAGGGCATAGAATTCTTTATGCAGAAATCCCTTACAAAAAATTTCTACGGTACAATAAGTTTTTCTTTGTTTGAAGCTAAGTACAAAGCTCTTGACGGAATTGAAAGAAGAAGTGATTTCGACAATAAGTTTTTGTTTACAATTGTCGGAGGATATAAATTCGCTGAGTCCTGGGAGTTTTCATCAAAATTCCGTTTAGCAGGAGGCAGACCATACACTCCTATAAATCCTTCAGACGGAACGCAGTTAGTATCTGAATACAATACTGCTGATCTGCCTGATTACAACAGACTGGATATCAGACTTGATAAGAAATGGAATTTCAAAAACTGGACTCTGGTAACATACATTGACATACAGAATATTCTCAACAAAAAAAATATCACGGACTATCAATGGAATAAGTTCACAAGACAGATAGAAACAGATGAAAGTATCGGTATATTGCCAACTATAGGAATAAATGCTATGTTTTAATGCTTATTCTAAAGGATTGAAAGAATTAATTCATTAGTATTGTTCAAATATTTTACACATTGAACTTTCAAATTGATATTAATATAATGTCTCAAAGAATTTTAGTTTCAAATGAATATAATTTTTTCAGATCATGTAATTTCAAAGATTGAAATCTTAAAAAAGCATGGAATTGAAATAGATAGGAAATTTATTGAACTTATTGTTTCAGATCCTGAAAAATTAGAAAACGGTTATAAAAACAGATTGATTGCACAAAGAAAACTTGATAAAGACCATATTCTAAGAGTGATTTACGAAAAAAATAATGATGATATTTTAATTATAACAGTTTATCCCGGAAGGAGTAATAGATATGACAAAAGTTAAATACAGCAAAGATGTAGATGCATTGATAATCGAATTGTCCGACAAAAAAATCGATTATGCAGATGATAAAGGAAATATAATAATTCATTATACAGTTGAAGATGAGCCGGTATTATTGGAAATATTCGATGCAAAAGAATTTTTGCTGAATTCATTTGCGAGTATGATAAAAGAAAAAGAAGTTGTGATGTAAATTTAATAGATTATGGAAACTAAAATACCCAAAGTGCAACTCGAAGTTTGGGAATGGAAAGAAAAAGCGTATAATAAAATAAAAGACCTGCCTGTAGGCGAAGTCTTAAAGCATATTATTGATGATACTAAAGATTTAGAAGCAAGAATAAAAAACTTTAAGAGCAAGCGAATTATTGAAACAGGGACAAGCAAAAGATATGACAAAAGTAAATTGTAGTTAAGATGAAGATTCATTAATAGTAGATTTTCCGATAAGAAAATTGATGATAACGTTCCATTAGAGTGGAAAAATCAAATTGATGTTAGTAGGAACAGAGTTTCTCCTTTGATTTAAATTGTTTTCCATAGACTAGCCTTTTTTTTCAACGTTGTTGACGAATGTAATCTGCAATACTTATTCAGAATTTAATTTTACTTTCATTAGTTTTTTAAATTAGTTAGTTTGACATTCTTCTAAAAAACATACTGTATATTTATATTTTGAAATTAAGAAAACATTTAATTTAATCCGGACAAATTGAAAGTACGCTTTGCCATTTTAATTCTCATTTCATTTTTATTTTTTTCAAAAGAATCATACTCGCAGTTGTTTCCCAGATTTTCTATTGCCGGCGGACCGACAATAGGGTGGCAGTATCAGAATACTGATGATCTGAATAATGAAATGAAAAAAATCGGAATCCCGACATTTCCTGTTGACGGATTTATGACATTAGGCGGCGGGGGATTTGTGGATTTGCCTTTTAAAAGTCTGAATTGGCTCAGAGTCGGAGGTTCGGGTACAGGTTCAGTACCGCCTTTAACATTTTTTATAGTTTGTGCAGCAGATCGGCATATGTCGTTGTCCTATAAGGAAGATGACCCAGGAAGGGTATTTAATTTAACATTATTTTGACGTTAAGAAATTATCCTTATTTTTACACATCATTAAACTCAATCTAAATGCACATGAGAAGATTTCTAACACTGTTTACAATGCTCATGCTCTGCGGAGTATTGGCATTTGCCCAGAGCCGGGTGGTGACCGGTAAGGTTACTGATATAGACGGTAACCCGGTTTCCTTTGCAACGATTAAGATCAAAGGAACCAATACCGGGCTCTCCGCTGATGCAAACGGAGCTTACTCTATCAGGGTTAATCCCGGCGCCGTTCTTGTTATTTCCGGCGCAAGTTTTAAAGATGCTGAAGTTCCTGTTGGAACTCAGAACGTGTTGAACACAATCCTTGAAAAAGGTGGAACTTCTGAACTGAAAGAGGTGGTGGTAACCAGCGCTTTCGGTATCCGTCGTACTGCCAGGAGCTCTTCAGCGAGTGTTCAGAACTTAAGCGGCGACCAGGTGAATACCATCCGCCAGACCAACGTTAACAACGCTCTTGCCGGTAAAGTGGCAGGCGCACAGGTACGTAGCCAGTCAGCAGCCAAACTGGGTGCTGAAACCGTGGTTCGTCTCCGTGGTGAAAACGGTCTTGGTGTTGGTGGTGGTGCCTTATATGTTGTTGACGGAACCATCATGCCAAGCGGCGCTGATATCAACCCCGACGACGTAGAAGATTATTCAATCCTGCAAGGTCCTGCTGCTGCAGCCCTGTTTGGTCCTGATGGATCGAATGGTGCCGTGGTAATTACACTGAAGAAAGCGAAGAAAGGTGCTAAAGGAATTGGCCTCGAAATAAACTCAGGTGTTCAGTTTGATAAAGTGTACATCGTACCGGATTATCAGAACTCATACGCTGGTGGTGCATCAGGCGACTTATTACTGTATAAGTGGAAAGCCGGTCAGCCCGAAGCCTGGAAAGCACTCGATGGTAAATACTACCACGACTATTCAGATGACGCCAGCTGGGGTCCCCGTATTGCCGGCCAGGAATACATTCCCTGGTATGCATGGTATCCCGGAAGTGAATACTCTTTCAAAACAGCAAAGCTGACACCTCAGCCCACTAACATCCGTGATTTCTGGGAAACAGGTGTTACCAAAACAAACAACGTAAGTTTCTCTAAAGCGATGGATAACGTGAGCTTCAGGGCTTCTTATACAAACCTCGACATTAAAGGTATCACTCCTACTGAATACCTGAAACGTCATACATTGAATGTTAACGTTACTGCTGACCTGAGCTCACGCTTAACTGTTGCTGCAAACGTTAACTACATTGCTGAGAACAAGAATACTGAAAGTGATGACGGGTACTCTAACCAGACAACCGGTTCATTCGGTTCATGGTTCCATCGTGACCTGGATATGAATATCATGCGTGAACTGAGGGGATTGAAGAGTCCGGAAGGCGTTCTGGCCAGCTGGAACAAAAACAACCCGGATGCGTATTCAGCCAGCAGCCCGCAAAAATCATGGGCTGGTAACTACTGGTATAATTTCTATCAGTATTTTGATTATATCTCAAATAACCTGAGAAGGGATCGTGTATTTGGTGATGTGTCTCTGACATACAAACTCACCAACGACCTGAAAGTGAAGCTGACTTACCGTAAGCAACAGCTCACCACGAATGATGAAAACATCTATCGTAGTGAATTGGAATTTGGTGCAAACCAGATGTCATTCAACCCATTCCAGGGTAATGCCAAAGCTGCTTATGGAACAAGCAACACCTTCAGTGACCGTCAGAACTACGAAGGATTGATCACTTACTCTAAAAAGATTAAGAGTTTCCAGATCAATGCCAATGCTGGTTTTGATATCTTACGTACACGTTTCAGGGGTATCAACGCCAACACCATGGGCGGTCTGAATGCTCCGGGCTTATATGCATTAAGTAACTCTAAAGATCCGATCA
>WBZU01003102.1_pt1 | contig 11065 bp, 8 predicted proteins | sample 5204311 | NCBI WGS metagenome assembly WBZU01 (sample SAMN12344359, study PRJNA552823) | activated sludge metagenome | biome: Activated sludge suspended growth; feature: Nitrification reactor; material: Wastewater; isolation source: activated sludge from nitrification reactor of wastewater treatment... | reverse complement strand
AGAAGACAATGCCAACCGCAGCTTCGCCCTGGCCGACGAACTTGGCCGGCGCTGCACCGCTCTTGGTGAACTGTAACACCTGGCCGGCGTAGTCATTGATGAACTTCCAGCCTTCTTCCTCGCCCCTAATCTGCAAGATCGTGCACAGGGCCGTATACGAGGTGCCGGAGCTGGACGGATGGGCGACCATGATCTGGCCCTTGAACTCGGGCTTCAACAGATCGTCCCAACTGCGCGGCGGCTCCACGCCGGGATTCTCGTCGAGCCAGTTCTGGTTGGTGCCAAAGCCCAGCGAACCGATATAGATGCCGGCCCACGCGTTGTCGGGATCTTTGGTCAGGTCCGGATTGGCCAGGTTGGCCATGTTGGGCGAATCGTACGGTTCCAGCAACCCTTCCTGCTTGGCGGCCACAAAGCTGTCGATGGGGCCACCCCACCAGATGTCGAACTGCGGGTTGTCCTTCTCATTGCGTAGGCGCGTGAGTGACTCGCCGCTGGACATGCGCACGAAATTGACGGTGATGTCGGGATAGACCTTCTCGAACTCGGCCTTCATGCCCTCGCACCACTGCACCTGCGGCGTGCAGAGCACGTTGAGTTCGGTGCTGGCGGCTGCCTCGCCACCGGCCCCGGCGCTCTCACCACCTGCGGGCGCCGCCGCCGGCGCGGCGGGCACAGGCGCACACGCCGCCGTGACCAATAACGCGATGACCAATACCGCAACCAGCGCTATCGTTGAGCGCATCGAACGGACCATTGTCATACTCCTTTCACCTTGAATATATGGAATTGTGGATACTGGAAATGACTTGGGAAGCACGCAGCCAATGCACATAGTATGGCATCCACACGGCGTTACTGTCAAAGACTCTCCCAGCCTCGATTGGCGTGCGCCCGTCGCGCCGCATCCATGGCGCGCTGGACGACCAGCCCGTCATAGAAACTGGCGGCGTCATCAAGCAGCGTCTCGCCCATGGGCAGCGACATGGCCAGCGTCTGCGCCAGGAAATAGCTGCCCACCGTGAACGGGCCCTGGTTGGGCAGGTCGGCCAGCGTCGCCGGCTGTTGCATCGCGCGGATCGGTTCCCACGCGCCGTCGGGATAGCTGCCCTGCATCCCGAAGAGTTGGTCCTGGTTGTCCAGCTTCAGCGCGCCGTTCGTGCCCACGACCAGGATCGACATGCCATAGCCGCCGGGTGTGATGCCGCTGACGGTGATGGCGCCCATCGCACCGTTGGCGAAGCGCAACAGCAGGTCAGCGTGATCGTCGGCGGTCACCGTGTGTGCGTGGCCGGTCTCGCGGTCGTTGCGGTACAGATGGCCGATCTGGAGCTGGGCCGTCAATGCGTCGATGCGGCCGACCATCCAGCGCGCCAGGTCGATGAGATGGCTGCCGAGCGCGCCCAGCATGCCGCCGCCGCGCTCAGCGTCGCTCCACCAGTTCCACGGCACGTCCGGCTTGAGCCGCTCGCTGCCCAGCCGGTCGAAGCGCGCCTGGACCACGCTGCCCACGTAGCCTTCCTTGATCAACTGGCGCATCTGCAAGCGCTGCGGGTGAAAGCGCAGCTCGTGGTCGATGATTGCCAGCCGGCCCGGCGCGGCCTGCGCGGCGGCGAGCATGGCCTCGGCTTCGTCCACGTTCAGCGCCGTCGGCTTCTCGCAGATGACGTGCTTGCCCGCCGCCAGCGCCATCTCGGCGATCTCGCGGTGCAGGTGGGGCGGCGTGCAGATGCTCACGATGTCGACATTGCCGTCCATGACCAGCTCCTGCCACCGGGTGAAGGCTCTGGCCAGGTCATGGTTGGCGGCGACGCGTTGGGCGTTTGCTTCGCTGGCCGAGGCAATGGCATAGGGGACGAGGCCGCCGGCGCGGAACGTCGCAATCTGGACGCGATCCGGCCATCCGCTGCCGATGAACCCGACACGCAGGCCTTGTGGATCCGACATAGGGTTGCTCCTTTCGTCTGCTGATCCGGTAGGTTGAGTTGAGCCGATCGTTGCTGCGACCGGCGTGATGACGCTGAGCGTGCCCGGCGCAACGGGCAGGTGTCTGGCTGTCAGTGCTGGCCGGCACGCGCCAGCACGTCTTCCAACTGCGGGATGATGTGATCCCAACTGTACGTCGCCTCGACGAAGCGGCGGCCCTGCGTGCCCAGGTGCTGGCGTAACGTGCCGCTGCTCTGTGCGTCGCTCAGCAGGCGCAGCACGGCCGCGGCAAAGGCTGCCGGTGTGTCAGCGATCAGCATTTCGTGGCCGTCGCTCACACCGATGCCCTCGATTCCCAATGCCGTGCTCACGATGGGTGCGCCGCAGGCCATGGCTTCCAGCGCCTTGAAGCGCGTGCCGCCGCCAATGCGCATCGGGATGACGTAGGCTGCCGCGTCGTGAATGTGGGGCCGCGTATCGGCAACGGCGCCGGTAATCTCGATATTTTGCCGATCGCGCAGGACGTCGAGCCGGGCGTGCGGGTTCATGCCGACAATCTGAAAACGGGCGTCCGGCTCCTGGGTCAGGATGAGCGGCAACACCTCGTGGGCAAACCACAGCACCGCGTCGATATTGGGCCGATAATCCATTTTACCAGTGAAGACCAAATTCTTGCTTGACGCCGGCATCGCGGGCTGGGGTTTATATTCCCCGGTGTCGATGCCGTTGGAGATCACGGTAATGGGCGTGGCGCCGGCCAGCGGTGCGAGCGCGTTCCGGTCGGCCTCGCTCACCGCCAGGGCGACATCGGACGCACGCAGGATCGCGGCCTCGTAGCGGCGCAATTTCTGCCATTGGACCAGGCTATAGGCGGCAGCAGGCCAACGCCGCAGCCGGCGCAGGTCGGTGAAGGCGTTGCGTTGCTGCAGCAGGTACTCGCAATTGTGGTCGTCGAAGACGAGCGCCGGGCGATCGGGCGCGACGCGGCGGCCGGCCACGGCCATGCCATACTGCGCCAGCTCGATGCCCTCGATCTGCACGATGTCATACTTCGTTGCCTGGCACCATGCCCGCACCAGCGCATGCATGACCGGGCTCTCCAGCCGCAGCCCCATGTCCGGCGTCAGCGCGGAGGCGGTCGAGCGAATCCGATCGGCGGTCGTGCGGGCGGGCTGCTCGACACACGCCACACGGCCACAGAGCGCCAGCAGCGGGTTGTCCGCCGCCAGCGTTTCACCGGGGGCGAGAAAGGTGAGCAGATCCACGGCATGGTGCGCGGCCAACCCGCGGATCAGGTTGTAGTTGCGGATGGTCGTGCCCTGGCGCGGCGGGTAGGGCAATTGCGGCGTGATGATCAGGATCTTCATGGGTTGCCAAGCCGCCTGCTGGCAGAGCACGCTGCGCCGGCGCGCGCCGGCATCACAGCCCCTGCTCGGGTGTCGTCTTGGTCGTGCTGCGCGAGGAGGGGATGGGCCGCGCTTCCACGACGGTGCGATAAACCTCGAGAGTGCGCTGGGCCGCACGCTGCCAGCTAAAGACGCGCGCCCGCTGCAAGCCCTTCTCGCTCAGCTCGGCGTGCAGGTCGTCGTCGCTGAGCAGCCGGTGCATGGCGACCGCCATCTCCTCGGTGTCGTGCGGGTTGACGAGCAGCGCAGCGTCGCCCACCACTTCGGGCAGGCTGCTGACGTTGCTGACGATCGTTGGCGTGCCGCAGGCCATCGCCTCCAGCGGCGGCAGGCCGAAGCCCTCGTAGTAGGCGGGATGGATATGGCAGCGCGCCGCCACGTAGAGCCGGTGCAGGTCCTCATCGGGCACGCGGCCCAGCAGATGCACGTCAGCGCCGATGCCCAGCTTGTCGATCAGTTCCAGCGTCTCGTCGTAGAGCCAGCCTTTGCCGCCGGCGATGGCAAGTCCGACGTCGCCGATGGCGTACTTCTGGCGCAGGTGGGCGAAAGCATGCAGCAGGCCGTTGATGTTCTTGCGCGGCTCGATCGTGCCCACAGCCAGCACGAAGCGCTCGGGCAGGCCATATTGTGCGCACACGGCCTGGCGGGTCGCCTCGACCGGCAGCGGGCCAAAGAGCGGGTTGGCCGCCTCGTAGATGACCGACACGCGGTCGCCCGGCACGCCCAATTGCGCGACCAGATCTTGCTTCGTATGTTCGCTCGGCACGATCACGTGGGCGGCGTGGCTCACGGCCTTGTCGATCTGGCCGTAGTAGGCAGCACTGGTGGCGGTGAGGAAGTGCGGGTAATGCAGGAAAGCCAGGTCATGCACCGTAATCACCGACTTGACCGGCGAGTAGAGCGGCGGGATGAAATCGGTGCTGTGCAGCAGATCGAGCCGGAAGCGCATCAACTCCGCCATCAGCATCGACTGCTCCAGCCGGTGGTGTACCGGTGCAAAAAGCGTGGCGCGCCGAAAATTCGCCTGCTGGATCAGTGGCGTCTTGTGGTTTCGCTGTTGAAAGACAATAAACTCGTCTTCGCTGTCGAGTTCTGCCAGGGCCTGTAATAGATGCCAGGTGTATCTACTGATTCCGGCTGGCTGGTAATACATCAGCCGGGCATCGACGCCTATACGCATACGGTTTGAACGGCGAGCAGTGCCACTGGGGAAGTTTTGACATAAGTAATATGTTTCTGAACAAGCTCAACTGCCACTTGAGCGCCGCAATTGTAGCAGCGTGTGCGATCATCGGTCAAACCCGTAGGTGGTATGCGCCATTTTGGTTGGTTGCGCCCCCGAAAACCGAATTCGTTTGAGTTTGCCCCTGGCGCAATGGTATACTTTACGCAGCATGACGCCGCACCACACGTGCGGCCCATTTATCCGACAGGCAAGGTGGCAGATCGATGGACCTAACACAACTCGCTCAAATGGTGACGTGGCTCGATGAGGAACATCGTCGCGACCGTGCCGAAATTGCGCGCCTGCAACAGCGCATCGAGGCGCAATCCTCCGACATCGTCGAACAGGCGCGCCGCATTCAGGACCTGGAGGGCAAGCTCGCCGGCACGCAGGCGCAGTTGACCCGCTTCAACCAGGTCGACCAGTCGATCCAGAACACCAAGAACGAGCTGGTGGGCCTGGTCGAGCGTGCCTACGAAGAGCGCGTCTCCGGCCAGCGCGAACTGGAACGCTCGCGCATGGCGGATCGCGAGATGCTCAGCCGCGAAATCAGCGAGGTGCGCCGCGAACTGCCACGCATCGGCCGCCTGGAAGAGTCGATCCAGACCCGCGTCGTCGAGGACGAACGCCTGGGCGAACTGATCATGAGCATGCGCAACCAGATCGGCGGGCTCGCCAAGGAGATCGAGGAGCGCACGCGGCAGATCCCCTTCCTGGTCGAGCAGCGTACCAGCGACACCAAGCGCATTGCCCAGTTGCAGCAGGAGACGGTCGAACTCTTCAAGCGCTCCGAAGCCAACGCCGGGCGCCTGCCACTTCTCGAAGAGAACATCCGCAAGACCGCCGGCGAAATCGAGAAATTGCCGCCCATGATCGACCAGTTGCGCGATGAGCAGGTCAAGTTCATGGAGCGCACGCGCGTCATGGTCGTCGACCGCGAGCAGGTGCTCACCCGCTGGCAGGAGACAATCGACGAACAGAAATCCACTGTAGCCCAGGCCTACGAGCGCATCCAGAACTTTGCCCAGCAGATCGACGTCAGCCGTCGCGCCGTCGCCGAAATGCAGGAGTTCAAGGATCTCATCCTGCGCGAGCAAGGCCAGGTCGCCGAACTCCAGCGCCTGGCCGAAGAGCGCATCCGCCGCGAGATGGACGAATTCCGCGAGGATTACGAGCGCCGCCGCCGCAAAGGCGAGCTGCGCCAGGAGCATCTCTGGACGGAGCAGGACAAGTACAACAAGGATGTCATCGAACGCTTCGCCCCGCTCCAGCACGACCTCAAGCTGCTCGAAACGTTGCTCGACCAGCTCTGGAAATTGCAGGAGACCTACGGCGCCTACTTCAACAGCATGGCCGGCTCCTGGCTGGACGGCATGCAGAAGGCCGTCAAGGATCGCGACGAGAAGGTGCGGGCGATGGAAGAAGCGTGGCAGCGCCAGCGGCGCAACGCCGAACTCTTTGCCGCCCAGAGCAACCAGCGGCGCACGGCCGGCATCGTCACCGGCGAATCACAGCCGCCGGGCAACGGCCAGAAGAGCTGAGCGCGCATGCGCGTCATCGGCACGGCCGGCCACGTTGACCACGGCAAATCGACCCTCGTTCACGCGCTTACCGGCATCGACCCCGACCGCCTGAAAGAAGAGAAGGCCCGCGGCATGACCATCGATCTGGGCTTCGCTTGGATCGAGTTGCCCGTGCCCGGCGCGCATGGCGCCACCGAAAGCGCCGGCATCGTCGACGTTCCCGGTCACATTGATTTCATCAAGAATATGCTGGCCGGCGTTGGCGGCATCGACGCGGCCGTGCTGGTCATTGCCGCCGACGAAGGTGTCATGCCGCAGACGCGCGAGCACCTGGCCATCCTCGACCTGCTGGCCGTACCCGCCGCCGTCGTCGCCCTCACCAAGACCGACCTCATCGACGACCCCGAATGGCTCGAACTGGTCGAACTCGATGTCGCCGAATTGCTGGCATCGACCCACCTGCGTGATGCACCCATTGTCCCCGTCAGTGCGGCGACCGGCGCCGGGCTGGACGCACTGCGCCACACGCTGGCCGGCGTGCTGGCCGACCTCCCGCCGCGGCGCAATCGCGGTCGCCCGCGCCTGCCCATCGACCGCATCTTTACGCTTAGCGGCTTTGGCACCATCGTCACCGGCACGCTGCTCGACGGCCAGCTTGCGGTTGGCGACAGTGTCGAGATCCTGCCGGGCCGCAAGCCGGCGCGCATCCGCAGCTTGCAAACGCACAAGCGCCAGGTCGAGACGGCCGTACCGGGCAGCCGCCTGGCTATCAACCTCACCGGCGTGGCGACGGACGACCTGCGCCGCGGCGATGTCGTCGCCCGCCCCGGCACGCTGGAGCCGACGCTGCTGGTCGACGCCCGCTTTCGCCTGCTGGCCGACGCCGATCGCCCGCTCAAGCACAATCAGTTGGTCGATTTCTTTGCCGGCGCGGCCGAGATTTCCGCCCACGTACGCCTGCTGGGGATGGAGATGCTCGAAGCTGGCGGCGAGGCATTCGTGCAGTTGCGCCTGGAGCGGCCGGCCATCGTCGTCGCCGGTGATCGCTTCATCCTGCGCCAGCCCAGCCCCAGCGCTACCTTGGGTGGCGGCCTCATCCTCAGCCCGCACCCGCGCCGGCGCTGGCGCCGCCACGACCCCAAGGCGCTGGCCCGCCTGGCCACGCTGGCGCACGGCCTGCCCGACGAAATCTTGTTGCAGACGCTGGAACGCCACCCACTGAGCACGCCCGCCGCGCTTGTCGCCGCCAGCGAACTGGATCCCACCGATGCCGCGTCCGCGCTCGACGAGCTGCGCGCGCAAGGCGCCGTCGTCGAGATGGGCGGCGGCGATGGGCTGTTGCTGTCGCTCACCGATTGGGCGCGGCTGCGCACGGCCATCGTCGACCTGCTGGCCGACCATCACCGCACCTATCCCCTGCGCCGCGGGCTGCCGCGCAGCGAGGCGCGCAGCCGTCTCCAGGCGCGCCTGCCCGCGGCGACGCTCGCCGTGCGCCCCTTCAACGCGCTGCTCGCCGCGCTGGAGCAGGAGGGCGCGCTGGCGGCTGACGACGGCGCGCTCTGGCTGCCCGGCTTTGCCCCGACACCCACGCCCGCGCAGCAGCAACGCATCGACCGCCTGCTGGCCACCTATGCCGCCGCGCCCTACACGCCGCCCAACCTGCCCGACACGCTGGTGCTGCTGGGCGAGGACGGCGAGTTGCTTGAGATGTTGGTTGAGAGCGGTGTGCTGATTCGCCTGGGCGGAGATGTGCTACTGCGGCGCGCCGATTTTGACGCCATGATCGAAGGGATCGTTGACTACGTGCGCGCCAACGGCACCATCACCCTGGCCGAAGTCCGCGATCAATTCCAGACCAGCCGCAAGTACGCGCAAGCCGTGCTGGAGGAGATGGATGTGCGGCGGATTTCCCGGCGCGAGGGGGACGCGCGGGTGCTGCGCTGACGTCGCAGGTTTTTGCTTCTGCTGCGTTAGGAAGGGGTGTGATTCGCCGTCGAATCGTGCGAGGAATCGCTCATCTCTTTGCGAAACTCACGGATGCCCTTGCCCACCGCGCCAAAGACCTCGGGCAATTTGCCCACGCCAAAGAGCATCGCCACGATGACGAGTACGAGCAATAGTTCGACCGGCCCAATTTCAAACGGCATAGGTTATCTCCATCTCGACAAAGGGTAGCGGCGCGCTCCTGTAGGAGCACGCCAGTTCCCACTTTACTCGCTTCCGGCTATCCAAACCTTAACCGTTGCTTAGGCGTTGGTTAAGGGTGCTGCGCCAAGGGCCTCACCTAGAAGGCACCAAGGGCGCAAAGCTGGCAACCTTGGAGGCTGTTCTTTGTGCCCTTTCGTGTACCTCGTGGCTTGGTGGTTTCTCTTTACAAAGCTTTTGCCCGGTCAAACGAACTGCAGCGGGAAGGTTGTGTCAGCGTGCCGCGCGCGGGTCGAAGCCATACTGGCGCAGGACGTGGCGCGCCACCACATCCTTGTGCACCTCGTCGGCGCCGTCGTAGATGCGCGCTGCGCGCTCGTGGCGCCACCAGAAGGCGAGCAGCGTGTCGTCGGTCACGCCCAGCCCGCCGTGCACCTGGATGGCGCGGTCGAGCACGCGCTGCAAGACATTGGCCACGAAGAACTTGATCGTGGAGATTTCCACGCGCGCAGCGGCTGCGCCCACCGTGTCGATCTTGGCCGCGGCGTCGAGCACGAGCAGGCGGGCGGCATCGATGTCGGCGCGGCTGTCGGCGATCCAGTGCTGGACCACCTGCTGGCTCGCAATCGACCGGCCCGGCCCCAGCTCGCGGTCGACGGCGTAGCGGCACATGAGCTCAAAGGCGCGCTCGCAGATACCGATCCAGCGCATGCAGTGGTGGATACGTCCCGGCCCCAGCCGCTCCTGCGCCAGGGCAAAGCCCGCCCCCTCGGCGCCGATGCGGTTGCTCACCGGCACGCGGCAGCCGTCGAAGCGCACCTCGCCGTGCGAGAGCCAGCCGCTGCCCCGCTCGCCCATGAGCGAGATGTTGCGCACGAGCGTAAAGCCGGGCGTATCCAGCGGCACGATGATCTGCGAGGCACGGTGATGCGCCTTGGGGTTCCCGGCGTCCGTCACGGCCATGACCACGGCAAAAGCCGCGCCGTCGGCCGCGGTGGTGAACCACTTGTGGCCGTCGATGATGTACTCGTCGCCCTCGCGCACCGCCATGGTGCTCATCCACACAGGGTTGGAGCCGGCGTGTTCGGGCTCGGTCATGGCGAAGCAACTGCGGATCGCGCCGGCGGCCAGCGGGCGTAGGAATTGCTCGTGCTGTGCCGGGGTGCCGTGTGCGTGCAATAACTCCATATTGCCGATGTCCGGCGCGGCGCAGTTAAAGGTGTAGTGGCCCAGCGGGCTGCGCCCCAGCGCCTCGCTTACCTGCGCAAACTCGCGCAGCGGCAGCCCCATCCCGCCGTACTCGGGCGGCAGGTGCGGCGTCCACAGGCCGAGGGTCTTTACCTCCTGGCGTAGCGCGTCCAGCCGCGGCGCGACCGCGTCGAAGCCCTGCTGGAGCAGCACCGGCTCGAGCGGGTAGAGTTGCTCGCGGACAAAGGTGTTGATGGTGTCGAGGTAGTTCATGGACAGACCTCCAGTTATCGTCTTGAAGAGAAATCAAAACAGAACCACAAAGACGCAAAGGGCACAAGGGGGCACGAAGTGGAGCAGACACCAGACATGTGGAAGGCATCTTTGTGCCGCTTCGTGCTCTTGGCGTCTTTGTGGCAGCGGTTCTTCTTGCTATGGCGCAGCAGGCACTGCGCGCTGTGCTTCCTCGCGGATCAGCGTCAGCACCTGGCGGCGCAGGGAGGCAAAGCGCGGGTCGCTCTCGGTCTCCAGCAGGTTGCGCGGCCGCGGCAGGTCGACCATGATCTCCGCCTTGATGCGTCCCGGCCGCGCCGTCATGACGTAGATGCGGTCGGAGAGCAGCAGCGCCTCCTCCACGTCGTGGGTCACAAAGAGCACGGTGGTGCGGTGTGACTGCCAGACCTGCAAGAGCAGTTCCTGCATTTGCAGGCGCGTCTGCGCATCGAGCGCGCCGAAGGGTTCGTCCATGAGCAGCATCTGCGGCTTGCAGACGAGCGCCCGCGCAATCGCCACGCGCTGGCGCATGCCGCCCGAGAGCTGGTTGGGATACGCGCGCTCGAAGCCGGTGAGGCCGACGAGTTGGATGTGGTCGCGCACGAGCGCGTCCTGTTCGCTGCGGCCCAGCCCGCTCTTCTTGAGCGCAAAGCGGATGTTTTCCTCGACGCTCAGCCACGGGAAGAGGGTGTAACTCTGAAAGACCATGCCGCGATCGGCGCCGGGGCCGGTAATGGGCGAACCGTCAAAGCGAATGTCGCCCGCGCTGATCGATTCCAGCCCGGCGGCCATCATCAGCAGCGTGGATTTTCCGCAGCCCGACGGCCCGACGAGCGAGACGAACTCATTGTCACGCACGGCCAGCGACAGATCCTGCACGGCCACGACCTCAACGTCGCGGCCGCCGCCGAAGATCTTCCAGACATTTTCAACCAGCAGTTTGCCTTGCTCCACCCGTTTCACCGTTCTCGTGCGCTATCGAACGCGCTTCTGATAATGTAGCCTAGCGGCTCTGCAGCGCCCACGGGAAGAGGCGGCGGTAGGACCACTTGAAGAGATAGTCCGTCGCCAGCCCCAGCACGCCGATGACCAGGATGCCCAGGATGATCTGATCCGTCTCCAGGAAGCGTTGTGCGCGCATGATGCGATAGCCGAGACCGACATTGGCCGCCACCAGTTCGGCGACGACGAGATAGGTCCACGCCCAGCCGATGGTGATGCGGAAGGTGTCCCAGATACCGGGCATGGCCGGCGGCAGGATGACGCTGCGCAGGATCTCGCTGCGCGAGAGGCCAAAGGTGTAGCTCACCTGGATCATGTCACGCGGCACGGTCTTGACGTTGTCCATAATCAGCAGCACCTCCTGGAAGAAGACGCCG
>WBZU01003099.1_pt1 | contig 11069 bp, 10 predicted proteins | sample 5204311 | NCBI WGS metagenome assembly WBZU01 (sample SAMN12344359, study PRJNA552823) | activated sludge metagenome | biome: Activated sludge suspended growth; feature: Nitrification reactor; material: Wastewater; isolation source: activated sludge from nitrification reactor of wastewater... | reverse complement strand
GGAACGAGGCGCCGACCATCAGCAGCGCCGGGGCGAGGAAGAAAACCACCAGGAACAGGGTCGGTGGCAAGCTGACCAGCCACTTGGTCAGCCGCTCTCCTCGACCAAGCGGGTGGCGGCCTGCCTTAGTCACGCAGGTAGACCCCCGCGTCGCGTTGCCAGCCGACTGCGACCGGGGCGCCCCGTTCGAGGAACCGAGCGCGTCCTGGCACTGCGTTGGTGAGCATCGCTTCGAGGACGACCCTGTTTTCAAGCTCGATCTTGTAAACGGTGACGTCGCCGAGGTAAAGGTAGTCGCGCACGCGGCCATGGAAGTGGTTGTCCAGCTCGGTCAGGTCCCCGGCAGCGACGATGCGCAGTTGTTCCGGGCGGACGGCAAAGGCACCCTGCTCGCCGGGGCTGGGTCCGACGATCGGTGTGCCGACAATCTCCCCGAGTCCGGCAGCAAACAGGCGCAGCCCAGCGTGATCCGTGGCTCGCACTTCGACTGGCAGCAGGTTGATGGTTCCGATGAAATCGGCGACAAAGCGATTGCGCGGATAGCTGTAGATCTGCTCGGGGGCACCGACCTGTTCGATGCGCCCATTGTTCATGACCGCGATGCGGTGGGATACCGCCAGTGCTTCCTGCTGCGAATGGGTGACGAAAACGAAGGTGATGCCGACCTCGCGCTGCAGTGCGATCAGGTCCCCGGTGATCTGTTCGCGCAGCTTGGCGTCGAGTGCCGCCAGCGGTTCATCGAGCAACAGCAGGCGCGGCTTGCTGATCAACGCCCGCGCCAGGGCGACGCGCTGCCTTTGCCCGCCGGACAATTCGCGGGGAAACTGGCGAGCCTTGTTGGCCAGGTGCACCAGTTCGAGAGCCTCCTTGAGACGGCGGCTGATCTCGTCCGGGGGTTTGCCGGCCATCTGCAAGGGAAACGCGACGTTCTGCGCCACGGTCATGTGCGGAAACAGCGCGTAGCTCTGAAAAACCGTGTGCACCGGTCTTTTCTCGGGTGGAATGCCGGCCAGGGTTTGCCCGTCGAGCAGCAACTCGCCGGTGTCGGGGACATCGAATCCGGCGATCAGGCGCAGCAGGGTGGTCTTGCCACAGCCCGATGGACCCACCAGGGTAAAGAATTCGCCGGCTTCGATCGACAGGGAAACGTCGTCGACGGCCTGGAGTTCGCCGAAACGGCGGCTGACATTGCGGATCTCGAGTAGCGCCATGGTTCGAGTAGTGTAGCTCAGAAGATCCTTGTCAGTATAGTGGTCTGTCGGCCAGGACAAGGACAATTGCATGCGGAAAAATAAGCGCTGAAGCGGTCAAGCTGGTCAGTGTTTCCCCGCGCAGCCGTTCTTGCGCGTGGCGCTCGGAATCCTGCCAAATCCGGATGGGCTGGGGCGCTACCTGTTGTCAGCGTGATGACGCACGGCGCAGGAAGGCCACCAGATCGGCCCTGTCCGTGGCGTCGGATACCGAGTAGCCCATGCGCTGTCCCGGCACCAGTGCCTCCGGGTTTTGCAACCAGGCATCGAGGGTTTGGGCGTCCCAGACGAATGCCGCACTTTCGAGTGCCAAAGAGTACTGATAGCCTGGCGCCGAACCCGCCCGACGGCCGAAGACACCCTTGTGCAGCGGCCCGACGCGGTGCGCGTCCAGGCTGTGGCAGGCGCCGCAACGTGCCTCGTACAAGGCCGCACCCCGATCCGGATCGGCGGCCCCGGCGGAAGGTCCCGCCAGAGCCAGCGCCATGGCCAGCGTCGGGGCCGTCGGCAGGCGCCAGAGCGCCATTTCAGGCCCCAAAACTCAGGGCAGCAACGGGTACCGGCTTGCCCAGCGCGTTAGCGAGTAGCGACCAGTGCATGGTTTCGTCGGCAGCCAGGCGCGCGGCCACTTTCGCCAATTCCTTTTCGCCGAAAGCCGGGATCACCCCCAGATAGGCATTGACAGCCCCCAGTTCCAGCCGCGCCGCCAGGTTAAGGATGTCGGTCTGAGACTTGAGTGCGCCCGCACCGAGAGCTGCGGCGTAGTCGGCATTGGATTTGGCGGCGACCGCCTTGCCGCCCATCTTTTCGATGGTGGCGATCAGCGCATCTCGATGCCCCTTGTGGTGGCTTTGGAAGAGCACTGCCGTATCCAGCACCGGCTTCTGCAGAAGCCCGCTTTCAGCGCCCACCTGATAGGCCGCGATGGCCTCATGTTCCAGGCCGAGGGCCACGTTGAGGATGCCGACATCGCCGGTCGGATTGCCCGTTGCCGCGATGGCCAGTCGTGATTGTCCGGCGAGCAGTGCCAAGGCCGCGCCGGACAAGACGATACCGCCGCTCCTGCTGAGGAAGCTGCGACGGGACGGGGTGGGGGTTTCTAGGGTCTTGATCAGCATGGCGTTTCCTTTTTGTCGGTGGGGTCGATGGAGGCCGTTGGCCGCGTTTACGTGCTTGTCCGGAAGATTCCGCCAGCACCTGTTGGAGTCATACGCAGCGGGAACAGGTCCGGATGCAGGCAGAGTGCATCGCGCAACGCCCTCTCGCCGACGTTGAGTTCGCGTGCCATCGCGCTCGCATCGTTGACCGCCTTTTCGGGTTTGCTCTCCTTCGCGTCGGCGTTTACGCTGGGTGGCCCTTGCGCCTCCACAGGCGGCTGAAATCGAAATCGAAGGCGCACTTGGACAGTTCGAAACAGTGGGTTTCGTCGTGGAAGTCGCCTACCTTGCGATATTCCCCCTCGACGAGCCGCCACACTTTGGCCTTTTTCGCTTCCGGGTAGACCAGCACGTAATGGGGCACGCCTTCCGTACGGTAAAGATCGAATTTGACCACTTCATCCCGCCGGCTGGTTTTGGGCGAGATGACTTCGAAAATCAGATCAGGAGCGCGGGTCAGCCTTTCACTTTCAGGTTGGTAGCAGATCACCAGCACGTCGGGTCGGACGACGGTGTCTTGCGCAAACTCCACGTCTATTTCAAACACCGCCTGGCAGTGCGGGCAATCGTCGAGCGACTCGTCGAGTTGCCGAAATACGGCGGCGCTTACCTGCTGATGATCGAAGCTGGGCGACGGGACCATTGCCACCGCCTGGCCGTGAATCAGCTCCCAATCCCCTTCCCATTGCAAGTAATCCTGCACCGTGTAGGCTTCGACAGTTGGCTGCATGGGCATAGCCTTCATTTTCCCTTCGTTTTAATGTGAAAGTCGCGTCAGCGACTCACGAATCCCTCCTCCCCACTCGCGGGGGAGGGGCCGGGGGAGAGGGAAACGGTCATGACTTTCATGATCGGGGGTGCCTGGAAAAGTCATGACCGTTAGCGGTTCTCGAGACGGTTGTAGTCGAGCAGACCGGCACGAATCGGCTCCTGCTGCAGGTAAGCGGCAAGCAGTTCGTCGCTCACCTGCCAGAAACGGTGATCACCGCGGCGAACGGCATAGCGGTCGGCTAGTCCGCGGTAGTCATTCTCCGAAGCAAGCGCACCGATTGCTCGCGCCAGGGCGCGAATTTCCGCACGCGGCACGCGGTAGATCGCATTCGGATAAGCGCCCATGACCCCCTTGACGACGGTCAGCGTATTTTCTTCGGGCAGCAGTTCTCTTCCTTCGCGCAACAGACTCGAGACATTGCTGTGTCCGGTGTTGCGCAGCAAGGTGAAATAGCGTGCCGGCTGACCTTGCTGATCGACGCGCAACACAACTACTTCAGGAAGCCACGAGAGCGCCGGCCCGCGCAGCGCCGCAAGCGCCGCCAGATCATCGCGCAGTGCGGTGTCGATCACCGACGAAAGATCGTGCCGACGATCGAGAACCGGTGCCATATGCTGCTGGAGCATCGCGTAGAACTCCTGCAGGGCTTGGTCGCTGCGGAAGACGATCCCGCTGTCGACGTCGAAACGTGCCAGACTACCGTAGACATGATCCTTGACCTCCTGACTCGCGCCGCGGTACCACAAGTCGCGCACTTGCGGGCGCTGTGCGAGCGGCAGGAAGGCCAGAAAGTTGTACTCGCCTTCCATGCGCAGGAAGTCCATGTATAGCCGCGTCAGCAACTGATGGCCGACATTGCCGTAGACGTCGAAACCGGTAACCAGTAGGTAGTGAATCCGCTCGAGCAGCGGATAGCTGAGAACTCAGGTTGTTTTCGGCGGATCGCCGACCAGTTTTTTGATGACGGTCGCGCTATCGAAGTGGCGAAAAACGGTCAGTGCCGCATTGGCATTTTCGCCGTCGCCGTTCCATATCCAGCCTAAGTCCGGCCGCCGGGTGCTGGCGTACTGCATCAGCAAGGCCGACTTGTCCTGCAGGTAGCGCCCCTGGCGCCTGGCGTACTCGCGCCACGGTCTGATGATCCCGGCGTCGCTCCCCTGTTCGGCCGGCAGATCGAGCAGGCTGGCTTCCCGTTCGAGGAACTGCTCGCGCACGGTTTGCAGATCGCTGTCGGCAAGGAAGACCACCCAGAAACGATCCTGGATCACGTTCAGCGCCACTTGCCCGCGGCAGACCGGCCCCTTGATGAAACCCATGATCGTAAACTCGGCCTCGTCGCGCATGAAACGGTAGCGCGCACTGACCGGCAGGTCGCGGAAAGTGACGAAAGGATTGCTCGCCACTTCGATCGCGTACGAGGGTAGTTCATCGACCCGGTAGGCCGAGGTCAGAAACAGCTCGCGCCAGCGCGCCATTCGCCTTGGGCTGAGCGAATAAGGCATGTGCGTCTTGTCGACGATCGTCTCCCGCTCACGGTCAAGGCGGTAATAGACGCGCTCAACACCCGGGTCGTCAAATGGCCGTCGGCTTGCCACAAGGTCGATCGGCTGCCCCGGCGGTGTTCGTGAGCGCACGAGGCGAAAGAAATGCCGCTGCTCGTCGCTTTCAAAGTAGAGATGGGCGAGAAACAGGTGCTCGAAGAGGTAGCGACCGACCAGCCGCTCCTTGAGCGAGTTTCCGTTCAGGAAAGCCTCCCAGGCGCTGACCTCCTTGAGTACTGACGCCGGTAACGGCGGCAATCCTTCGAAGGGCGCTCCGAGCTCGAGCCAGCGCGTCAGCGTCGCCGACTCCGACGGGCTCAGACCGGGCAGACCGAAAGGCATCCCCCACAACGGGTTCTCGCTCGCAAATGCATCGTACTCGTCGATCCGCGGGCATTGCTGCGCACGGTCGAGCGAGAAATCGAAGGTCGGCGGCAGAATCGCCGTTTCCGGCAGCGGATGCGCTTCCTTGAGCTGCAGCGCGCGCGCCAGTACGCTCGCCGCGAGATTCGCCGCAGGCGTTGGCTGGCGCTCGTTGAGCACCGCCGAAAAGCCGCGCGAACGCCATGCGGACGCGCTCTGCGCATCGACAAAGAGCGTTGACGGTTGCGCTTCGCCCAGCCGGGTTCCGTCGTATACGATTTCCTTGCTCGTCCCGCGGGCGATCCCTTCCCAAGCGCCGAGCTTGAGCTGGCACGGCGCGTCGTAACACGCGTGACACACGACACAGCGCCGCTCGAGGATCGGCTGCACATTCGCGCGGTACGACATGCCGAGCGGCGGCGCCGTCGGCTGGTCATACCGCGCCGGGTCCGCCGGACCGAAGCGTTCGTCGAGAGTGTGACGAGCGAGCATCGCGCAGCCGCCGACGATCACGATCAGGGACAGCAGCCCACCGGCCCGGCTGCAACGCACGAGAGTCTTTGGAATTCTCATTCTGGCAATCGCCATTGGCGGCGGCAGGAGAGTCTGCAACTGGTCGAGGCGAAAACCATTGCGCTTCAACCACAGAAGGATGGGAAATTCAACCACCATCACAAAAGTATCTCTACTCCAGTACCCCCTCGTCAAGGGTGAATTCCTGCCTGATTTTCCTCTGCGCCCTGCGCAACCTGTTCCCCTATCATGCCGGATGCCCGCAAAACGCCCGGCAACCGCCGTTTCGACCCGGCATCGGATGGTGCAGGCGTGCTTCCAACAACCGGCTGGCGGCGATCCATTGCCCGCGCGTATGTCCGGCCGACACGCTTGCCCGTTTGCGGTTTAACATGGGGTCACATCGATCCACTCGCTACGCCTCATCTCGTCCCTCCTCAGACCCAGATAAATCGGACAGATCATCTGCTACAAACCCGGACAGATTACTTGTTCTCTACAAAGTAAACGCAACAATGTTGCGTTGGTAAGGGTTTTGTGTTTCCATTCTGTCGTGAGACCTTCTCCTGCTGACGTCTTCTCGGCAATCAATGGCGCTACCCGTGGCACTGGTGCGCCGATGGCTGCTGGGTGTTTGTACGCTCGCCACCGGCAGCAAATCGCTGACCTGCCGCGTTTCAACCATGCCGCCAAGCCGTTGGCCGGGTGCGCATGAAACCGTCGGCCCGGCATTTCCCACCATTCTCCCCCCTATCCGGGCAGCGGGCAGCCGCGATGCTTCGCAATGTTCTGGGGGTGGTCATGGCTTTCCTGCTGCTTGGCATGCAGCACGAGGTGCAGGTGCACGACCTGGGACATCTCGCCGAATGGCGGCAAGCCATGCAGGGGAAGGATCTGCAGGATCCGGACAGCGATCGGCTCTGCATCGAGTGTCTGTTGCTCGCGGCAGCGGCCAGTGCCGTACTGGGTAAGCCGCCACCGTTTGACCAGGCGCTGGGTGACTTCGCTCTCGTCGACGTCAGCGTGGCCATCCGCCGGGCTTGCGTTCCCGCCTGCTATTCCAGCCGCGCCCCGCCCGCACACCTCTGAACCATTTGCTTTCGCCGCCCTTCCGGTCGGCAAAAATCAACCCCGTTTAGAGGATGCAGAAGCATGTCCAGATTCATTCAGGTGTCCAGCGCATTCGCGCTGGCACTGCTCAGCGTGCCCGCAATCGCTGCCGCCAGCGATGCCGAACTTGCCGAGGTCCAGGCGCAGATCCAGCAACTGAAACAAAGCTACGAAGCCCGCATAGAGGCCCTCGATCGCCGCTTGCAGGAGGCCGAGGCGAGGAGCGCCAAGGCTTCGGCCGCGGTGCCTGCCGCTTCGCCGGCGGCGCTCCCCGTGGCGGCAGCTCCGGCGGTAACGCCGGCGGCCGTCAGCGCCGGCAACAGCGCCTTCAATCCCGCCATTTCTGCCGTACTGCAGGGCGCTTACATCAACCAGTCGAAGGATCCGGACAAGTACGCGATCGCCGGTTTCGTCCCGAGTGGCGACATCGGCCCCGGCAAACGCGGTTTTAGCATCGCCGAATCGGAACTGGGATTCTCCGCCAACGTCGACCACAAGTTCTTCGGCAATCTGATCCTTGCCCTGACACCGGACAACAATGTCGAGGTCGAGGAAGCATACGGCGTGTTCACGGCACTGCCCGGCGGCGTGACGCCGAAGTTTGGTCGTTTCCTGTCGAGCGTCGGCTACCTCAACGACCAGCATCAGCATGCCTGGGATTTCTACGATGCGCCGCTGGTCTATCAGGCCTTTTTCGGGGGCCAGTTCAGGAACGATGGCCTGCAGGTGAAATGGCTTGCGCCGACCGATACCTATCTGCAGTTCGGCGCCGAAATCGGCGACGGATCGAGTTTCCCCGGCAGCGAACGCAGCAATGGCCGCAACGGCATCGGCGGTGGCGCGCTGCACGCGCATGTCGGTGGCGACATCAACGTCAGCAACAGTTGGCGCGCTGGTCTGTCGTGGCTCACACTGCGGCCGAACGAACGGACCTATACGGAAATCGACCGCAATGGCAATCCGGCCCAACTCGAATTCAGCGGTCGCAGCCAGGTCGCGATCGCCGATTTCGTCTGGAAGTACGCACCCAACGGCAACGCCAGGGAAACCAACTTCAAGCTGCAGGGCGAGTACTTCTGGCGCAAGGAACGCGGCGACCTGCGCTACGACAGCGATGGCGCGCTCGGTCTGACCAACACGGCAAGAAATACTTCGCGGCAGAGTGGTTTCTATGTGCAGGGGGTCTACCAGTTCATGCCCGAGTGGCGAGTGGGAGCCCGTTACGACTACCTCGATCCCGGACGTGTCGACTACGGCAGCAACGCCGACTACCTGGGCGCCTCGTCGTTCAATCCCAGGCGCTACTCGCTGATGTTCGACTACACGCCGTCCGAGTTCAGCCGCTTTCGCATCCAGTATCAGCAGAGCAAGCTGCAACCCGACTTTACCGACAACATCCTGTTCGTCCAGTACATCCTGACCTTGGGCGCGCACGGTGCGCACAGTTACTGAGAGAAGTGAGACCATGAAAAGATATTTCAGGTCCTTCCTGGGCCTCGCGCTGACGCTTCTCGCCGTGCCAGCGCTGGCGGCGCTCAACGTTTTCGCCAGCGTCCCCGAGTGGGCCGCGCTTGCCGAGGAACTCGGCGGCGACCAGGTGAAGGTTTACGCCGCGACGAACGCCTTGCAGGATCCGCACCACGTCGAGGCGAAACCCAGCCTGATCGCACGGGCGCGCAGCGCCGACCTGGTGATCGCGACCGGCGCCGAGCTGGAAGTGGGCTGGTTGCCGCTGGTCCTGCGGCAGGCTGGCAATCCACGCGTGCAACCCGGCCAGCCCGGCTACCTGGAAGCGACGACCTTCGTCAGCATGCTCGAGAAGCCGCAGCGGCTCGACCGCGCCGACGGCGACGTGCATCCGGCCGGCAATCCGCACATCCAGCTCGACCCGCGCAACATTGCGCGCGTGGCTGCTCCGCTCGCCGCCCGCCTGGCGGAGCTGGATCCGGCCCATGCGGCGTATTATCAGTCGCGCCACAAGGCATTCGCGGTACGCTGGAGCACGGCGATTGCCGAATGGGAGAAGCAGGCTGCGTCGCTGCGCGGTACCGCCATCGTCGTCCACCACAACGCGTTTGCCTACCTCAATGCATGGCTGGGTTTGCAGCAGGTGGCCGCACTTGAACCCAAGCCCGGGATCGAGCCGACCACCCAGCACCTCTCGGCAGTCCTCGCACTGCTGCAACGGCAGCCGGCCAGGATGGTGATCCGCGCGGCGTACCAGAGCGACCGGGCGTCGCAGTGGATCGCAGAACGTGCGAAGATCCACCCCGTGGTTCTGCCCTTCACTGTTGGCGGTGACGATTCGGCAAAGGATCTCTTCGGCCTCTTCGATGACACCATCCAGCGGCTGCAAAAAGGCAGCCAATGAATCCGAGTGCGTTTGATCTGTCGATCCTGCTGCCGGCCTTCGTCGCCGGTGTGCTGGTGACGGCAACGCATGTGCCGCTCGGCATGCAGGTTCTCGCCCGCGGCATCGTCTTCATCGATCTGGCGATCGCGCAGATCGCCGGCTGCGGCGTGCTGATCGCCGACCAGCTCGGATTCGAGCCGGAAGGGGCTGCCGTGCAGGTGGCGGCGCTGGCGGCGGCACTCGCCGGCGCCCTGCTTCTGACCTGGAGCGAGCGCGTCTGGCCGGAGGTGCAGGAAGCGACCATCGGAGTCGTCTTCGTTCTTGCGGCCACCGGTGGCGTGTTGCTGCTGGCAAGCAATGTTCACGGCAGCGAGCATCTGCGCGACCTGCTGATCGGACAGATTCTCTGGGTGCGGCCGAGCCGGCTGCTGTGGCACGCCGTGGTCTATATGGCGATCCTCGTGCTCTGGTTCGGCTGGCGCGAACGCCTGGGACGTGTCGGCTTTTATGGGTTGTTCGCCATCGCCGTCACGGTATCCGTGCAACTGGTCGGTCTGTATCTCGTTTTCGCGACGCTGATCGTTCCGCCGCTGGCAACCCGGCGCATGCGGCAGGGCCGGCTTGCTGCCGCCTGGCTGCTCGGCATCCTCGCTTACGCCAGCGGTCTGCTGGTGTCGACGGCGCTCGATCTGCCGAGCGGCCCGACCATCGTCTGGCTGATGGCTGCCCTCGCGCTGCTGGGGTATGCGCTCAGCACACAACTGATCAAGGAGTTTTCACCATGAACCGCTCACGCCAAGGAGTCTTCACCATGAACCGCTCGCCCTGGTGTTTCATCGCCACCATCTGCCTGCTGCCGCTACCCGCCGCTGCCGGTGAACCCGCCGCCCACGTGCATGGTGCCGCCAGCCTGCAGGTGGCCATCGACGGCAAGAACCTGACGCTCAACTTCGAAAGCCCGCTCAATAATCTCGTCGGTTTCGAACACGCGCCCCGTACCGAAAAGCAGAAAGCCGCCGTGCGCGCGATGGCCGAACGCCTGCATCAGCCGGCCAGTCTGTTCACGGCCTCGCCTGCCGCCGCCTGCGCGCCGGTATCGGTGAAACTGGAATCGCCGGTGCTGGAGCCGACGAAGCCGTCCGCCGGCGACGGCCATGCCGACCTCGATGGCGAGTTCGTTTTTCGTTGCGAGCATCCCGAAGCCCTGCGTGCGCTGGAAGTCGGTCTGTTTCAGGCCTTCCCGAGGCTGCAGCGAGTCGACGCGCAGGTGGCGGGGCCACGCGGACAATCGGCTGTCCGGCTCTCGCCACAGCAACGGCGCATCGCCTGGTAGACCGGAATGGCGCCGGAAACCGTCATCGAGATCGAGAATCTGCGCTTCCGCTGGCCGCGAGGAGGCGAGTTCTGCCTCGAAATTCCGGCCTTCGAGGTCCGCGCAGGCGAGCGAATTTTCCTTTATGGACCGAGCGGCAGCGGCAAGAGCACGCTGCTCGGGCTGTTGGGCGGCGTGCTGGTTCCCGAGCTTGGGCAGATCAAGTTGCTCGGCAGCGAATTGACCCGCCTGAAGCCCTCGGCGCGCGACCGCTTTCGTGCCGACCATGTCGGTTTCGTCTTTCAGCAGTTCAACCTCATTCCCTATCTTTCGGTGGTCGATAACGTTCTCCTGTCGTGCCGCTTCTCGGCGCGCCGACGCGCGCGCGCGCTGGCGGCCGGCGGCTCGCTGCACGACGAGGCGGCGCGCTTGCTGGCCCACCTCGACCTCGAAGTCGCGCTGCATCGACAGGGCGTCACGTGCCTGAGCGTCGGCCAGCAGCAGCGCGTGGCGGCGGCGCGCGCGCTGATCGGACGCCCGGAGATCGTCATTGCCGACGAACCAACCTCGGCCCTCGACGCCGAGCGGCAGGAAGCCTTCCTTGCTCTCCTGGCTCGCGAATGTGCTGCAGCGGGCAGCACGCTGCTCTTCGTCAGTCACGACCGGCGGCTCGCCGCGGGCTTCGACCGAGAGCTCTC
>WBZU01003098.1_pt1 | contig 11074 bp, 9 predicted proteins | sample 5204311 | NCBI WGS metagenome assembly WBZU01 (sample SAMN12344359, study PRJNA552823) | activated sludge metagenome | biome: Activated sludge suspended growth; feature: Nitrification reactor; material: Wastewater; isolation source: activated sludge from nitrification reactor of wastewater treatment... | reverse complement strand
TGATCCGTGCCGTCGCCTCCGGGACGGTGACCGCGACGAGCACTCCGGTCCACGTCGGGCGCACGACGATCGTCGTGCAGACCGACCTCACCCGCGACGACGGCAAGCTGGCGGCGCGCACCACCCAGACCCAGGCCGTGATGCCCGCGAGCTGAACAGGAGGAACGAGCGGGCCACCGCTCCGAGCGCGACCCCCGCTGCGGCGGCCCAGCCGTCAGCTGACGCGGGGCTCAGCCCGCAGGATCAGCGAGTTCGGCCAGACGAGCCCGGAGCCCGGCCTCGTCACCATCGATCTCCACCCGCTTGCGGCGCGCCCCGTGGCCTCCGACGATGGTGACCGCGGATCGGGCCACCCCGAACGCGTCGGCGAGCAGTCGACGCACCGCCTCGTTGGCACGACCGTCGACCGGCGGGGCCGACACCCGGACCGCCAGCGCCCCGTCGAACGTGCCGTCGATCGCGTCGCGGCGACCACCGGGTCGCACGTGCACGGCCAAGGTCAGGCTCATCGGGCCACCGCATCGACAGCAGCCGCGGCCTCCCCGTGCAGGGCGTCGACCAGCTCGACCAGCAGGTCGTCGGCCATGGCGTAGGGCATGTAGATGCAGACCCGACGGCAGTCCCCGGCGTAGCGACGGTGCACCAGGGATGCGACCTGCGCCGGTGTCCCCCGGACCGCGACCGTGGACAACAGGTCGTCGTCGATCAGGTCGCCGAGCGCGTCCCAGCGGCCCTCCCGCGTCAGCTGCTGGGCGCGGGGTTGGAGGTCGCCCCGCCCGGCACGTTCGAAGACCGGACGGTAGGCGGGGGTCGACACGTAGAAGCCGAGCAGCGCCCGGCACCCGGCATCGGCGACCGCCTGCTCGGCTGCGTCGCGGCCGCAGCACACGATCAGCTCCGGGAGCACCTCCAACTGCTCCAGCCGACTCGGGCGGTCGGTCCGACCCCGATCCACCGCCGGCAGGGTGACCTCGGTGAAGAACTCCTCGGAGGTCACCGGCATGACCGCCAGCGCGTCGGCCACCTCGGCGGCCATCGCGGTCAGGCGCGGACCGAGCGCACCGACGGCGATGCGGGGCGGGCCGGCGGGGTGCGGCGGCGGCGAGAACATCGGCGACATCCGGGTGTGGGTCCGGAACGGGCCCCGGTGCTCGAGCGGCACCCCGTCCTGCCAGGTGCGGAACACCGATCGCACCGCCTCGACGGCGTCGCGCATCCGTTCGACCGGACGGTCGAAGTCGACCCCGAAGCGACCCTCGATGTGCGGGCGGACCTGGGTGCCCAGACCCAACGTGCAGCGACCGCCGGACAGGACGTGCAGGTCCCAGGCCGCGTGGGCCATGTGCACCGCGTTGCGGGGGAAGGCGATCGCCACGTTTGTCATGACCGACAGGTCGGTCGCGGCTGCGGCGAGGGCCAACGGGATGAAGACGTCGTGGGGACCCTCGAAGGTGAACACCCCGTCGACGCCCGCAGCCTCGAGTCGACGGGCCTCCGATCCGGCGTCCTCCAGTCCGTAGACCGCGGCGAGCACCTCCATCACCACCCCCCGACCGTGCGGGGTGGCAGGACCTGGACCGCGCTCAAGCTCGAGCCGAGCGGACCAGTCGACCGGGGCGGGACCCGGTGGACTCGTCGTCGAGTCGGACCGGTTCCCCGGCGCAGATGGTGGCGGCGAACCCGGTGGCCCGCTGGATCAGCCGCCGACCTCCGGCCGGCAGGTCGTGGACCATCTCGGGCGGGGACAGGCGCAGGCCGTCCAGGTCGATGACGTTGAGGTCGGCCCGGAGTCCCGGGGCCACCACCCCGCGGTCGTCGAATCCGTAGAGCGCTGCGGTCCGGCTCGTCTGCATGGCCACGACCTGCTCGAGGGTGAAGCGGGCGCCGCGGTCGCGGTCACGGGACCAGTGGGTGAGCATGTAGGTCGGGAGGCTGGCGTCGCAGAGGATGCCGCAGTGGGCCCCGCCGTCGCCCAGACCGAGGACCGTGTCGTCGCGGTCGAGCATCTCGCGCATGGCTTCGAAATCGCCGTGGGAGTAGCCGAGCATCGGGAAGTAGAGGAGCTCGGTGCCGTCACGGCCGAGCATCAGGTCGTAGGTGACCTCTTCGGGCCGTCGACCCTCCCGCGCCGCGATGGCGGCGACGCTGCGTTCAGGAGCAGGTTCGTAGTCGGGCGGGTCGCCGAGGGGGAACAGCTTCTGGAAGCTCGACAGGAGATAGGCGCCGAAGCCGGACCGGGTGACCTCCTCGGAGAGGATCGCCTCACGTCGCTCGGGCGTGCGCAGCTGGGCGACACGCTCGGCCAGGGGCAGATGAGCGATCTCGCGGTACGCCCTGTGGGTGATGAACGGGTGCACCGACGACTCGAAGCCGAACAGCAGGCACGCCGGGCGCCCGGCGACCTGCGGGACGATGCGCGCCCCGGCGGCGTTCGCGTCCGCGGCCCGGTCGAGCAGTTCCCGCCACTGCTCGGGTCGGACGTCGTTCTGGAGGCACCCGAAGGTGACCGGACGCCCGGTTCGCCGCGAGATCTCGATCATCCACTCGAACTCGGGCGTGGGGTCGATCATGTCGCTGGCCACACCGAACACGCCGGTGCCCGCCGCGCCGAGCGCGTCGCCCAACCCGAGGAGCTCCTCGACCTCAGCGGTGGTGCCGGCGGCCAGCTCGCCGTCCTTGGCCCGGTGCAGGACGGTGCGGGTGGTGGTGAAGCCGACCGCACCGGCCCGCAACCCCTCCTCGACCAGCTTGGACATGAGAGCGATGTCCTCGGCGGAGGCCGGTTCGTTGGCCGCGCCCCGCTCCCCCATCACGTAGCCGCGGACAGCGCCATGCGGGATCTGGGCCGCGACGTCCATGACCCGGGGCATCGAGTCGAGCTCGTCGAGGTACTCGGGGAACGACTCCCAGTTCCAGCTCATCCCTTCGGCCAAGGCGGTGCCGGGGATGTCCTCGACTCCCTCCATCAGCTGGATCAGCCAGTCCCGACGGGCCGGGTCCGCGGGAGCGAAGCCGACGCCGCAGTTGCCCATGACCACGGTGGTGACGCCGTGCCAGCCCGACGGGGTCATCTCTGGGTCCCAGGTGGCCTGCCCGTCGTAGTGGGTGTGGATGTCGACGAAGCCAGGTGTGACCAGACGGCCGTCCGCGTCGATCTCGCGGTGACCGGCGGACCCCTGACCCGGTTCGGTCACCCCGACGATGCGGTCGCCGTCGACGACGACGTCGGCAGGTCGCGCCGGTGCCCCCGTGCCGTCGACGAGCAGCCCGTTGCGGATGGTCAGATCGGCCACACCAGTCCCCCTGATCGTTCTGTAGTGCGAGATCCACACGTTCGCCTGGATCTCGCACTACAGAACGATAGGGGTGCTACGGGGTGGCGGGGGCGAGGAGTCCGGCGGCGTTGTCGTGCAGCACGAGCCGCTGGTCCGCCGCGGACAGCTCCTTGACCTCGGGCAGGTAGTCGAGCGGGCGCGGCATCCCCTCGATGTGGGGCCAGTCGGAACCGAACACGACCCGGTCCGCCCCCATCTGCTCGACGACCGACACGACGTCGTCCTCCCAGAACGGGTTGATCCACACCTGGGCCCGGAACATGTCGACGGGGTCGTCGGGGAACCACCCGGCGACCTTGTGGGCCATCGAGCGCGCCTTGCGGAACAGGTCGGGCAGGAACTCGGCCCCGTTCTCGACCGAGACGATGCGCAGGTTCGGGTAGCGCACCAGGTGGTTCTCGAGCAGCATCGACAGCAGGAAGTCCTTGATGGCCTGTTCGATGGCGAAGAACTTGATCGACGGGGTGAACCCGCCCGAGAACGATGCCGAGAACCCGTCGGGGGCGTAGCCGTTGGAGCTGACCCCGCCGTCGCCGGCGTGCAGGACCAGCGGAACCCCCGACTCGTCGAGCAGCCCCCAGAACCGGGCGAACCGCGGGTCGAACGGCGAGACCCGACCGAGCACCGTGGTCGGCGCGGCGGGGCGCATGACGATCAGCCGGGCGCCGGCGTCGAGCGCCCACTGCAGCTCGTCGACGGCCCAGTCCGGATCGGCCAGGGTGATGTACGGAGCGGCGAAGATGCGGCCGCGGTGGGCGAAGCCCCAGTCGTCCTGCACCCAGCGGTTGAACGCCCGGAACGTGACGCAGCATGCCTCGGGGTCGGCGGTGAGCAGCTCCTCGTAGATCATTCCGAGCGTCGGGAACATCCAGCATGCGGCCAGGCCCTGCTCGTCGAGGGTGGCGACGCGGGCGTCGCGGTCTCGGTACTCGGGTCGGATCGGTTCGCGGTCGGTCAGGAAGCTGAGCGGGTCACGGCCGTCGGGGTTGCCCCGGAAGTAGTCGTGCATCGCCCCGGCCCGGACGACCGGGTCGAAGGTGGCGTTGGTGACCGCCCGGCTCACCCGGCCGCCGACCACGTGGTACTTGCGCCCGTCGATGTCGCACCATCGCACGGTGCGGTCCGCCCACGCCGGGTCGCGGTGGCGGGTGAAGGCGTCGAGCGCCTCGTAGTAGTGGTTGTCGGCGTCGATGACCGGTTCGTCGTGCACGGTGGGACCCCCTGGGACCCACTCTAGGTTCCGCTCCGGCGCCGACGTCCCGGCTGGGAGGGCCCGACGCGATCGGACTCAGACGTGCTCAGGAACCTCGCCCGACTCCAACGGAGTGGTCCCCGAGGCTCCGGGGGCGGCGTCCGGGTCGGCTCCCTCCGTCGCAGCCGCCGCGGTCCGCGCCGATCGACCGAGGATCTCGATGACCGCCAGCACCACCAGGGCGCCGATGGCGATCCAGAGGACGGCGCCGGCTGACGGCTGGTCCATGACCAGGAACACCAGCAGCGCCCCGATCCCGACCACCGCACGCAGCGCCATCAGGTTGCGTCCGACGAACGCCGGTACCGGGCCCAGATCGACTCCGGTGCGGTCGACCCCGCTGCCCGCGGCCCCGACCAGGCGGGACACCGCGGTGCGGAACCTGACCGCCGGGCCGCTCGGCCCCGTGACCAGGGCGACGACCAGGATGAGCAGGCCCAGCACCAACACGGTGCGACCGCCGCCACGCAGGAACCGGCTGATCGTGTCGAAGAACGTCTCGTTGGCCGGAATCGACACCCCCGGCGGCAGCGCGTTCAGGTACAGCATCCGACCCAGAGCGACACCGACGAGCAGCAACAGGGACCCGATGACCCAGCCGCTCGCCGCGTGGACCAGGCCCTTGCGGCGATCGGGCGCGGCCAGGATCCCGGCTCCGAGGATGAGCAGGGTGAGCCACGGGAGGATCGCGGCCAGACGGTCGAAGATCCCGAACGCGGTCTGGACCTGGGCGATCGTGTCGGACTGCATGACGTCGAGGTCGACCTTGGGGACCGCGATGTTCCCGACGAAGGGCACCCCGGCGTCGGTCAGCTGCTTCTGGACCTCCTTGAGGGTGTCGGTGAGGTCCACCGACACCACGCCCTTGCGCCCGTTGGAGACGGTGAGCACCTGTTCGACCTGCTCCTGGGCGATCCGGTTGGCCCGGTCCCACAGCTCGGCGACCTTGTCGCTGGTCACCACCCGGTGGATCACCTCGCTGATCAGGTTCTTCAACCCGGCGGTGATCGGCGCGGCCAGCGGGGCGGCGCGCTCGGGCAGGACGTTGGCGACCTCGGCCTGGATGTCGACCTGGGCGTAGAGGACCTTCTCGAGGCGGGCCTCGATGGCCCGCTGGATGTCCTGGTCGCGGATCAGCGGGGCGACGGTCTCGACGTAGCGGTCGGTGTCGGTGATGGTCCGGTTGAGCCACAGCGACGTGACCGACACCGGCACCAGCAGCGACCCGACGACGATCAGGACCCACGACGCGAACCAGCGGCCGCGGTGGCGGGGCCCAGCGACTGCACCGGCGGAGCCGGTCGCTTCCAGCTCCTGCTGGAGTCGTTCGTTCTCGGCCCGGAGACGGGCCAGTTCGCTGTCCGGGGCGTCGCCGCTCCCCGGCTGCTCCGATGTCGGGGTGTCGTCCTGGGCCATGGGCGCGACGCTACCCGTACAGCCTCTCGGAACGACTCACCCCGCCGGGGTGATGTGGCGATCGGTCGGTGTCGTATCCGCGTTCACCGGATCGGACCCGGACGCGCCGACGGCGACACCCGACCGAGATCGGGTGTCGCCGTCGAGCTGCGATCGATGGTCCGGATCAGACGGCGCGGACGTTCTGGGCTTCGTCGCCCTTGCGGCCGGGACCGACCTCGAACTCGACCTTCTGGCCCTCTTCCAGGTTGCGGTAGCCGCTGCCCGCGATCTGGGAGAAGTGGACGAAGATGTCCTCGGAGTTGTCGTCACGGCTGATGAAGCCGTAACCCTTCTCGGAGTTGAAGAACTTGACGGTTCCCGTTGCCACGGTATGACTCGTTTCTCCCCGCTGAGCGGGGCCTGATTGCGCAACGGGGTGCCGACGGTTCCGGCACCCCGAGGACTAGCGGTTCGCTGTTCGGATCCCGCCGGTGATCCGACGGTGCGTCCACCCTACCCCAGACCGGGGACAGTCCCGCCTTCGGCTCGGTCACGTCGGGGCACACGGCAGTTGGCCGGTGCGCTGCGACCGGGTGCCTCAGCCTCCGACCAGACGGTCCGACACGTCGAGCGCGGCGTCGATCACCGCCAGCCCGGAACGCAGGTCGTCCTCGGAGATCACCAACGGCGGAGCGACGTGCAGCCGGTTGAAGTGGGCGAAGGGCCAGACCCCACCCGACTTGCAGGCCGACATCACCTCGACCATCGGCGCCGCATCGGCGCCGGCCGCGTTGAACGGGACCAACGGCTCGCGGGTCCCGCGGTCGCGGACCAGTTCGATGGCGAAGAAGCACCCCATGCCGCGCACCTCACCCACCGACGGGTGCCGATCGGCCATCTCGACCAGGGCCGGGGCGATGACGTCGTCGCCGAGCCGGCGGGACCGCTCGACGATGCCGTCGCGTTCGAAGATCCCGATGCTCGCCACCGCGGTCGCGCACGCCAGGGGGTGACCGCTGTAGGTGAGCCCGCCGGGATACGGACGCTCGGCGAACGTGGCGGCCACGTCGTCGGAGATGAGCACACCACCGAGGGGGACGTAGCCGGAGTTCACACCCTTGGCGAAGGTCAGCAGGTCCGGCTCCACCCCCCAGCGGTCGACGGCGAACCACTCACCGACGCGACCGAAGCCGACCATGACCTCGTCCGCGATCATCAGGATCCCGTGGCGGTCGCACAGCTCGCGCACTCCGGCCAGGTACCCGTCGGGCGGCACCAGCACCCCGTTTGTACCGACGACGGACTCGAGCACGATCGCGGCGACGGTGTGCGGGCCCTCCATCTGCACGACGTCGGCCAGGTGCGCGAGCGCCCGTTCGCACTCCTGCTCGTCGGTGGCCGCTCCGAACGAGGAGCGGTACGGGTACGGCCCGAAGAAGTGCACCACCCCCGGCGCACCCGGCTCGGACGCCCAGCGGCGCGGCTCGCCGGTCAGCGTGATCGCGGTGGCGGTGGCGCCGTGGTAGCTGCGATACGCGGCCAGCACCTTCTGGCGTCCGGTGTGGAGGCGGGCCATCCGCACGGCGTTCTCGTTGGCCTCGGCTCCGCCGTTGGTGAAGAACACCCGGTTGAGGGCACCGGGCGCGTGCTCGGCGACCAGGCGAGCCGCCTCGGTGCGCACGTCGTTGGCGAACGGTGGAGCGACGGTGCACAGCGTGTCGGCCTGGGCCTTGATCGCGGCGATCATGTCGGGGTGCTGGTGGCCCAGGTTCAGGTTCACCAGCTGGGAGGCGAAGTCGAGGTACCGGTTGCCCTCGTTGTCCCAGAACCAGGCGCCGTCACCACCGGCGATCGGCATCGGTGAGATCAGGTCCTGGGCGGACCAGGAGTGGAACACGTAGCGGCGGTCCGCCGCGGTGCTCTCGGCGTTGGACGCGGCGGCCAGGTCGGCGGGGGTGGTGCTCACGGCCGTCACGTTAGGACGACGGTGACGGCGACGTCCGGGCGGTGCTAGCCATCGGGCCCATGTCCGACACCCCGCGCTCCGAGCCGGTCCTCCTCGTCGACGACGACGCCGGCGTCCGAACACTCACGTTCAACCGGCCCGAGGCGCTCAACGCCTTCGACCAGGAGCTCTGGTACGCGGCCGCCGCCGCCCTGGAGGGCGCCGCGGCCGACGACCACGTCCGGTGTGTGCTGGTCACCGGCAACGGTCGGGCGTTCTCGGCCGGCCAGGACCTGGGCGAGATGGCCGACCCGACCGTGTTCGAGGGCCAGGAGCCCGGCTACCAGCGGTTCATGCCGGTGCTCGAGTCGTTCCCCAAACCGATCGTCGCCGCGGTCAACGGCGTGGGGGTCGGCATCGGCCTGACCATGCTGTTGCACTGCGACATCGTCCTCATCTCCGACCAGGCCCGGCTCAAGGTCCCGTTCATCTCCCTCGGCGTGACCACCGAGGCCTCGGCCAGCCTCCTGATGCCGGCGACGATGGGCTGGCAGCGGGCGGCCGAGGTGCTCTTCACCGAGCCGTGGATCGGTGCCGATCAGGCCGTCGCCGACGGCATCGCGTTGCGGGCGGTCCCCCACGACCGGCTGCTCGACGAGGCCCGGGCGCTGGCGGGCCACATCGGCGGACTACCGCTCGGACCGCTGCTGGCCACCAAGGCGCTCATGCAGGCCGGACGGGCCGACGCGGTGGCCGCGGCGCGGACCCGGGAGGTCGCGGAGTTCGAACACCTCGTCCGGGCGATGACCGGCTGAGCCAGCCGACCGCCACCGGGGCGCATGGGCCGGACGGCCCGTTGTCGGTCACAGGCTAAATCCGCGCCCGAGGCGCGTCGACACAGACCACATGGTCAGACCCGGATATTGCAGTCGGGTGGGTGGGTGATCGGTGGTTTGACGCGACAAGTGCTCCGCCGCCTGGGACGATGACGGTTGCTTACGCCACATCGGTCCAGTCAGAGGAGCACCTGACAGGTGAACGCTACCGCGATGTTGTTCGATGCCGGTGAGATGGCCGTTCGGCCGTGCCGGGAGGCGGCTCGTCCGAAGGTCGAGGTCGTCGATGAGGACGTGACCGGGGTGGCCGGCGCCGCGTTGTGGGGCCCGTTGTTGGACCGTCTGAACCTGGTGGATGTCGCCGATGATCGGGTGTTGCGTCCGATCGGTCCGGGGGGCTACAGCGGCGGTGAGTGCTACCGCACGTTGGTCGAGGTGCTCTTGGCGGGCGGCGAGTTCCTCTCGGACCGGTCCCTGTTGGAGGGTGCGACCGAGCAGCTCCGGGGCGCTCACGCGTTTCCGTCGCACACGACGTTGTACCGCTTCGTTGCCGGAGCGGACTTCGGGCGGGCCCAGAAGGCTGCGGCGGTGAACCGCACGATGTTGGCTCGGGCGTGGGCGTGGGGGTTCGGGCCTGACGGCGGGATGGTCACCATCGACCCGGACGCGACCCTCGTCGACACCTACGGGCCACAGAAGGAGGGCTCGAGGTTCTCCTACCGGGGTGAGACCGGTCTGTCGCCGCTGCTCGGGGTGTGCGGCGAGACCGGCGACGTGTTGGCGGTTCGGGCCCGGGGCGGCAACGCCCATCCGGGCCGGGATCTGGCCGGGTTCATCCGCGAGTGCCACGCCGCGATCCCCGGCCCGGTCCGGGCGACCAAGAGCTTGTGGGTCCGCATCGACTCCGCCGGCTACCAACACGACGTGTTCCGAACCTGCGAGCAGCTCGGCGCGGTGTTCTCGATCACCGCTCCGCAACGCTCGAACATCAAGACATTTGTGCACGCCCTGGCCGGCGATCGGTCCACCGTGTGGGTCCCGGCGTTGAACGCTGAAGGCGAACGGGGATCGGAGATCGCCGAGACGATCATCGAGATCGGCAAGACCAAGAAAGAACGACGTCGGCTCCGCATGATCGTGCGACGGCAACGCACCACCGCGGGTGAGCAACTCTCCCTCGACGACCTCGACGGATGGCGGTTCCACGCCATCGTCACCAACCTGCCCGCATGGTTCGCCCCCGCGGACATGGTCGAAGCCCATCACCGACGCCGAGGCGGGATCCCCGAAGACACCATCCGCCAGTTGAAGGAGGACTTCGGGCTCATCCACGCCCCCGTCGCGAACTTCGCTGGGAACTGGCTGTGGTGGCACGCCTGCGCACTGGCACACAACGTGGCCCGCTGGATCCGCGACTACCACCTGCCCGCCGAGTTCCGCCGCTGCCGCGGGAAACGACTACGACTCGCGTTCTTCAACGTCGCGGCCCGCGTCGTGTCCCACGCCCGCCAACTCTGGCTCCGCATCCCCAGATCACACCGATGGGGCAACGCGTTCATCGAAGCCCTCACCCGCATACGAGCCCTCCCCGCGTTCGCCTGAACCGGCCAGGCCCCTCCACCGCCCCCTCCGAAGCCGAACACCCGAACCAACACGAACCCTGCTTCAACGCGCCCCGCAACGACCACCGCCCACCGAGACCCGACCAGCAGCCCTCCGCACCCACACCAGAACCCAAAATCAGCGATCAGCTACCCCGGCTGCAATATCCGGGTCAGAGGTCGCGGTCGATTCCTCCGTGTGCTCGTCGCCGGCGCCGCGCCCCTGCTCGTCTTCGCGGCGTGCACGCCATCACCCCCCGCGGCCGGCTCGGACGATCCACCGACGGTGCAGCCGACGACCGCGCCGACCACGACCGCTCCGCCGGAGACGACGCTGGGCTGGACCACCGTCCGCAGCGGCCCGATCGACGGGTTCGACATCACGCTGCGGTTCGCGGCGACGCTCCCCGCCGACCAGGTCCAACCGGTGATCGACTCGTTCAACGCGGCCGCAGCGCGTTGGGAGCAGGTGATCACCGCCGACCTCGCCCCCTACTCCCCCAGCGGGTTCGACGGCTGCGACGACGCGGGGCCGGTCGGCACGATCGACGACGTGGTGATCGACGTCTCGGTCGGTCCCGGCGACGGCCCCGGCGGCGTGCTCGGATCGGCGGGGTTCTGCCTCCGCACCGGCACCCTCGCCCGCGCCGGCATCATGCACTTCGACGCCGCGGACGTCGGCACGTGGCTGGCGAACGGGCGCTTCG
>WBZU01003097.1_pt1 | contig 11075 bp, 11 predicted proteins | sample 5204311 | NCBI WGS metagenome assembly WBZU01 (sample SAMN12344359, study PRJNA552823) | activated sludge metagenome | biome: Activated sludge suspended growth; feature: Nitrification reactor; material: Wastewater; isolation source: activated sludge from nitrification reactor of wastewater... | reverse complement strand
GCCAGCGCCCGCAGCCAGGTGACCACCGGCGAGGTCCGGCCGGTGGCGAAGGCGACGAACTCGCGGCTGGCACAGGCCGGCACGATCGACGACAGCATCAGCGCGCTGGCCCCGAGGGTGGCCTTGCCGTCGGGGACCGGATCCTTGCCCGGCACGCCGAAGAGGTGGGGCAGGACGGCGGTGCAGCCGAGGTCGGCCACGCGGCGGGCGAAGTCGACCACCTTCGGCGTGATCCCCGGCATCTCGGCGATCACGATCACCGCCGGGCCGCTCCCGAGCCGGAACACCCGGCGGGTCTTGCCCCCGTGGGTGAAGGTGGTCTCCTCGAGCTCGCTCAGGTCGACGTCGGTCATCGGCGCATCGTAGGGACCGGCGTCCACCGCCGTCGGTGGCCCACCGCCGGCGATCGCGCCGCCCGGTCGATCAGCGCCGCCGCCGGGCGGCCTTGCCCGCGTACATCGCCTGGTCGGCCCGGTCGACCAGGGTGGCGGCGGTGTCGCCGGGACGCCCGACCGCCACCCCGAGGGTGGCCGAGACCGCCAGGACCTCGCCGCCGAGCACGAACGGCTCCTGGAGCCGGCGGCGGGCCCGATCGGCCACCGTCTCCACCTCGAGCGGGTCGTCGACCACGAGGCAGAACTCGTCGCCGGCGTAGCGGGCCACCGAGCCCTCGAGGCCGGCCGCCGCGCACAGCCGGGCGGCCACCTCCGAGAGCAGGAGGTCGCCGGCCACGTGGCCATAGGAGTCGTTGATGCCCTTGAAGTCGTCGAGGTCGACGAACACCAGCGCCGGCAGGAACCCGTGATCGAGCATGCGGGCCACGTAGGAGGTCATGGCGTCGCGGTTCGAGAGCCCGGTCAGCGCGTCGTGGTCCACGCGGTGGCGCAGCTCGGACTCGGTGCGGCGGCGTGAGCTGACGTCGCGGCCGATGGCGTGGATCACCCCGGCCACGCGGTCCGGCAGGAGGTCGAGCTCGATCCACACGGGCCGCCCGTCGCGGTGCAGGGCCCGCACCTCCATCAGGCGCGCCGAGCCCACCAGCTGGCCGTCCGCACCGGCGGTCGGCAGGTCGAGGCGCAGGGCGCGGGGGCCGCGCAGCAACTCCTCGGCGTCGTAGCCGAGGATCGACTCGATCGCCGGGTTGACCGCCAGCAGCGTGCCGTCCAGGGCGAAGCTGGCCACCACGTCTCGGGAGGCGTTCACGATCGTGGTGGCCACGCGCTGCTGGCGGCGGGCGTTGCGGACCGTCGTGCCCACCATGACGCCCACCATCGTGAGCAGCGCGACCCGGAAGGTGACGAAGGCCAGGGGCAGGTCCACGTGTTGGCGGTGGTGGACGTCGACCGCCCACGCCGCGGTCAGCATCCCGCCACCGAGCCCGCCGGCCCACCCACCGGCCCGACTCCACCGGGCCGCCGCCTCCACCACCAGCACCAGGGGGAGGAACTGGATCGGGTCGGTCGGGTTCGAGCGCAGGTTCAACAGCACGACGGCCACCACGGCGGTGTCGCCGACCATCGCGAAGACCCCGACCGCGCCGGGGGCGGCGATCCGCCGGCCCCGATCCTCGGCCCGCAGCAGCAGCTCCACGATCGTCGCCACCGTGACCAGGAGGGCGATCGAGAGCGCCGCCATCCCGAACGTGCCGCCGAGATACAGCGCCGACTGCGCCACCAGCAGGACCAGGGCCACCAGCCGGGTGCGCTGGATCGTGTGCTCGGTCTCGACCCGCGCCCCCTCCTCGGCCCTGGCCACGCGCTCGGCGAGGCGCTGGTCGTCGGGGACGGGGTTCATCGTCGTTCCATCGGAACGACGACCGGCCGACCCCACCGAAATCTGTCGCCGGGGCCGAAAATGGGGCCGACGACCCATCGGGCCGACCGGAGCCCCACGTCCCTAGCCTGAGGCGCGGGCGCCGCCGGCGCCGCTCCCGAGCCCGGAGGCCCGATGACCACGATCGCCGACTTCTCCGCCACCGCCATCGACGGCACCACCACCGACCTCGCCGACCACCTCGGCAAGGTCGTGCTGGTGGTGAACACCGCCTCGAAGTGCGGCTTCACCCCCCAGTACGAGGGGCTCGAGTCGCTCTACGAGCGCTTCGCGGACCAGGGCCTGGTGGTCCTCGGGTTCCCCTGCGACCAGTTCGCCCACCAGGAGCCCGGCGGCGACGACGAGATCGCGCAGTTCTGCCAGCTCAACTACGGCGTCACCTTCCCGATGTTCGCCAAGATCGAGGTCAACGGCTCGGGCGAGCACCCGCTCTACCACTGGCTGAAGCAGGAGCAGGGCGGCGCCCTCGGCTCCCGGGTGAAGTGGAACTTCACCAAGTTCCTCGTCGGCCGAGACGGCCGCCCGATCAAGCGCTACGGGCCGGCCACCAAGCCCGAGAAGCTCACCGCCGACATCGAGGCCGCGCTCGCCGCGCCGGCCTGATCCGCGGGGTCAGGCCCGCCGGCGCAGGTGGGCGAGGGCCGACGCGGCGGCGCCGGCCCCGCACATCCCGTGCACGCCGGCGCCCGGCGGGGTGGCCGCCGAGCACAGGAACACGCCCGGGATGCCGGTGGCGTAGGGATCGAGGGCGAGGCGGGGCCGGATCACCACCTGCCACGGATCGTTGGCGCCGGTACCGATGTCGCCGCCCACGAAGTTGGCGTTGTGCGCGGCGATCGAGCCGGGGCCGCGCACCGCCGAGGCCACGATCCGCTCGCGCGTGCCCGGGGCGAACCGTTCGATCTGGCCGAGGATCGCCTCGGTGGCGTCACCGGTGAAGCCATGCGGCACGTGGGCGTAGGACCAGATCGGCTGGAGGTCGCCGCGGGCCCGGGACGGGTCGGCCACCGCCTGCTGGCCGACGAGGACGAACGGGCGCTCGGGCATGCGGCCCCGAGCCACCTCGGCCTCGGCCGCGGCGATCTCCTCGATCGTGCCGCCCAGGTGCAGGAACCCGCTGCGATGTGCCGCCTCGGCGGTCCACGGCACCCCGCCCTCCACCGCGAGGTCCACCTTGAAGGCGGCGGGGCCGTAGCGGTACCGGCGGTAGGCCCGCCGGACCCGCGGCGGCAGGGCGTCGCCGGCGATCGCCAGCAGCGCGCTCGGCGACGTGTCGAAGAGCGTGGTGGCCGCCGGCGGGAGGTCGGCGAGCGATCGGACGGTCACCCCGGTCTCGATCGTGCCGCCCTCGGCGAGGAGGAGCGAGGCCAGCGCGTCGGTGATCGCCCGGGATCCGCCCACCGCCACCGGCCACCCGACCGCGTGGGCGGCGGCGGCCAGCATCAGCCCGGGCGCCGACGTCAGCGGCCGACCGAGCGGCTGGATCACGTGGGCGGCGATGCCGGCCCAGAGCCCGCGGGCCTCGTCGGTGTCCCAGCGCCGGGCCACCCAGGTGGCGGGGCGCAGGGCCAGCAGGCCGAACCGGGCCAGGGCCACGGGGTGGCGGGGCACGTGCAGGATCGGCCGGAAGGTCTCGGCCGCCAACCGGTCCAGGTCGCGGGCCAGGGGCCCGAAGGTGCGACGCCACGCCGGGCCGTCCGGGCCGAGGCCGGCGACCGTGTCGTCGAGGGAGCGCACGAGCACCCCGGCCCGCCCGTCGTCGAGGGGGTGGACGAGATCGACCTCGGCGTGGGCCCAGCGCAGCCCGTGGTCCTCGAGCGGCAGGGTGCGCAGCAGCGGCGAGACCAGGCTGAACGGGTGGTGGGACGAGCACACGTCGTGGAGGAGGCCCGGCACCGTGAGCTCCTCGGTCCGGGTGCCGCCGCCGATCGTGTCGCGGGCCTCGAGGACGGTGACCGCCACGCCGGCCCGGGCCAGGACGACCGCCGCCGCCAGCCCGTTCGGGCCCGAGCCCACCACCACCGCGTCGTCCCGTCCGGTCACCGGGCCGACGGTATCGGGCGTCGCGACGACCGCTGCCCGCCCGGCCCCGTGAGGTGGCCCCCACGACGGCCGATTACGGTGGCGGGCCGTTGGGATGGGCCTGGGCCACCCGGAGCGGCGAGCGAAGGAGAGGGGGAACCCCGCGATGCGAGTGCGATACACGGGCCTGGCCGCGATCGCCGTGCTGTGGACGTTCATCCCGATCGCCCTCTGGCAGTCGCACCTGTCGCTGACCGGTTCGGCCCCGCTCAACGAGCTGTCCCAGGAGCGGGGGGCGGACCTCTGGTTCAGCGGTGGCCTCGCCCTCGCCGCCCTCCTGCTGGTCCCGTTCCACGGCTACCTCACCGAGCGCTACACGCTCAGCGCCTGGTTCTCGGGACTGATGCTCGCCGGCATCGTCGCCCAGTTCGCCGCCGCCGTGGTGCCGATGGGCGAGGACCTGCGCAGCTCGGTCCACCAGATCGCCGCCGCCGTGTTCGGGGCGGTGATCCCGCTCATCCTCTGGCGGTTCGCGGTGGAGCAGCCCGCGGGGCGCTGGCGCGACCTCTGCTTCGCCCTGGTGGCGGTGGACGTGGTCGCCTGCGCCCTCGGGATCGCCCTCGCCGCCACCGACCACCCCGCGCTCGGCCAGGTGGTGGCCATGATCGGGTTTCACCTCTGGGTCGTGGCGGTGACCGTCAAGCCCCGTGGCGACGCCGAGGACATCCCCGCGCTGGGCTTGGAGACGGGCCTGCCCGAGTAGCCACTCAGCTCGGGGCGGGCGCGGCCGGTTCCACCGGCAGGTGGTCCGGGAACCCGAACAGCTCGAAGAGCTCGGGGTACAGGAAGTTGTGGATCGCCGAGATCTTCCCCTCGGCCACCTCGACGATCTGGATCGACCAGGGCGTCCGCCGATCCTCGGCGGTGCGCTTGTAGCTGGCGAACGCCGCGCACCCGTTGGCTCGGGTGGCGACCAGCTTCGAGCCCTCGCAGGCGATGCCGGGGCCGAGCATCCACCGGCCCACCTCCACCGGGCCCCGCAGCCAGATCGGGAACGGCGGCATCGAGAAGGTGGCGTCGTCGTGCAGCAGCGTCACCAGCGAATCGATGTCGTACCGCTCGAAGGCGTCCACGTAGGCGGCGAGCAGCTCGGCCTGGTCCGAGTCCACCTCGGCGAGCCGAGCGGTGCCGGGGTCGTAGCCCTCGAGGGTGGCGCGCGCCCGCTGGAGGGCGCTGTTGACCGATGCCACCGACGTGTCCAGCAGCGCCGCCACCTCGCTGGCCTGCCAGCGCAACACGTCGAAGAGGATCAGGGCGACCCGCTGGCGGGGCGGGAGCTGTTGGAGGGCGGCGAGAAAGGCGAGCCGGATCGACTCCCGGGCCACCGCCACCTCGCCCGGATCGTCGTCCGCGGCGAACATCGCCCCCTCGGGCATCGGTTGCACGAACGCGTGCTCCCCGAGGCCCGGGCCGAGGACCGCCTCCGCGGTGGTGGTGGACGGGCCGAGGTCCATCGGCTGGGCCCTGCGCTGGCGACCCTCGAGGTGGTCGAAGCAGACGTTGGTGGTGATCCGGTAGAGCCAGGACCGCAACGACGACCGGCCTTCGAACCGGTCGCGCGCTCGCCAGGCCCGCACCAGCGCGTCCTGGACCGCGTCCTCGGCATCCACGCCCGAGCCGAGCATCCGGTAGCAGTACCCCGTGAGCTCCCGGCGGTAGGCCTCGAGATCGCCCTCGTCGAAAGCAGCGTGGACGTCCGGATCGGTCGGGGCGCTGGACACGGGACGCAGCGTAGTGGCCCCCGTCGCATCGAGATGCGAACATGTGTTCGATGGAGCGGAACGACGCCACGATCCTCCACGCGGACCTCGACTCGTTCTTCGCCTCGGTCCACCAGCGCGACGACCCGGCGCTGCGGGGCCGCCCGGTCGCGGTCGGGGGCGGCGTGGTCCTCGCCGCCAGCTACGAGGCCAAGGCCCACGGCGTCCGCACGGCGATGCCCGGCCGCCAGGCCCGGCAGGCCTGTCCGGGCCTCGTGGTGGTCGAGCCCAGGTTCGATGCCTACGTCGAGGCGTCCAAAGCGGTGTTCTCGGTCTTCGACGCCACCAGCCCGCTCGTCGAGGGGATCTCGATCGACGAGGCCTTCCTCGACGTGGGCGGCCTCGGCCGCTCGGTCGGCCCGCCGCTCACGATCGCCCGGAGCCTCCGCCGCCGCGTGGCCGACGAGGTCGGGCTGCCGATCACCGTCGGCATCGCCCGCACCAAGTTCCTCGCCAAGGTGGCCAGCGCCGCGGCCAAGCCCGACGGGCTGCTCCTCGTCCCCCCGGCGGAGGAGGCCGACTTCCTCCACCCGTTGCCGATCGAGCGGCTGTGGGGCGTGGGCCCACGCACCTCGGAGCGGCTGCGGGGTCGTGGCTACCGCTGCGTCGGTGACCTGGCCGCGGTCGAGGAGGGCCACCTGGCCGCCATCGTCGGGGCCGCCGCCGCCCACCACCTCCACGCGCTGGCCCGGCTCGAAGACCCCCGGCGCGTGCAGGTCGGGGTCCGGCGGCGATCGATCGGCGCCCAGCGCGCCCTCGGCCGGGGACGCTGGACGCCGGCCGAGGTCGACGCCGCCCTGATCGGCCTGGTGGACCGCGTCACCCGGCGCCTGCGGGCCGCCGACCGGGTGTGCCGCACCGTCGTCCTCCGCCTGCGCTTCGACGACCTGAGCCGGGCCACCCGGTCCCACACGCTGGCCGAGCCCACCGCGGACACCGCGGTCGTGCTGGCCGCGACGCGGTCGCTGCGCCGAGCGGCCGGGGAGGCGATCGCCGAGCGGGGCCTCACGCTGGTCGGGGTGGCGCTGACCGGCCTGGCGCCGATCGACGCCGTCCAACTCGCCCTCCCCTTCGACGGCCACGGGCCCGAGCTCGACGGTGCGGTCGACCGCGTGCGGGCCCGCTTCGGCACCTCGGCGCTGACCCGTGCGGTGCTGCTCCGCCGCGGCGAGGGGATCGAGATGCCCACCCTGGCTCCCTGAGCGGCGTCGGCCCGCCCGCCCCTCGGTCCGATGAGTCGGGGCCCTCGGGCCGGTCCTCCCTCTGCGCCCGTCCCCGCGAGAGGAGCACCGGGTGGGCCCCGACCGCGACGATCCGACCCCCCACGACCTCCCCTTCGTCGACCGCGCCCTGCCGGCGGGGATGCACCGCACCCACCTCGCCCTCCTGCCGGGGGAACGGCGACCGTCCGCGCCCGGGGCCTGGGAGGGCGCCCTGCTGGTGATCGAGAGCGGCACGGCGACCATCGAGTGCCGCGCCGGCGGCCGCCGGAGCTTCACGGCCGGCTCGATCCTCGCCCTGACCGGCATCGACGTCGTCGCCATCCGCAACGACGGGCTCGAGCCGTTGCTCGCCGTGTCCATCACCCGAACGGGTGAGTCCGAGCCGCCGGACCGGTAGGGTCGGGCGATGGCGGACGATGTGCACCACGACGACCGTGACCGCATCCGGCGGGACCGGCTGTTGCGGGCCACCCATCGCGTCGCCGGTCGAGGGGGCCGGTCGGCGCTGAGCCACCGATCGATCACCGCCGCCGCCGGGGTCCCCCTGGCCACCCTCCGCCACCTCTACAGCTCGCTGGCCGAACTGGAGGCCGAGGCGATCGAGCTCCGCACCGACGAGCAGGTCCGCCGGATCCGCTCGCTCGCCGCCGACCTCGCCGCCCGCGGCGCCGCTCCGGCCGAGGTGCTCGACGCGCTGGCCGAGATCCGCGTCGCGGGCCTGGCCGACGAGCGCCTGCGCCTCGAGGTGCTGGCCGACGCCGCCGCCCCGCCGATGCTGCGCACCGCGGTCGAAGAGTCGGTCGCCGCGCTCGCCCACGCCGAGGCGGCCGCGCTGGCCGCGGCCACCGGCATCCGGGTGGGCGGGCTGGCCGACGCGCTGGTCGCCCTGGAGGACGGCTACGCGCTCCGGCACCTGGGCGACGCCACCGAGCCGGCCGGCCGGCGCCGCGCCCGACGCACCCTGCTGGTCGGTGCCCTGGTGGAGGCGGGCCGCACCGCGGAGGCGTTGGCCCTGGCCGAGGCCGGCCGCATCCCGGCCGGCCCGGCCTAGCCGGCCACCCCGGTCAGCGGACCAGCAGGAGCTGCATCTCGACGGTGCCGCTGTCGGACACCGAGAGCACGACCGGGCTCTGGGGCACCGACACGCCGTAGTCGGAGAAGGTGATGTCGGTGGACCCGACCACCACGACGGTCCCGTTGACGAGCTGCGCCTCGATGGCGAAGTCGACCGAGTGGGTCTCCCCGTGGATCGTGAGGTCACCGGTGGCTGTCACCTTCACCGGTCCCCCGGTGGTCGCCGCCGAACCGAGGTCCACCGGGCTGGTGAGCTCGAAGGTGGCGGTGGGGAAGTCGCCGGTCTCCAGCGCGTCCTGGACCCGGCTGTCCCGCCGGGACTCGTTGGTGGTGATCGAGGTCAGGTCCACCTGGAAGGTGGCCTTGGTGAGCGTGGTGCCCTCGATGGTGATGCCGCCGCTCACGTCGCCGGTGCGGCCGACCGCCGTGGTGTCGCCGACCCCCGAGAGCTTCTCCTTGATCCGGAAGCCCGCGAAGGTGCCGGTGGCCGACTCGTAGTCGAAGTCGCCGGTCGTGGTGTCCACGGTCCAGTCGCCCTCGATGCCGTCCGCCGACGTCGAGTCCGCCGTGGTGGTCTCGGTCGACCCGGCGGTGGTGTCGTCGGTCGCGGTCGTGGTCGTGGTCGACGAGCTCTGCACCTGCTCGACGGCGTCCTCGAGCGACACCTCCTTGGGCGCATCGTCCCGCAGGAACCACCAGACGGCGCCACCGGCCACGGCGACCACCGCCACGACGCCGACGATGAGGAGCTTGATGCGCTTGGACATGGACCGAGACGCTAGGTCGCTCGGCTCCGGGTTCGCCCCGCGCCACCTCCACGTTCCCTGGGAAGGCGCCCGCGCCGCAAGCGGCCTCTCCAGGCAGCGATCAGCTGATCGCCTGGCGGAGGACCGCCACCGACCGGACGAGCCCGACGGCTTCGAGTCCGTCGAGGAGTTCGCTCGCCGTCATCGACGGGTTCACGAGCCCGGCGGCTTGCGTCTCGACGACATCCACGACCACGTCGAGGTCGTCTCTGGCCAGCCCGAGCACGAACTCATCGGTGGACACGACACGCAGTCCCTCGGGGATCCGATCGGCGGGGAAGTCGTCGAGGTTGGCGGTGACGAGAAGCGAGGCTCCTGCGGTCACCGCGGCCGCGAGCACGTGGCGATCGTCGTGATCGGGCAGGTCGAACTCCTCGACCCGGTCCTCGTAGTCAGCTACCGACGCATCCGGGAGGGCAGTCGTCATGAGCTGTCGCGTGCGAGCCAGTTGTTGCGGGGTCAGGTCCGGCCGGTTCTCGGCCAGGTTGTCGAAGCATTCGTCGAGGATCTGCTCGCTCCAGCGCGCCTGGTAGAGGCCGGCGATCGCAAGGCGGATGAGCAGATCCCGCAACCGCGCCGGATACAGCACGTTGGCGTCCAAGAACGCCACCGGTCTCGTCATGCGGGTCAGTAGATCCCGAGCTCTTGGGCCTCGGCGGCGAGCGCGTTCACGGCACCGAGCCGTCGAGCCTGGTCGACGTCCCGATACAGCAGCACGTCGGCGAGCTTCAGCCGACGCCGGGTGCCGACTTTGCGCGACGGGATCTCGCCGCGGTCCACGAGCCCGACCAGGTAGGGACGCGAGACGTTCAGCAGGTCGGCGGCCTGCTGGGTGGTGATCTCCTCGTCATCGGCGATCACCCGCACGTGCGCGCCACGACGGGCGTGGTCGAGCACCTCGGCCAGCACGCGCACGACCGAATCGGGCACCTCCACCGGCTCCCCCCGGCGCCCTCGTGGCATCACCACGACCCGACCCTTGGCGAGCGCGCTCGCGGCCGCATCTGCCTGCTCCACCTCGGACGGGATACTCACGGTCGCCTCCCCTGAACGAAGTGAACGAAACCAACGAAATGACTGTAGCGAGAGCGGCCCCGAGGCGACACCCTCCTTCGGGCGCGTCTGTGCCCTCCGGACACCAGCAGGGCCCGCCTGTGCCGCCTCGTCGCAACCGGTCCGTTCGCAGACCCGTTCGAAGTCGACCCGATCCCAAACGCGCAAGAGGCGGCCTCCGGGACCGGGGACCGCCTCTGACCAGCACATCGGTCTGGCGCGCTCGGAGGGACTCGAACCCCCAACCTTCTGATCCGTAGTCAGATGCTCTCTCCAATTGAGCTACGAGCGCTTGGAGCGCCGGAGCACCCTAGCCGCCGCTTCCGGGGGTCGGCCAAGGCCGATTCGCGCCAGGCGAGGGTCCGGGAGCGGGGGTCGGCGTCGGCTCAACCCACTTGACCGGGCGGTCAAGCGGGGCGCTCCGGGGCGTCGTACGCTGCGGGCGATGAGCGACGAGCGGTCCGTGGACGTGCTGGTGGTCGGCGCCGGGTTCGCCGGGATGTACTTCCTGCACCGGGCTCGGGGCATGGGGTTCGAGGTGGCGGTGGTCGAGGCCGGCGGCGACGTGGGCGGCACCTGGTACTGGAACCGCTACCCGGGGGCGCGCTGCGACGTGCAGAGCGTCGAGTACTCGTACTCCTTCGATGAGGACCTCCAACAGGAGTGGACCTGGAAGGAGCGCTACGCGCCGCAGCCGGAGATCCTCGAGTACGCGAGCCACGTCGCCGACCGCTTCGACCTGCGCCGCGACATCCGCTTCGACACCAAGGTCACCGCCGCCATCTGGGACGACGCTCGCCGCCGCTGGCGGGTCGAGACCGACGCCGGCGACGCCTACGACGCCGCCAACCTCGTCCTCGCCACCGGGTGCCTGTCCTCGGCGATGGTGCCGTCGATCGAGGGCGTCGCCGACTTCGCCGGCCGCACGTTCCACACCGGTCGGTGGCCCCACGAGGGCGTCGACTTCACCGGCCAGCGGGTGGGGGTCATCGGGACCGGGTCCTCGGGCATCCAGTCGGTGCCGCTCATCGCCGAGGAGGCGGCCGAGCTCTACGTGTTCCAGCGCACGGCGGCCTACACCGTGCCCGCCCACAACCGGGCGATCGCCCCCGAGGAGGAGCGCGAGATCAAGGCGGGCTACGCCGCGTTCCGCGAGGCCAACCGCCAGATGCCGATGGCGTTCGGCTCCCGCCTGACCCCCGGCACCGGCGAAAGCGCGCTGAGCGTCGCCGACGACGATCGCC
>WBZU01002877.1_pt1 | contig 11076 bp, 12 predicted proteins | sample 5204311 | NCBI WGS metagenome assembly WBZU01 (sample SAMN12344359, study PRJNA552823) | activated sludge metagenome | biome: Activated sludge suspended growth; feature: Nitrification reactor; material: Wastewater; isolation source: activated sludge from nitrification reactor of wastewater... | reverse complement strand
GCTTGAAGCTCGAACCAACTTGAGCGTCTACTACGACGACGACAGCCAGCAGGTCGCGATCTGGACTGTCACAGCTAGCAAAGCCGAAATTGAAACAGCAAGAAAGGCCTTTGATCAAGTTACTGAGCGGTTGAATAGCTCAGGCGTTGACGTTACTGATCTACAGCGCGAGGTCAAGAATATCTTCAAAGTTGGTCGGTTGCCCCATTCGGTATCTAGGCCGGCGGTCACGATCAACCACAAGAGGGGTGGCTCAAAGATCGAAGCCTGGTTCTACCTGGGCCTGATCCACAGGGAGACTGATGCGTCACTGATATTGGTCGCTGAGCCCAAGAATGAGGGACCGAAGGTGGCCAAGAAGGTATTCCTTATTCTCAGTAAACCACTGAGTGCATACGGTGATGGCTCAGATCTCCTGACAGGCTCGATGGACCCCTGGCCGGCCCAATGTGACCAGTGGAAGAAGTGAGGCGCTTAGAATAGATCTCAGCGCTTCCAGTCAGGGGGACTTTCGGATCGGCGAGTCAGTTTAGATGGAAACAATGTGGAATAAGTACTGCCTAGACTGATATCCAATCGGCAGATCGTTTTTGATTCGTGTCATTTCCGAGTTTCACCCGGTTTGAATGGGGCCAGCTTCAGGGGTAGGGGATGGGAGCCAATAGCTCCCCAATCCCTTTCCCCATGAAAATATCACCCTCTCACTTGTTCTCGGCTAGGGGTACGAATGCAAAGCAATCCTAACCCCTTGCCCCTTGGGGCATATGTGCCCTCTCCCTTGACTTAGCTGCCTTTAGAGGCGAAGCTATAGGTGGGTTTAATCACATTATGTTGATATGTCTGTAACGCCTGGCTAGGGGGGTTGAGCCCTTTGAGATAGCACCCGGCCCTTTGGACGTACATGGCTCAATGGAGGGTTTGGCAATTGCCTTGGTACATGCGCAGTTGTAGGTTAATTCGGACACTACGTACTATCTTCCCATAGTGAATAGTCTGCGATTGCGTTGTATAGTTTGCTAATCTTTACTTATGGGAGAAGATCTTGGAGACCCTAATGTGCCTCAGGATCAGGTCGAGGTTGTCGAACCTGACAAGGCCGAGGCTGAGATTTCTTCGAATGTTGGTCACCTTTCAGTGAGTGAATGGGCCCGTGTTTCAGGGTTCTCTTATCGGTCTCTCCTGACTGCGATCCAGAAAGGTAACCTCGTAGCTTATCGGCCTGGCGGCCGCTATGGAACTATCTATGTGGAGCCGGAAGCCTTCCAACAGTGGAAAGAATCAATCAGGGTCACTGTCGACATTCTTCCGGATGCTCCGCGCGATTCAGATGTTCGCCGTCGAGTTGCTGAACGTAGGGAAGAGCGCGACGAGATGAGCGAATACCTGATGCAAATCAAGTTCTAGATCAACTGAATGATGGCCAAGCGCAATACTAAATACCGGGCAGTCAGATCGAAACCTGGGATTGAGTCCTACAAGCTGCCCTCAGGCAACCTTCGGTACCGGGTCCGGTATAGAGATGTGACGGGCCGGCTCAGGTCTCGCACCTATCGACTGATTGATGATGCTGAAGAGTTTCTCCATGAGTCACGATTGGCTGCTGCTCGGGGAGAACGAATCAAGGTTAAAGCTGGTGACCAGGAGCTGACCTTCCGTCGATTCGCTGCCGATGTCTGGATTCCTGAACAGAAAGCGATCTCGTCGGTGGCAGGTTACGATCGCGACAGGTCCATTTACAACAACCACATCGTTCGCCAGCTTGGCAAGCAGCCGATTGCCACGATCGATGTGGAAGACATTCTTGACTGGAAGCTCGAGCGTGAGGCTTCAGGGGTAGGGACTCCAACCATCACACGGGCGCTGTCAATCATCTCCTTGATTTTTCAAGCCGCCATGGTTAGGCAGAGAACGACCGGAGTGCGGGTCAATCCGACTCAAGCAATCAAGAAGCCCCGAGCCAAGAGGAATCGGGCTGTCCGTGTTTATCCGGTTGAAGGCATGGAGTTGACTAGAAGGGTCCTCGGTGATCCAACTCTCTCAACCAGAATCGGCAAGGACAAGGCCCAGCTGCGATCTCAGGACGCAATGTTTGTTTCCCTGATGTTTCACACAGGGGCAAGACCAGGGGAAGTCCAAGCCCTTAGATGGAGTGACATCAAGAACAAGCAGATCATCATCGACAAAGCTGTCAAGCCTGACGGTGTCGGGGAGACCAAAACAGGCCACTCCCGGACCATTCCAATACTTCCTTTTCTTGCTGTTGACCTTGGCCAGCTGCAGAAGATTCAACCCAAGGGAACCAAGCACGTGATGGCAACCAAGGAAGATGAGCCCTGGTCGATCTCTGATCGGCGCAACTGGACCCAACGGCACTTTCATAAGGCATTGACTCTTGCTCAGGAGATCTGGAGAGATGCCTGTGAGAATGATGATCTTCCCGAGGATCGGATCGATGAATTGGACGGAATGGATCAGAGCCGACCATATGACCTTGGTAGGCACGCTCACAGCACTCTGATGCTGTCTTCAGGTATGCCTCTAATTCAGCTTTCTCAGATCCAAGGTCACTCGGTCAGGACGTTGTCCGAGGTTTACTCGCACGAGATCGTCTCGGTGAACGGCAGCGTTACCGACGTCAACGACTCGATTGGCCAGGCCCGAAAGACCATCAGCAAAGTGCTGATCAATTACAAACAACGAAAGACGAACCAGGGCTGATGGCTGAATACAAGGAAGCAGTCAAGGAATCAATCAACCAGGCGATCATCGAGATCCAGGAGGAAATGGAGGGACTCAGGTCAGCCCTCGCAGCGCTCGACTCCGAGCCAGCTCAAGAGGTCTCAGGAGGTGGCGCTCGAGCGGTTGCTCAGACCAACACAAAGAAAGCCAAGAAGTCCAGAAAACGCGCCCCCCGAGGCCAGCGCAGGGAGCAAATCCTTTCGACAATCAAGAGCCATCCTGGAATCAAGGCCGCTCAGCTGGCTCGCGATGTTGACGCTCAGCCCAGTGCTGTGCATCAGATCCTCAAGAAGCTGGTAGATGCCGGCGACATCAAGAAGAACGCCGACAAGGGTTATGAGGTCGCCGAGGAGGCGAACCTTTAGGGGTCGAGCTTGTGAAGGTCGACCCCGAACCCGAACCGATCGAATTCAAGAAGGTCCAGGACGAGGGTGAGACTGTCGACAGTGCGAAGGCCGTCCCGAGGCCTTTGATACCAGCAGACCTTGGCAACAGTGGGTCCGACGGTGATCCCGAGGGACATAGCGGGGACAGGATTCGAACCAGCGACATTGGGAGGCGGACAACTACCAACGGTGGGGAGATATCTCCACGATGTCGACTTAGAAAGGCATGAAAACTCAGCCGATTTACCCGGAGATGCCTCCCCTCCCCAAGCAAGTCACGACGGAGATCTGGATCCAATGCCAGTTAAGATTCCTCATTGACTTGGAGATAGCCCACGACTGGCCGCTGGATGGTTTCCGAGGAGAGAACGTCAACTTCTTCAGAACAAGGATCAGCGAACTACTCGACACCCCGCTTACCGGAGCCTTGGAAGAAGTCATGTTCGAACTCTGTGCTGACAAGGAGTTCCTGGATTCGTACTTGGAGGCGTTTGAGGAATTGGACAACCTGGATCCTGGCCATGCAGCAAGGGTGGCTCTAAGCCAGGAACTGACCCAACGCGAGACCTACATCCAGAGAGAGGTCGAGTCTCGATCGGACCGGCGATACCTCCGCCCCCGGCAATGACACAATCAACTGAATGACATTGATCGACCCCTTGACTCTTGAAGCCGCCAGCGAAGATCAGTTGTCCCTTGTATCTGTGCCGCTCGACTTGCCGCCGGTTGACCAATCTTTGGCTGCTGAGCACGGTGAAGTCTTCACTCGATCCTGGGTTGTGGAACTGATTCTGGATCTTTGCGGCTACACGCCCGATAAAGATCTGGGGTCGATGACGATCGTGGAACCCTCGTGCGGCTCCGGCGCTTTCCTGGGACCAATGGTTGAACGACTTGTCGCTTCTGCCCAGATACATCATCGGGACCTGAACTCCTGCGAGTCAGCTATCAGAGCGTCAGATTTGCTCGACAGGAATGTCGAACTGTCGCGAACTCGAATTCAAGAATTGTTGGAGAGACTGTCCAGCATTTCGATTAGCCGCTCTCAAGAACTCGCTGATGCGTGGGTAGCCCAAGCTGACTTCCTGCTGACCCCACCGCATGAGGGATCAGCTGACTTTGTTGTCGGAAACCCTCCCTACATTCGTTCTGAAGCAATCCCGTCAGCGAGAAACAAGGCTTATCGACTCGCCTGCCCGACCATGGGTGGCAGGGCTGACATTTACATCGGTTTCTACGAGAAGGGCCTCAGAGCCCTCAAGCCTCATGGCATCCTTGGATTCATCTGCGCCGATCGCTGGATGCGGAATGCGTACGGATCCAAGCTTCGCAAGATGATTTCCTCCCGCTGGTCAGTTGAATCGATAGTTCACATGACGGGAGTGGATGCGTTTGAGGATGAGGTCGACGCCTACCCCTCGATTACGACCATTCGACGCGGCCCCCAGGAAGATGGACCACTAGTAGTAGATGCTTGCCATGACTTCGGCCCATCGACGACCCAAGAGGTCGTCGAGCTGAATCAGGACAAGAACGTCGGTACGAAAAACGAACCGACCTATTCCTCCGCCCGTCTATCAACCTGGTTCGACGGAGCCGGCGGTTGGCCTACCGCATCACCGGAACGGCTCGTCTTAATCGCAGACCTGGAAACTCGCTTCCCCAACCTTGAAGATGAGAGAACAGGAACCAAAGTGGGCATCGGCGTCGCGACGGGTGCGGACAAGATTTTCATCGTGGACGGAGACCCTCCTGGCGTTGAAGCTGAACGCCTCTTGCCTCTGGCAATGGTTCGCAACATCCAGGATGGATCAGTGAACTGGGGAGGAAAGAAGCTGGTCAACCCGTGGAGTCAAGAAGGGCTTGTTTCCACTGAAGACTGGCCTGGAATGACCGCCTATCTGGAACCTCACAAAATCGCTCTCTCCGACCGGCACACAGCCAAGTCCGGAAAGTGGCACAAGACCATCGACCGAGTTATCGAAGGCCTGGTGGATCGACCCAAGCTCTACCTTCCAGACTTCAAGGAATCGATCTTTCCGGTTCTTGACGAAGGAGGTACCTACCCGCACCACAATCTCTACTGGGTAATCTCGGACAGTTGGGATCTCCGAGTTCTCGGCGGTCTGCTTCTCAGCGACATCTCGAACATGTTCATCGAGGCCTATTCGGTTCGGATGAGAGGCGGATATCTGAGGTTCCAAGCCCAATACCTCCGGCGAATATGTCTCCCAAATATTTCGGACGTCAGCTCCGAAGCTGCCTCCTCACTTGCAGAGGCGTTCGAATCGCGAGACAGGAAGGCGGCCACTCAAGCAGCTTTGCCGCTCTACGGCCTGAAAGTGCTACCGGCCTAGTGGCACCGAGCAGGAAAGAACTTGACATCGCGGTCGCCGCGTACTGGCAAGCCAAAGACGATCAGCGCAGCGCAGCTGAAGCGATCGGTTCGACCGCCGAGGGCAGCTCCGTAGCCGTTCGCGGCGGCGGACACTTCAACCCAGTCGCCAACCTGATCGCCAGATTCTTTACCGACGCAGGCTACCCGCCAGAGTCGATTCATGCCGGGGGAGCCGGAATCCGGTTGCCAGGCTATTACCGGCCTACGAAAGACTGGGATCTGGTCGTAAAGCATCAGGGTGTTCTCGTGGCCGCCATCGAGCTCAAAGCTCTTGGAGGCCCTTCCTTCGGGAACAACTACAACAACCGGGTCGAAGAAGCCGTGGGCACCGCCAGCGACATCGACCGGGCAAACTGGATCAACCTGGTTGGCCCCGAGAAACCTTGGCTCGGTTATTTCTTCCTGATGGACGATCAGGAAGGCTCGCGTCGTACGCCCGGCAAACCCAGGTCCGCAGCCTTTGGCCAGGACCCCGAGTGGAACGGGCGGTCGTATCAGGATCGTTTCGAACTGACTGGCCAGCGAATGCTCGACCAGAATCTCTACGACGCTGTCTGTTACGTCGTTTCGTCCAGAGACGACCCACTGCCCAAGGAACCCAACTCACAGTTGGATTGGCGGCATTTCTCCGCTGCGATCAACGCTCGGATCGCGTACCTTGCTGAGCTCGGCTACCCCTAGGCGCGCCCCTTAAACAAAAAGACCCCCTGGCGAGAGGGAGTCTCAGTGTCACCCCGAGGGACATAGCGGGGACCCGCTTCGTTTCTCAGGTCGATCCACCATGGGTAAGAGAACAACTCGATCGAGCTTGCAAGTTGAAGGTATAGGCGGGGTCTGACAGTTCTTATTTCCCAAGCGTCTCACTTGCCGATTCGTACGTCGAACAAATGGTTCGAGACCAAAACTTACTTCGCTCTACAGGTGGATCTGTGCCCCAATCGCCCCTCTTTGCCAGAAAAAATTGGCCTAATTTTGAACAGGGTGGATCAACCCTCTCCCACAGGTTCCAGTCGTCAGGCGTTGATCTGGCGTAGTTGTCGATTCCTATGGCGGCGAAGTGTTTGGTTTCACAGCGGATCTTGACCGCGCGGCTCTCACTGGTGCTCCTGTGACTGACGCTGATAACTTCCAGAAGCCTGATATGGGGATGGATGGGAAGGGCCGAGGTCGATGCCCTAAACCCATGTAGAACCCATATGCCTCAAAGTTCTCCGAACCAGATCACTTCGTAAACCAATTCAAATCAAGCTATAGAGCCCAAAAACTCAGGCCCCTAGTCTAACCTGATACTTTCCATGGTAAGGAAGGGGTCAGCGGTTCGAATCCGCTTCCGGGCTTGCAGGTGCCGATGAAGGATCCGTGGGGAAAGGGAGAAGTGGGCCTGGCTGAAACCGATCTCGCGATCCACACCGAGGCTGGTGAGCGGATCGCCGCGACCTTGACGGTCCCGGACGGGGACGGTCACGAGCCGTGGCCGGCGGTCCTGCTCTGCCAGGGGCTGTCCGGGATCCGGACCGCCGTGCTGCCTGAGCTCGCGGGAATCTTCGCCGGCCAGGGGCTGGCAAGTCTTCGATTTGACTACCTGGGTTGCGGCGACAGCGGTGGTGAGCCGGGATGGGCCGATCCGAACTCGCGCTCGCGCCAGGCCGCCCTTGCCCTGGCCTGGCTGATCGAGAGGGAGGAGGTCGATCCCGGCCGGGTCGGGGTCTACGGCCACAGCTACGGAGGTCAGACGGCCATCTCGGTGGCGGCGCGGGACCGGCGAGTCAGCGCGGTGGTCGCCGTCTCATCGCCGGGCAGCGGCAGCGACCTGCTGCGCGCAGCGAGGCCGGGTTGGGACTGGATCGCGTTCAGGAAGGAGCTCGAAGAGGAGCGGGCGTCGGTTGCCGGCGGCAGTGAGCCCCGGATGATCAGTGTGGACGAGCTGCTTCCTTTCAGTCCGGCTTTCCTGGAGAAGTGGCGCAAATTGACTGCAGGGGGAGACGGGACTTCGGCCATGAAGTCCGATTCCGGGCTGCCCCGCTACTACCTGTTGAGTGCGGACCGGATGATCGAGGCCGATCCTGCGTCGGATGCCGGCCGTCTCGGGGGCTGTCCCCTGCTGATGATCAGCGGGGGAGACGATGATGTCGTGCCGATCGAGACAGTCGAGCCGGTTTACGCAGCCGCGCCCGGTCCGAAGCGCTGGATCGTCGCGCCGGAATCCGACCACAACTCCCTGGACGCAGGAGAAGGGCTGAAGATGGCCGGTGAGCAAGCGGCGATCTGGTTTGCGAACCATCTTGGTGTCCCCGGTTACCCCAGTCAGGCCGGGGCGCTTGGCCAGGCCTTCGATGGGACCGGGCCGGGGAGTCCTTGAGGTTTCCTAAAGGATTCGCGTTTACAGTCCTGAACCTGCTCCGATGAACTCTCCAGAGATAACAACCACCGACGAGGCCTCCAAGCCAGGGCCGGGCCAGCGGGTCCTGATCGTGCTCGGGGTGGCCGTACTAGTCGGGGTCGGCGTCTGGCTCCTGACGGCCAAGGATGAGGACCCGTCACCGATGAGTTTCGCCAGCGACGTCCAGGCGAACGCACGCATCGTGCCCGCGGAAGAACTGGCGAGCATCCCCACGGAGGTAGACCACCCGGTCTTCTGGGCCGGCAAGCAGCCCGGTGCTGACGTCGAGATGCGAGACGACGCCAGCGGCAACGTCCACCTCAGGTATCTCACCGGCGGGGCCCAGGCTGGCACCACCGAACAGACGTATCTCGACATTGGCACCTACCCGTTCACCGGCGCTTACCAGTCGACCAGGGCACTCGCCAATTCCGACGGCGTGGTCAAGGTCAGGGCCGGCAAGGCGATCGGCTTCTACCAGAAGAACCGCCCCTACAGCGTGATCCTCTCCTATCCCAGCCGGCCTGACCTCCAGGTCGAGGTCTACCACCCGGAAAAGAACGCTGCACTCGAAATCGTCAAGCAGGGCGATATCGTTTCTATGCCCTGATCTTCGCCTGGTTAATCTTTCCTCTCGTCCTCGTCGCCCTGTGTGTCGGTGTCGGCCTGCTAATTGAGGTCATCTGCGGCCGACGGTTCAACGGGACGCTGCTCGCCGGCATCGGTTTCGCCGGCATCACCGCCGCCGGCGGTCTGATCACCTGTTTCTCCGGCCTGGCCCAGTTCACCACCGCAGCCGTCGTCGCCCTGGCGATCGCCGGATACGGGCTCAGCTATCCCTGGAAGGGGCGGCCGGTCACCTGGTGGCCGGTCATCGGCGCGGCAGGTGTCTTCCTGGTCTACGGGGCCCCGGTGATCTTCTCCGGGGAAGCGACCTTCGCCGGCTACGTCAAGCTCGACGACACCTCGACCTGGCTCGCCTTCACCGACCACGTACTCGCCCACGGGCATTCGGTTGCCGGCCTGGCACCTTCGAGCTACGAGGCGACGGTCCAGATCAACCTCCAGTCCGGCTACCCGCTCGGCGCCTTCATCCCCCTCGCGATCGGCTCCGAGCTGACCGGCACCGACCCGGCCTGGCTCTTCCAGTCCTACCTCGCGGTGATGGCGGCGATCATGTCGCTGGTCCTCTACGACCTTGCCCGGCCGGTCGTCCAGAACGACCGCATCCGGGCCGCGGCGATCTTCATCGCCGCCCAGCCGGCACTGCTCGTCGGCTACACCTTCTGGGGAGGGATCAAGGAGATCGGCACGGCGCTGCTGCTTGCCGTACTCGCTGCCACAGCGGCCTGTCTCGCATCACCCGGTTCGATCCGGAAGACGGTGCCCGCAGCTGCGATCGCCGGTGCCGCGCTGATCGGGGTCATGGGTGCTGGTGGTGCCCCCTGGGTACTCGCGATATTCGCCGGTGCTCTCCTTTGGGCGTGGCGGGCGATAGGCATCAAGGCGCTGTGGCCACGGGTCCTGGCTCTCGTCGCACTGGTGGTGGCGATCGGCGTGCCGACCATCTTCGCCTCGGGAACCCTGTTCTCGCCGAACCAGGGGCCTCTGACCAATGGCGAGGAGATGGGCAACCTGATCAAGGCCCTCAGCCTCTCGCAGTTCGCCGGCCCCTGGCCGGTCGGCGACTTCCGCCTGGATCCCGATTCGACCTGGCTGACGGTGCTGCTGGTCGGGGCCACCGTGGTGGCGTGGGGGGCAGGCGTCTGGTTTTCGATCCAGAAGCGGGCCTGGGCGATCCTGCTCTTCGCTGCCGGCACCGGCGCCGGGTCCCTGGCGGTCTGGCTGGTCGGCTCGCCCTGGATCCAGGGCAAGGCGCTCGCCACCGGTACCGCCTCCTTCCTGGTCATCGCGATGGTCGGCATCTCCTGTCTCGTGGTCGACAACCGCAAGGAGCTGAAGGCGCTCGGCCTGGCCCTGCTGATCGTTCCGGTCGGGGTGCTCGCCTCGAATGCTCTTGCCTACCACGAGACCTACCTTGCGCCGCGGGCACAGCTGGTGGAGCGCGAACAGATCGGTGAGGACTTCGCCGGCCAGGCTCCGGCGCTGATGACCGAATACCAGGCCTACGGGGTCCGCCACTTCCTTCGAAGGATCGACGCCGAAGGCGCCTCCGAGTTGCGCCGCCGGCAGGTGCCGCTGCTCGACGGATCGACCGCCGAGAAGGGTGCCTGGGCCGACACCGACGAGCTGGTCCTCGACCCGCTCCAGGAGGGCCTATTGACCTACCGGACGCTGGTGCTGCGGCGCTCTCCCGCACAGAGCCGGCCGCCCTCTCCGTACGAGCTGATGTGGCGGGGCGATTACTACGAGGTCTGGCAAAGGCCCGAGGACTTCGACCCGGCGACACTGATCGAGCACAAGCCCCTTGGCAAGGACCTGCAACCCGCCGAGATTCCCGCCTGCCAGGTGGTCGCCGGAGTTGCCTCCAAGGCCGGAGCGAACGGAATCGTCGCCGGAGCACCACGCGGAGAGAACGGGGTGTCCACCTTCACCGACGTGCCGCCGGACTGGGTGCCTGATCCGGTGGTCGGATCAGTCACGCCGCTCAGCGACGGGACCGCGAGCGGAACCATCGTGATCCCGGAGAGCCGCCCCTACACCGTCTTCGTCAATGGCTCCGCCCGCGGCAGGGTGTCGGTGTCGATCAACGGCGAGGAGGTCGGCTCGGCCCGCAACCGTCTCAACAACAACGCCCAGTACATCGAGCTCGACACGAGGGACTTCACCGCCGGCCAGCAGACGCTTACCCTGACCTACGAGCAGGGCGGCGCACTGCGTCCCGCCACCGGTGGTTATCCGTTTGGACTCGGCCCGGTGGTGCTAGCTCCGGCCGGAGACCAGGCGCTGGTGACCAAGGTGCCGGCATCCGACTACCGGCAACTCTGCGGTCAGCGGCTGGACTGGCTCGAAGCTCTCGAATAGGGCTCACACGCCGATGCGCACATGGACCCGAGCAGGACATAGCACCCGGACCGGACCCTCCACCCGTTCAGGGCCGGAAACCGCTATCCTCCCTTGCCGTCCTCGTGCTTCGGCCCGAGGTCGTTTTTTTGTCAGCAACCTGCAAGCAGCAGTGAGGAAATATGGCTCGCGGAGATTCCCGAATCGCT
>WBZU01003095.1_pt1 | contig 11078 bp, 10 predicted proteins | sample 5204311 | NCBI WGS metagenome assembly WBZU01 (sample SAMN12344359, study PRJNA552823) | activated sludge metagenome | biome: Activated sludge suspended growth; feature: Nitrification reactor; material: Wastewater; isolation source: activated sludge from nitrification reactor of wastewater... | reverse complement strand
TCACAGTCGCAACTTCGATGACGTAGCGGATCGAGAGCGGAACTAGAATCAGCAGCGCCATGAAGACGGCGAAGCTGGCCAGCAGGACTGTCCAGGCCAGCCGTTCGGGGTTTGCATGAGAGCGGCGTTGTGCCTGCCCGGTCCACGCTGCGTCTTGCGCTGTGGCGCGCGTCACGTCGGTACTCATAACGCCGGGCCATCCTCCGCCGCACGATCTTCGTTCTCGGCGGTAGCTTCCTGCGCGGCAAGCAAGATTGCCGTCAGGCGGGCGATCCAGCGCTGGGCATCCTTGTCCGCAGGATCGACGCGCAACGCCTGCTCGAAATAGTCGATGGCGCGCTCGAGTTCGCCTCGCTCCTTGTGGACTAGGCCCAGGCTGTAGTGGACGTTGGGCGTGGCGGGATCGATCGCCAGCGCGCGTTCGTAGGCGCGAATCGCGCGTTCCTGCTGTTGCGGGCCGGACAACTCCAGCCGCCCCAGGTGGGCCGCGGCCAGGTTCGTCCACAGCATGACATTCTCGGGATGCAGTTCCGACGCCTTGCTCAGCACGCGCACAGCTTTGTTCCATTTGGCCATCAGCACGTACGCACCACCCACGTTGATGGCGACATCCGCATTGGAAGGCGACTGTTCGTAGAGCGGCAGCAGTTTCTCCAGCGCGGCTTCCGGCTGATTCGAGCGCAACAGCCATGCCCCTTCGGCCAGCGCGCGGCTAAATTCCTCGGCTTGTCTGTCTTCGGCCATAATTCCCATCCTGCCCGAGCAATCACCGGCGCCAACCAGGCACCGGCATAGACCCGCTGTTTTCAACGACTCCGGGCTGCGATCCGTTCCCGTCGATCGTATAAAGATACTCGACACGGCATAAAGGCGCAAAGCCACAGGCGCGCCGGGGCTTTGCTTCTGTGCTGCGCAAATCGGCGCCACGGGTTCCCGCCTTGGGCTGGGCGCATCGGCGAGGCAGCGCGCCGACCATCCTGCCCCGCCCGCCCGATCTTGCTAGACGAGCAACACCAGCACCAGCGAGATCGTTACCATGCTGACCAGCGTACTCAGCAGCACGGCGGCGGCGACCAGGCGCGGCGCAGCGGCAAACTCCGTTGCCAGCACCGTGGTCACCACCGCGGTCGGCATGCTCGCCTGCAGGATGAAGACCTGGCGCTCCAGGCCGGTCGCGCCCAGGAGCTGGCAGAGCAGCAGAGCAACCAGCGGCGAAAGTCCCAGCCGGATCGCCATGCTGCGCCAGACGACAAGCTGGTCGCGGTTGATCGGCGTCACGCTGAGTTGGATGCCCAACAGCACCAGCATGCACGGGATAGCGGCGTCGGCCATGAGATCGACGGCGCGGAAGAGGGGATCGGGCACAGGCACGCCAAAGCGGTTGAAGAGCAGGCCAAAGAGCGCGGCATAGAGTACCGGTGCGCGCAGGCTCTGCTGTAAGGCTTTGATCGGCGGCGCCGACCCGGACGAGGCAACAAAGACGCCGAAGGTGTTGGTCATGAACGCGCTGACGGCGTAGTAGACGGTCGCCAGCCCGAGCGCGCCCTCGCCCAGGGCAAAGAGCGTGATGGGCAGCCCCATGTTGCCGTTGTTGCTGATCGAACTGGTCAACGTCAACGCAGCGCGGCGCTGCGGGCTCTGGCCTGCCGCGGCCAACCAGCCGGCAACAGCCGTGATCGCAAAGATTGCGAAGGCAATTGTCAATTCCTGCTGAAGGGCAGCGGTGCTGATCTCCAGTGAGTAGAGGCTGCGAAAGACCAGCGAGGGCGAGGCGAGAAAGAAGACGATCCGCCCCAGCGTGCGGCCGTCGAGGCGCGTGCTGCGCGCCAGAATGTAGCCCGCGCCGGCGACCAGAAAGACCGGCAGCACGGTGCTGGCAAAGACCTGCACCAGGTTGGCAAGAACAGCCATGCACGAACTCGAATTGCTTGATGTGCGTGATGGCGCTCGGGGCCAGTAGTGTACCAGGCGGGCTGCCGTCACGTGGCGGAATGCTGTTAGTGATCGGGGGCTGCGTCGTCCGGCGCGTCCTCCTCGCCGCCGACATTGTGGAAAACCTCGTAGTGCTCCAGCGTCGGCGCAAAGAACTCGACGACATACTCGTTGGGCACGCCCATTGGCTGGGCGATCTCGTCCAGCAGGGCGCGGATGAAGCCGCTACGCTGCGCGGCCGTCAGCCGGCGTGACGCGTCGTCCCATAGCAGGATCGTGCCGTAGACGCCTTCTCCCGTGTAGTGCAGGTCGAGCTTGCCGATAGTCATCGGTACGTTCTCGGCCGTCACCTGATCGAGGTCAAAGAGCGCGTATTCTTCCGAGGAGGTCGTGCGCACCAGGCGCTTGAGCTTGAGGTTCACGCTGCACCCTTACTCGTATTCACCCAGGTCATCATCGTCATCGTCGTCGGGCCACTCGTCCCACGGGTCGACGTCGTCGAGCAACTCCTCGTCGTCGGCATCATCGAAGATCGGAATGGTCGTTGCATCAGGCCCCGCATAAAAGAGCATCTCTTCGAGCGCCATTTCGGCTGCCTGCGCTTCGTACACATCCTCGCCGGCCGCAAGCGATTCCAACGCGCGGCGGGCTCGCTGTCCGCCGATGCGACCTAGCGCAAAGATGGCGGAAAGGCGCACGACCTGTTCGTCGTCGTCGAGCAGATCCAGCAGATCGGAGAGCGCGGCCTTCGTCTCCAGTTCGCCGCAGGCTGTGGCTGCCTCGGCACGCATGGCCGGCGACGGATTGCTCAACTCGGCGCGCACCAGCCGGCGCCAGCGGATGTCGGCGCTGCGCCCCATGGCCACCAGCGCGCTTACGCGCAGATCTTCGAACTGCGAGTAGTAGGCGTCTTCGATGAACTGGCGCACGGCCGTCTCGCTCGAATAGGCGATGCTCTCCAGCGCTCGGCACTGCACGGCCAGCGGCTCTACCGGGTCCGTGAGCAGGTTCATGAGCACCTCTTCGGCACGCATGGCCAGCGCCGAATCCATCTCATCCAGTTCGCCGGCTAGCACGAACGCACCCAGCGCGCCGGCCGCCGCCGCCCGCACTTCTTCGGACGGATCGCTTTCCACGATGCTGATGAGCGGGCCGAGCAACTGCGGTGTGGGGTCGCCATCTGCCAGCACGTCCACGGCGACGGCGCGGATCTCGCTGTCGCTGTCGTCGAGCACCGCCAGCAGCAGCGCATTGATATCCAGCGACACGTACTCGTCGAGCGCGCCGGTCAGCACGGCGAGCACCTTGCGCCGGGTGGGATCGGCGAGTGCCGGCCACTTGCGGCGCAAATACTCCACCTGCGACCGCGTGAGGTCGGAGAGGACGAAGTACTCCGCAAAGGGCACGCCCTCCGGGTCGGCGGCCAGGCGATCGAGCAGTTCTTCCAGTATCCACGTCGGTTGCGGATCGGCGGCAGCGTCGCCTTCAGTCACCAATTCGTCGATCTGGTGCCTGACGTAGCCGTTACGATGAAAGACCACGCCCGCTTCCTCCAGTTCATCGTCCAGTTCATCGTCAAACTCGTCATCGTCCAATTCATCGTCGTCCGACAAGTCATCTTCCCAGGCATCGTCGTCGTCTTCGAAATCATCTTCGAAGTCGTCGTCAAAATCGGCTGGAAACGGTTTGTCTGCCATAGCTCTACTCACCAAGAACGCACGTCGTGCGACGCCACCGGCATCTCACGACGGCCCTATCTGCCGGATTCCGCTATTGCCAGGAAAATCCCCATACGGGGCTCGGCGCGCTTACCGGATTCAGTTTACCATCTGTCGCCCGTTCGACAACTTCCACATACCAACGCCACTGCCGGCCAAAGTCGAAGGGCGCCAGACCACACAGGCTGTCGTCCAGTTCCCACGAGGTCGTGGCCGACGGTCGTTGCTGCTCCAGCACCCACACGACTTCTTCGTTCGCGCCGGGCGAGCTGTTGACGTAGCCCAGGTGTACGAGATACATGTCGCTGCTTTGCATAAACGGAACGGCATTCCAAACCAGGGACTCTGCCCTGCCGCAACTCACGACAGTGCCGTTCTCCGGCGTGCGCAACACCGGCGCATCGAGCCGGAGACCTGCCGTCGCGCCGGTTGCCGGCGGCGCGGCCGCGGCCGTTGTCGCAGTTGCCGGGGGCGTGGCGGTCGGCTGGCCTGCACTGCCAGGGATGATCAACTCCTGGCCTGGGCGCAGCGTGCGCGCCTCGGCAAGCGTCAACCCGTTGGCGTCGAGCAGCGCCTGCGTGGTGACGCGGTTGCGCAGCGCGATGGCCATGAGCGTGTCGCCGGCCTGCACGGTGTAGGTGCTGCCTGCGACGGGTGTTGGCGTGGCCGTTGGCGCCGGCGTCGCAGTGGCAGCCGGCGTCGCGTTCGGATCGGGAATGAGCAGCGTGTCGCCCGGCTGGATCGTGTAGACGTCGTCGGCAGTCAGGCCATTGGCGGACAGCAGCAGGTCGAGTGAGATGTCGTTGGCGAGGGCAAGCTCGAAGAGCGTGTCGCCGACGCGCACAGTGTAGAGTTGCGGCGTCGGTGTCGGCACCGCCACGGTGGGCGTCGGTGTGGGCAGGGCCAGCAAGGCGGCGGCGACGGTGCGCGTGGTCGTCGTGGTGGCGGTCACGGTGGCGGACGAGGCCACAGCCAGCGCAGTGCTGCGCGTCGTCGCCGTCGGAACCGCAGTCGCCCGCAGCGCCAGCGTCACCGTGGTCGTCGCCGTGGCGGGCAGCGGCGTGGGCGAGGCCGGCACGCTGGTCGCCGTGGCCGTGGCGGTAGCCGTCGGCAATTCGGGCGCGGTGGTCGAGGTTGGCGGCGGCGTAGTGGCGGTGGGCAGCGCGGTTGCGGTGGCAGTCGGCGCCTCGGTTGGCGGCACCTCGGCCACTGCGGGCTGTTCCACAGGCGTTTCGGCGGGCGCAGCGCCATCGACCGGCGGCTGTTCCTGCCCCGCATCGGCCAAAGCGGGCTGCGTGGGTGCCGGCGCGCTCACCAATTGATCCTCGAGGGCTTCTTCCACCGGAATCGTCTCGATGGTAACCCCCGATTGCAGGCGATCGCCCAGACCGCTGACAAAGGCCACCGCACGCTCGACACGCGTCTGCGTCCACGTGACAGGATTCGCGTCACCCATCCGCGCCAGCAGCACTGCGCCAAAGAGCAGCACGAGCAGCGCCGGCACGCCCCATGTCAGCAGGCGTGGCGGCGCTGCCTGGAGCTCGCGGCCACAGTGCGGGCAGATCACCAGGCTGGACGAAGCGGTGCCGTGACAATGGCGGCAGCGGATTTTCTTGTTACGCGGCGGCAAGGACTCGCCGCAACTCGGGCAGACCGAGGCATTGACGTTGACCGGCACACCACACGCCAGGCACGGACGCGATCCCGCCGACCGCACGCCTAGGCTCTGCCCTTCACCGGCCGCGGGACGTGCCTCAGCCGGACCAGGTAACTGTTGTGTCATCTTCTCTCAGCGCCTTCTGGCGTCCGCGCACCGAGCGCGGACAGGCTTGTCATTGTGCCATCTTCCGGTCCGGCTCGATGCCGCGCCGGAACCCAATCATTCGCAAAGGAGTGTAGCACATCAATGGAAAATCGAGCCGGGGAAGCGGGCGCCGGTCGCGCAGTGCGCGACCGGCGCCTTGTCTACAAACAACATGCAGTGAATTACTGCCCCATCAAGCGCGCCCAGTCGATGGTTTGAGGAGCCGAGCTGAGATCGCGCACGGTGATGAGGAGCATGAGCCCCAGGAGCAACGCAAAGCCGACCATGTGGATCAGCCCCTCGCGCTCCGGGCTGACACGGCGCCCGCGAATCGCCTCAATCAGGATGAAGAGCAGGCGGCCGCCATCCAGCGCCGGCAGCGGCAGCAAGTTGGTGATGGCCAGCGCCGCACTCAGCACCGCCGACAGGCGCAGAATGGGGAACCAGAAACCGGTGTCGATGGTGGCCGAGACTGCGCCGCCCACCATCTGGGCGATGCCCACCGGCCCGCTGACCTGCGCCTGTTCCGGCGTGATCTGGCCCTGGACGAGCAGCACGGGCAGGCTTAGCACAATGCCGGCATAGCTGCCCGTGTTGACGAGGCCTTCGCGCAGCGCGGGCAGCAGCCCCATCGTCGCCATGCGGTTGATGTAGCTAATCTGCACGCCGAGCGCGCCTTCGCCCGGTGGCGGGTCCGCGCGTGGCGTCACCTTGATGTTGATCCATTTGCCGTCGCGCAGCACGGTCAACGTGAGTTCCTGGCCCAGCCGTGCGCTGACCAACTCGTTGAGCGGCACCTCTGCGGTGACCGTCTCGCCGTCCACGGCATAGACCAGGTCACCGTCCTGAATGCCAGCCAGTTGCGCCGGGCTCTGCTCCGCCAGCGCCGTCACCTCGGTGACCAGCACGGGGCGGTAAGTGCTGCCCTTGAGCGCGTTCCACAGCGCGTCGCTGCTGGCCACGGGCACTTCGACCAGCGCACCGTTGCGGCTCACAAGCGCCACGGGCGAGCTGTCGCCGGGCCGCTGCGCCATGATGGAGATCGTGTCGTCTTCCACGATGGGCACCTGCACGGGCGCGCCGGCATAGGCAACGACGATGTCGCCCTCCTGCAAGCCAAGCGCCGCCGCCTCGGCGCCCGCCGTCACGATCTGCGGGGCGCCGGCCGGCACGGGGAAGCCCGCCATGAAGCTGGCCGCAAAGAGCACGATGGCCAGGAAGAAGTTCATGGCCGGCCCGGCGATGAGTACGGCGGCACGCGCGCCGCGGCTGGCGGCGTTGAAGGAACCGGGCGACATGTCGCCGGCATCCTCGCCCTTCATGCGCGCAAACCCACCAAAGGGCAGCCAATTGAGCGTGAAGTCGGTGCCGTCATACCGGAAGAGCTTGAGCGCACGCGGCGGGTAGCCAAAGCCGAACTCCTCCACCACGATGCCGTTGCGGCGCGCCACCCAGTAGTGGCCCAGCTCGTGAAAGAAGACGAGTACACCCAGCACCAGCACAAACGAGACAATCGTCAATAAAATATCAAGCATAAGTGCAATCCTTATTCAACGCGCGGCTGCGTCCCGCGCGGTATGCCTCCATTATAGCGATTCGGCGCAGACATACCGAAACGCCGGTTACAAACTGACAGCCAGCGCACCATGCCCGGCCGGCCTAGGCATGAATGCGTGTGCCGACTGCCGCACCGGTCAGCGCCTGCTGAAGATGACCGTCCGCCATGCCGCTGCACACAATCACCTCCAGCCCCGGCAGACGTTCGACCATGGCCAGCGCCTGCTCGACCTTGGCGCGCATACCGCCGGTGACATCCATCCCGTGGCTGGCGCCCAGCCCCTGCGCGATCTCCGCCAGGTTGGCCGGGTTGATGGCCGGCACCCGCTGCGCGGTCGGATCGAGCAGCGGGTCGGCCGTGTAGATGCCGTCGACCTCGCCCGCCAGAACGATGCGCTGCGGGCGCAGTGCGCCGGCCAGGCGGTCGAAGATCTCTTCGGTGCTGGCGATGGTACCGCCGCGCACGTCGTCCAGCGCAACGTCACCGTAGACGACCGGCGCCAACCCACGCGCCAGGGCGCGGGCGACGGTCTCTTCCGGACCCGCCACGATCGCGCCTTCGACGCAGCGCAGGGCGACGCTGGGCTGGATGCTCCACGCGGGCAGGCCGGCGCGCAGCAACGCCGCGGTGACGATGCGGTTGAGGCGCGCCGCGGCGTCGGCCGTGGCGGCAAAGCCGTACCAGCCCGTGGCGTCGGTCACGCCGGCGCGCGTGCCGTAGCGCCGGCCGTAAAGGTGGCCAAAGCTCCCCGACCCGTGTCCGATGACCAGTTGCAGCGACGGGTCAGCGGCACGCGCGGCGGCGATCTCGCCGGCCAGCCGGACGATCACATCATCGCGCGGCGTCTCTGCCTCCCGCTTGTCGGTAATCAACGAACCGCCTAGTTTCAGAAAGACTAGCATGTGAAGGAGTTGCTCCTTGATGCGTGAAACGTCATGCGTAACGAGTGATGCGTGATGCGACGTGCAAGTCCTGATACATGACGCTTGACCGTTTGACTCGTGACTCGTCACGCATTACGCCATTACGCATTACGCATCATCTCTCCAGCCCCGCGACGAGCGCGTCCAGCAGCGGCGTCTCCTGCTCCGCGAGCACCGTGCGCGGGTCGAAGAGCAGGCGGTCATGCTGGATGCGGCAGACGACCGGCCGCGCGCCGCCGCGCAATCGGGCTGCCAGTGCATCGGGCGCAGCGTGATCGACCGCGAGCAGCCAGGTCGGCAGCGTCTCGCCGGGGAGGCTGCCGCCGCCCACCGCGCTCTCGCCCGGCTGTACCTGCGCGCTGAGGCCGGCCTCGGCCAGCCTGGCCTGCCAGCGCACGGCACGCGCCGCGAGATCTTCGGCCGGCGCGGCGATCATCTGCCACACCGGGATCTCGTCGACGGCGCGCCCGCGGCGGAAGCTGCGCAGCGTCGCCTCCAGCGCGGCCAGCGTCATCTTGTCGACGCGCAGCGCGCGCGCCATGGGGTGACGCCGCAGCCGCTCGATGAGTTCCGTGCGCCCGACGATGAGCCCGGCCTGCGGCCCGCCCAGCAGCTTGTCGCCGCTGAAGGTGATGAGGTCGGCGCCGGCCGCGACGCTCTGCTGCACCATGGGCTCGGGCGCCAGGCCATAGGCCGCAGTGTCAAGCAGGGTGCCGCTGCCCAGGTCGTCGATGAGGAGCATGCCGCGCGCATGGGCCAGCGCGGCCAGATCGTCGAGGTCGGGCATGGTCACAAAGCCGGCCTGTTTGAAGTTGCTGCTGTGGACACGCATGATGGCCGCGGTCTCGGCCGTGACGGCGGCACTGAAGTCGCGGGTATGGGTGCGGTTGGTCGTGCCGACTTCCACCAGGTGCGCGCCGCTCTGGCGCAGCACGTCGGGGATGCGGAAGCCGCCGCCGATCTCCACAAGCTGGCCTCGGCTGATGAGCACGCCGCGGCCGTGGCAGAGCGCACTGAGCACGAGAAAGACGGCCGCAGCGTTGTTGTTGACGACCATGGCATCCTCGGCGCCGGTGAGGTCGCGCAGGAGTTGCCGGGCGTGGTCGTGACGGCTGCCGCGCGCGCCGGCGGCCAGATCGTACTCCAGGGTACTGTAGCCGGCGGCCACGGCCTGCACCGCAGCGAGCGCGGCGGCGGAAAGTGGCGCGCGGCCAAGGTTGGTGTGGACGATGACGCCGGTGGCGTTGATGACCGGGCGTAGCGAGGGCGCGTCCTGCGCGGCCAGCCGCGCGGACAGGCGGGCGGGCCAGGCAGCGGCGGCGGGCGCGGGCTGGCCCGCGGCGATGGCGGCGCGGGCTGCAGCCAGCTCGGTACGAGCCGCGGCCGTCGTCAGGCCATCGCCATACTCGGCGGCCAGCAGCGCAATCGCCGGCATGCGCAAGAGCGCATCCACGGCGGGCAATTTCCGATACTCGCTTTGGCGATCGACGGACTGTGTTATCATCTCACGCATAGCGTACCCAATTTGACGGCAACCGACAAGGGACGATTGGCGGCCGTGCCTGCGGCACGGACGACGGAATTGCGGCATCGGCGAACGGACTGGGGCACGGGAACAAAAAAGGCCTTGCTGCTCGGTGCCGGTGTGAATCGTAAAGCTAGGCGGCCATCAGAAACGAAAAACGCCACACGGCATGACAACCGCGTGGCGTTCTACCTCTGGAAAACCAGGAACTCTGGTGGGCGAAAAGGGACTCGAACCCCTGACCTCCTCGGTGTAAGCGAGGCGCTCTAACCAACTGAGCTATTCGCCCGTGCGCGGTGAACGGCGATTGGGAACTATAGCGGCAAGCGCGGCTTTTTGTCAAACCAGCAGGGATTTTCAGGGCGAGGGACGAGGGAGAATTGTCAATAGGCAACGGTCAATCGTCAATGGTCAATGGAAGAGGGGCGAGGGCAGGCGGATGGTACGGCGAGGCGTAGCGAAAAAGGGATTTCTAGCGCGAAAGGAGTGGTTTTATGCAGATTGGTGTGGTCTTCCCGCAGACGGAGTTCGGCAATGACCCGGTGGCCATGCGCGACTATGCCCAGATGGTGGAGGAACTAGGCTACAGCCACGTGCTCGCCTACGACCACGTGCTGGGCGCCAACCCAGACCGGCCGGGCGGCTGGTCCGGCCCGTATACCTATCAGACCCCCTTCCACGAGCCGTTCGTGCTCTTTGGCTTCATGGCGGCGCTGACGACGCGTCTCTCCTTCATTACGGGTATCCTCATCCTGCCGCAGCGGCAGACCGCGCTGGTGGCCAAGCAGGCGGCGTCGCTCGACGTGGTGGCGGGCGGGCGCTTCCGGCTGGGCATCGGCATCGGGTGGAATGCGGTGGAGTACGAGGCGCTGGGCGAGGAGTTCACGACACGCGGCCGGCGCAGCGAAGCGCAGATTGCGCTGTTGCGCCGGCTGTGGACGGAGCCGCTGGTGACGGTGCACGACGAGTGGCACGATATCTCCGACGCCGGCATCAACCCGCTGCCCGTGCAGCGGCCGATCCCCATCTGGCTGGGCGGGCATGCCGACGCGGTGCTGGCGCGCGTGGCGCGGCTGGGCGACGGCTGGCTGCCCAACTATCGCACGGCGGCGGAGGCGGCGCCCGCGCTGGCGGCGCTCGACGGCTACCTGGCGCAGCAGGGCCGCACGCGTGGCGACATCGGCCTGGAGCCGCGGCTGCACTACAAGGATGGCACGCCGGCGACGTGGCGGGAGACGATCGACGGGTGGCACGCGGCGGGCGCGGCGTACTTCTCGCTCAACACCATGGGCTGCGGCTTCACGACGCCGGCGGAGCACATGCACGCGTTGCAGCACTTCGCCGAGACGGTGGGCGTCGGGGCGTAGGCGGAAGGAGTCACCTCCGAGCCCACAGGGTGCAGAGGTCGTAGATGCCGCGCGTAGCGGCATATCTCTCTTGCATCCAGCTCGGACATGGAATCGAAGCACTTGCGGTGCCTGGCCCGGCGTGCGTCGGCGGAGGGTAGCGGAAGGGGACGGGACTGGATGCCTGGCCGCGCCGGGCCTGACTTGCGATGGTGACAGTGCGTTGGCGAATGCAACCGCCGGTTGGAAACCGGCGTCTGGTAGGCGAAACC
>WBZU01003094.1_pt1 | contig 11079 bp, 7 predicted proteins | sample 5204311 | NCBI WGS metagenome assembly WBZU01 (sample SAMN12344359, study PRJNA552823) | activated sludge metagenome | biome: Activated sludge suspended growth; feature: Nitrification reactor; material: Wastewater; isolation source: activated sludge from nitrification reactor of wastewater treatment... | reverse complement strand
CGCAATGGCCATGGCGGCAATCGACGGTGACCGATACTTGTATATCTTGAATTCGGCCCGCAAGACGTTCAACACCGGCGGTGTTCCGGGTCTCGTGCGTATTCGCTTGGGCAAATCGAAGTAGTCCCCGGGTTTTTCCGGGCGATATCCCTCACGACCCATCCACACATTTCGGCGCCTTCAACCGGCAGATTGCCGTAGGGCATCATTTCACCGGACGACGATCTTCGAACTCGTCGTCACGGCTTATTCGCCGCACCGGGTGTATCGGTCATCGTTGCGGCAAAGGCGCCCGTTTTGTCCGGACTCCGAGCCCACGATTTATAACCGGCCATCGCATCGACGGCATTCGCGGGATAGTCGGCGCTCGTCAGAGTTTTATCGTCTTGAGCCAGAAAGTAAATGGTCTCGCCCGTGAGATTGCCGATTTCCCACGTCATGTAGTAACAAACGGCATCGGCCGGAGCATTCGGCAAACATTGCGTGCCGGTGTGTTTGACGGGAGGAACCTCGGCCGCGAGGTTTCGGACGGCAAGAAGATAACCTCCGGGCTCAATCGACGCCCCGGCTGGAAAACGAAGAGCATTGGGTACGTCGGGACCACCGACCATGGTTACGCTATCGGCGATTGCATATCCTTCGAGGTTCACGGCTTTGTCGTAGGTATTTACAATTTCGACCCATTCGTTCGTGCCGATGGCGTTCATTTCATTGATGACGATTTTATCGTCGCCGGGCGAGGGCATGAGCACATTGCCGCTCGAAGAGGAGCCGCTGCCGGAGGAAGACGACGTCTCCCCACCGGACGAAGCAGTCGAATTGACACTGGTTTCATCGCCTCCACACGCCGTGAGCGTGCAAGGGATGACGCTGAGCAAGCAAATCGCAAGGGAAGTTCGCATTGATTTCTCCATTCGAGGCCAGGTTCGTCGTTCATCCTGGGATTGGTTGCACCCGCGGGCAAGAAAAATCCGCCCATTCAGAAAAGAGCCATCTCGCTGTCGAGACGGCTTAGAAATATGTTCGGTTCCTTGTTCAAAGGGCCGGCGCAAAGAATTTTCAGCGTCGGAGCGCAGTGGACGAGCGGAACATGCGCGAGCTCGCGAAGGGCTGGACATTAAAGTGTTTTGCAGGTATGCCATCCTGATGTTGTTGCTCGTCGGTCGCCAACCGAAAGGACGATGATCATGACGTTCTTACGCTTGAACTCCAAACGTGACATTCGGCATTTCGCTCCGAAATCGAATACGTTCGTGGGAATCGCCGCCTCCATTTTGCTTGTCGGCTGCACGAACACTGAATATCCGGAAGTATTCGATTCGACGATATTGCATGAGGTGACGATCACCGTCGACGCGACGCATTTGGATCAGCTCGCGGTAGACTTGGAAAACCGAGTTCCCGGCACGATTGTGTATGACGGCAAAGAACTCGTCCAGGTGGGTATTCGTCAAAAAGGTAATACCGCAATACCCTTGGATCAGAAACCCAGCTTCAGTGTGGATTTCGATGAATTCGACAGCAAAGGCGATTTACACGGGTTTCACAAGATTCTTTTGAACAGTTCGAAACAGGACCCGACGTTCCTGCGCGAAAAATTGGCTTCCGAGGCTCATGCTCGGGCAGGTTTGCCCGCATCGCGGATGGTGCATGCGCACGTGACGTTCAATGGCGCGGATGCAGGGCTTTACGTGGTCGCGGAAGCCGTGGACAAAGACTTTCTGCAACTGCATTTCGGAAAAGATTTCGACCAAGGAAACCTCTACGAAGGACCCTGTTGCGGCGATTTTGCCATCGATACGGGTTATCGCACGACGCAATTGACGCTCGATGACGAGGTCAAAGACGGTCGAACGCGCGATGACGTCAACTTGCTTGCCAAGACCATCGTGAGTGCTCCGGACGCGACGTTCGCCGCGGACATGACGAAGATACTCGACCTCGAGCAATACATGAAAATTTATGCGCTCGAAGTTTTACTCATGCATTGGGACGGTTATGCCTTCCGCGGAAACAACTACTACCTCTATGACAATCCCGCGGATTCTCGATTCGTCTTTTTTCCGCACGGTATGGATCGAATCCTCGACGATTTGAGCTTTCAGCCCACCGTGCAAAATCTCGCGGCGCGCTTGCCCGCACGAATTCGCAGCAATCCCATGCTCGATGCGCAATTTCAAGATTTGTTTACTCAATTGAGCCTTTCGGCTTGGGATAAGACCGCAATGACGGCCACGATCGATTCCACCGTGAAGATGTTGCATCAAGCTCCCGCGGGTCCGCAAACGACCAAGGACTTGACGCTGCTCGACGCCGAACTCAATGGTTTGCAGTATACGATCAAGCTGTACGACGCGCAGTTGCACCCTTGACGGCGCTTCTTCGCGTTGACAACCGGCGAATTCCTCAATCCTGCATCGGCCGGCATTTCGTACCGGGCCGCCTTCTAATTCCCTTGCAGTTTCCATCATTACCGCTACCCTCGCTCATTCGCCGGAGGCCCCATGTCATTACACCGCTTACCCTTCTTTCGTTTCTCATTTGCAACGTCCACCGTCGCCTTCGCGGCGAGTTTGTCCCTGATGACCGCCTGCACTCCGGACGACAAACCTCCGGCTTCCACGTCCAATGGTGGACAAGGCGGTTCGGGAGGCCCCACAGGCGGAGGAGGTCAAGGCGGTTCGGCGGGCGGCGAAGTGGTCGCGTATCCCCCGGTGGGTGCATTCGATCCGGCATACGATGCATATTTCGATGCTCCCGCAGACGGCACGTACAAAGACGACTATCGCGTCGTGGGGCAAATCGTGCCGGAATCGTGGTCGTGGGGCAAAATCGAATTATTGGAAGGTTTGCAGCGATTCAGGGCCGAAGGGTATAACCTGCGCACGCAAAAACTTCGTTGGCAAGATACGTTTCAAAACGCCGATTACGATTTGCGCACGTATTTCGGGGCGCTCAATCAACAAATCGTCGACGGATTCAACATTCATTACCAAAGCTCGTGCGCCGGGTCGGTCGGCCAAATGGGCGCCGGTGCTTGCGACAAGCAAAAAGGCCCCACGCGCGCCGAAGCGCGATACGTTTTGTTGCATCACGGGCCCAAAACAGCGAGTTTGGCGTGTGATACCAAAAAGACGCCGGTGCTCCTCGTTCACGGCGCCATGCAAAACGGAAATGTGTGGCTCTTTCCCGGAGGAAACGACGGCAAAGGCAATGCATATCCGGGCGTCACGCAAAAAACGGGTTACATCCAGTACCTCGAAGAACAAGGGCGCTGCGCGTATGCCGTCACCTTCGGCACGTTCCACGGGGACAACTTCAATCACGCCATTCACGTCGCCAATGCGGTGCGTCAAGTAAAACAATTGACCGGTGCGCCGAATGTGGACGTGGTGGCCTGGAGCAAAGGCGTCTTGGCGGTCGATGTGTATTTGGCCGATACCGCGAAATGGGGCGATTGGGGAACGAAGCATTTCGAGAAAGTCGCTGAGGATACCGCGAAAAACGTGCCGCTCTTTCGGAAAGACATCCGCACGTACGTCGCGCTTTCCGGGCCGCATTTGGGCATTGATCTGAATTTCCGCCATCCCTTCCATAACCTCGTGATTTACAGCACGGCTGATTCCGCGCCGATTGGCCAAGGACCGGTCACGTGGGGCTGGATGAGCGCGGTGCAATGCGTGACCTGGGGGTATGTCTCGAGCCCGAGTTCGATTTTTCCGAATCCTTATGCGTATTCGGCGTGTGAAAATCGCGGCGGAACGTGGCCCGACTTCTTCAAACGCATTTACACGTCGAACATCACGGGGCTCGATTTGCAAGGACAAATCGTGCAAAAAGAGAGCCTGAAGAATTTGAACGTCGCCGAAGGCGTGGACGCGGCCAAATTCGATTTCGACATGTACAACCATTCTCTTTGGGGCGCGGTCGATGACTCGGGCAAATACGTGTCGCCGTATTTGGGCCAATTGCAGGCGGCTTATGATTTGCGCAGCGCGCATCCCTTACCGAATCGCGAAGACGATCCCGTCGGTTATGATTGGTCGACGCTCGATACCGACGAATACAAATGGCGTGATTGGGTTAGTCTCTACAAACTTGGCTACAATCCGGCCGGACTTCCGGGGACGGGCGGCTGGGTCGATGACGACACGGCGCATTTGGCGTGTCGAAAAATGGCTTATGAACCGCAAAATAGTCCGTGCAAAGCCCAGCACGTCTATTACGACGTCGCGCACGCCGAAGGAACGTTTGGCGGGTACACATCGTACACGTTGATGGATGGAATCGGCATTGGCGCGGCCATGGAGCTCGGGGGCAACTTCATTGAACGCTTGCGACATCACGGTGTAAGTCGCGATCTCGATTTCTTGTATGTCGTCCACGGCACGGGAACGGGCAAACCCGACGCCATTTTCGAGATCGACGGAATGGATTGTCCAACGTGTGATCCCAAAGGTGACGGCGTGCTCTTCGATGTGAGCATCGCCGCCGTCGACCAACTCACGCAAGGTTTCACCGCGGACGAGAAGGTTGGTAAGTCCAAACAGGAAGGCGTCCCCTTCGGACACCTCGATGTGGGCGTAGAACCGGTCGTTTGGCAAAAGATCCAAGCTGTCTTCGACAGGTGATGCGCGACGGATCCGAGCTGTGTTAGGATGCGCGACATCGAGGCGAGGGAAGTCCAGGAACGTCAATGGAGCTAGTGCCGGGCACCGTCATTGCCGGTCGTTACCGACTCGAACGCCTCCTTGCATCCGGTGGTATGGGTGCCGTGTGGGTCGCGCGGCATACGTCGCTCAACACCGAAATCGCCATCAAGTTCATGCATGGCGATCCGACGGAGCTGACCGTTGCGCGCAGTCGTTTCGAACGTGAAGCGCGCACGGCGTCGTTGATTCGGCATCCGAACGTCGTGACCGTGCAGGACTACGGCATCGAAGGACAAATGCCGTACATGGCGATGGAGCTCTTGCACGGGGAAAACCTCGACGAGTACCTCCAGCGCAAAAAACGCCTCACGCTCGTCGAGCTCGAGCCGATCATCTCGCAGGTATCACGCGGATTGCGCAAAGCGCACGAGACGGGGATCGTTCATCGCGATCTCAAGCCGAGCAACGTGTTCATTTCGCGGGAAGACGACGGCCGGGAAATCGTGAAGATCCTCGATTTCGGCATCGCGAAAGAGATCGACACGACGCTCGGACAACATACGAAAACCACGGAGCTCATGGGGTCGCCCCATTACATGAGTCCCGAGCAGCTGCGGAGCACGAAAAAGAGCGATTTTCGCAGCGATTTGTGGTCGCTCGGCGTGATCATCTACAAGGCGCTCACGGGGGTCACGCCATTTCCCGGCGACACGCTCGCCGAAGTGATGGTGCAGGTCTTCAGCGGCAAGTGGACACCGCCGTCCACGGTCGTACCGGGTCTGTCGCCCACGCTCGACGCGTTTTTCCAGCGAGTTTTCGCGCGAAAGCCGGACGATCGATTTCAGTCGATTCACGAGATGCACAACGCGTTTGTCGCCGTCGTTGCGGGAAAACCTTTGCCGCCGGCCGTCGCGGCATCTCCCGCGCCAAACCCGACGACGACGCCTTTGCCGCTCGGCTCTTCGTCATCGTCTTGGCCTGCGGTCGTCCCGGCGCCTCGTCCAAGCGCTCCGTCGTACATGCCGACGGATACGGCGGCCGTGGGTTTGTCGCCGTACGAGACACCCAAAACGCCGGCCACGTTCCCGGATCCTCCGACGGCGCCGACGTTTGCCCCGCCGATCCCGCCTGCACCGACATCCAACCCGGGTTTGTCCGGCCCGCCGGACGCGCCGATGGGCGTGACGGCGCCGGCCGGGTTCGGAATAACAAACACCGCGCCGAATTGGCTCGATCAACGCGGGCTCGATCGAACATTGCCGGACGAGCCTCGAATCGACCCGATTCCGGAGGCGCCGACGGACCCTGGACAAACGATTGCGCGCCCGGACATACCCAACTTCAGTGCCCCTCCGACAGCGGCGGATCCGGCACGACGACGCAACCTCGCGATCATGTTCGGCACGGCGCTTGTCGTGCTCATCATCGGTGTGGTGATCGCGGCCGCCGGTTCGGGAGGTCCATCGGACAAACTGTCGACGACGGAAACCTCCGGGGGAACGCAGGCGGTCAAGGTTCCAACTGCCGAACCATCGAACGAAGGACAACCGGTCGCCGCAGCATCGGGTGCCGCGGTGACGCCGGACGAAATTGCCTCGGCCGTGCCTGACGAATCGCCGGTGGAGGTTGTTTCGAACGAACCGCCGACACCGACGCCTTCGGCAACGCAAACGTCCAAATCAAACTGGAAACCCATTGGCAAGGGTCAAGCGCGGTTGCTCATCAAGTCGACGGGCGGCGTTTGTAAGATCACGATCAATTCAACATACTATGGTGTCACGCCGCTTGACGTGATCGTGGAGGCGGGCAAAACGCGCGTGTTTTGCCGAATGCCTACGGGATCGACGCGTTCGAAGGAACTTCGCGTTCCGGAAAACCGCATCACGAAGATAGAGTTTGAAGTCAAGCAATGACGCACGATTTTCCGTGCCATTTCATCAATGACGAAAGTCGCCGGGAAAGATATAGCTACGGTCGACGACGTATTCGCGATTGATCAAGGCCCAGTGAAGAACGGAAACGACACGATAGATCCGACGGACGAGCTCGAGGCCGCCACGCATGCGCGCCACGATGTGCGTGAGTTTCGGGCGCGTTCGTGGGTGCCGGCTGCTCCGGTCGGGCCTTTCGAGGGTACGGGGGCGTGTTTGTCCGAGCTTGGCGTCGCGATCATCGAGACGGACGCCGAAGATCGCGTGACGCGGATGAATGCCGTTGCGGAGCGGTTGATTGGTGAATCGTTCGCGGAAAAACGCGGCAAACCTTTGTCCGAGGTTTTTCGGATACAAGCCGTGGGGAACACGGCGTTTGGCATTCCCACGGCGGCGGCGGGAGTCGCGGATGTCCCGACGACGACGGTTGGTCATACCGCACTTCTGCATCGAAAAGACGGACAAGTTCTGGCGATTCGTCACGCGTACGGCACGAAGGCCGAGGGCGAACCCAAGGGCAAACTGGTGGTTTTCCGCGATGCGAACGTGGAGCAACTCTTGTCGCTCCAGATCGCGCGCCAAGCCCGCTACGACTCGCTCACGGGGCTTTTGAACCGCCAAGCCTTTTGTGAACGTATCGATCTGGCGCTTGTTTCGAGCCGCGAAAAAGGCGCTCGCCATGCGCTCGTCTACTTCGATCTCGACAGGTTTCGTTTGGTGAACATGACGTGTGGTCATGACGCCGGCGATGATCTTTTGCAGTGGGTTGCAACGCGTCTGTATGAAATTGTCGGTCAAAACGACGCTGCGGGACGAATCGGTGCGGACGAGTTTGTCCTTTTGTTGCACAACCGCGATCTTTTGGATGCCGAACAAGTGGTCCGCAAGCTTCAACGCACGCTGCACGAGTTTCGGTTTGGATGGCAAAACAAGACGTTCACGGTGGAAGCCAGTATGGGGCTCGTGCCATTCGGAGCGGAATACACGCATGCCCAAGACGTGCTCGGTGCGGCGGATCAAGCCTGTCGCATGGCGAAAGACAGCGGTCGAAGCCGATTGCAGATATACATGGCGGAAGACCAGGAAATGGCGCGCAGCCGCCGGGCCATGCAATGGGTAGCGAGCATTCAGCGGCATTTGTCCGAAGGTCGATTGCAATTGTACGGGCAAGAAATTCATCCGCTCGTCCCGGCCAAACAACACGGATTGCATTTCGAGATTTTGGTGCGCGTCGTCAGCGACGAGGGGCGGCACGAATCGCCGGTGGGCATCATTCAAGCGGCTGAAGACAGCCGAATGATGGACGAAATCGATCGCTTCGTCGTGCAAAGGGCATTGCAAACGCTTGGAGCACTGTCCCGCGACGAAATGCGCCGCTTGCACACGTGCGCCATCAATCTCTCCGCGTTGTCGTTGCTGCGCGAAGGGCTTTTGGACTTCATCGTCGAGCAATTCGGCAATTACAAGGTACCACCGTCGAAGGTTTGTTTTGAAATCACCGAAACCGCGGCATTTGCGAATTTGAAAGAAGTCTTGTGGATGATGCAGGAGCTCGGCGCGATGGGTTGTCGTTTTGCCATCGACGACTTCGGCTCGGGACATGCGTCCTACGGGTATTTGGAGAGTTTGCCCGTAGATTACGTGAAAATTGACGGCATTTTCGTGCGCAGCATGCTCGACAGTCCATTACATCGGGCCATCGTGGAGAGCGTGCAACGAATCGGCGGAATGCTGAATATCGATACCGTCGCCGAATCCGTCGAAACGCAACCCATGGCGGATATGTTATCGTCGATGGGCATTCATTACGCGCAAGGTTGGCTCTACGGAAAACCCAAGCCGATTGGGGAAGTATTGGCGGGTTTGAACGGCGCCAAGCGCTGAATCACTTCACCCGTTCGTGCACCCGCCACAAATACCAACACGCAATCGAGCGATACGGACGCCATTTCTTCGCCACTTTGACCATCTTGTCCGCCGTCGGCACGTCGCGCATTTTGTAAAGCTTTTTCATGCCCTGCTGAATCCCCAAATCCTGCAATGGCAAGACGTCCGGCCTGCCCAGCCGAAACATCAAAAACATCTCCGCCGTCCAGCGACCGATTCCCTTCACCAGACGCAAGCGCTCGATGACGTCTTCATCGCCCAAGTGTTCGAGGTCCGTCAAGACGACACGACCATCACCGACCTTCGCACACAAATCGTGCACGTATTTTACTTTTTGCCCGGACAGACCCACTTTGCGCAATGTTTCTTCCGGCACCTTGGCCAATTCACCGGGCGGTAGCAGTTTCCCTTCGCCCAACGCCAAAACGCGCCCGTAAATCGTATCCGAAGCTTTGACCGATAATTGTTGACTCACGATCGATTCCACGAGCGCTTCGAAGAAATCGTGCGCGTCGGTCGTCCCCGGCGTATGAATCCGCAATTTACACGGCCCGACGTCTTGAATGATGGCCGCCAGCTTTTCGTCCGCGTCGCTCAATACACGCATCGCTTCCGCATGCGGATGTTCCTGATTGTCGTTTTTCCTGCTCATCTCTTTTTCCGAAAACTCGCTCCCCAATCCCAACCTTCTACGTTGTGAGCCAAATGAATATCCGGTGTTATGCCGCCCATGACGCGCATTTCGCCCAGAATACCCAATTGCATGTTCTGCGTCAAAACCCGAACCGGCGTATTCGGCTGGAACTTGGGCGGCCTGAGCGCCAATTCTTTCGCGCGAACGGGATCATCCGCGGCAATCAACGACGCCCATGCACCGTGAATACCTTGCGTTACCGGACGAACCAATTCGAGCGACAAACCAACGGGCCCTTTGCCTCGACGTTTGACGATTTCCTGACGCGGCAAGGGCACGATCGTGATTTCTCGGCCCGGTTGCGAGAGAATCGGACCGAGCGTCTTCGCCACTTCCACCATATACGCTGAAGCTTCGTCCACCCACATTTCCATGGCCGGACCGCCCCACGTCACGGATCCATTGGGCTGTGGCAATGCGCCGAGACCCAAATGCGCCAAGCGTTCGGGCGCAATGGAATCGAGCAGGCGTTGCGCCATTCCCGGCGCTCCAAAACTACCGATACGCGGATCAATCCACAAAACAATCCACGCGGACCGACCGAGATCAAATCGCACGGCCCCTTTACGATCGTTATGCAAGCCGAGTCCGAGCCAACCGATATCAGCCCGCTCGGCTTCGAATTGACGCAACGAAGTCGCCAAATCCTGCGCACGCGTGACGTCGATTCTATCGAGAAATGCCGGACCTCGCGCCGCCAAGGCATTACGCGTGAGCACGAGCTGTTTGTCCGAGCAATCGGCGCGAAAGGGCCCCGTACCATCGGGGACCGAGGGATCAAAGTTGCGGGGCAAAATGGCGGAGATGGGCAGCGTGAGAATGCGGGCGAGTTTATGCGGATCGATGGAACCAAAAACCACGGTGTGCGGTTCATTCTTGATCGTCGTGGGCGTCGGCACTTCGACGAAGATGGCCGCCGCTCCTCGAGAACGAGCGCGTTCAATGGAGAAAACCACGTCTTTTGCATCAAGGTTTTTCTTGCGCGCCGTGCTCAATCCCAGGCGCAAATGCACGACCGTACCGCGACTTTCCTTGACCGGAAGCGCCTCCGCCAATGCGGGAGAAACGACGCCGGACGAATCCATCGCATACAACGGATCCGAAATGGCCGAGGCAAACAGCGCCGCCCCCGCATCGCGAAGATCGTGTGGATCAATGGTGCGCGTGGACCAGGGCAAAGAAAAAGATACGCGACCGCCATGCGGCGTCCGTCCCAATGCCGACGCTTCGCCGGAGCTCATACCGGCTCCGCACGCGAGCACGCCCGAGACAAACGTCCGCCGCGACAAACGAAGGTCCCCCACCCGGCTCATCGCGCCACCCAAATCTCGTCCGCCGTCGCGACGACAAATGGCGCTCGACCGGATCCTTCGGGAGGACAAACCGCCAACGCTCGAACTCCTGCCGCCACTGGAAGACGCATCATCTCGTTCGACTCGGACTCATGCGAAGAACCTCGGTTCGTCCAGGTACGTACCACGACGGCGTCCGTCGTTCCAAACGGTACGTCGAGGCTGCTCAAGATTTCGGGTTGTCCATCGAGATCCAGATCGCCGACGGCGAGCTGAGCGCCCGCGCCGTCGAAGTTCGTCGCGTGGCCGGCATCGTCACGAACTTCCACGACACCGCGATCATTCCTCGCTGCGAGAACGACAAACCCTTCACCGTTCTTTGACTTCAGCGTCGCCGACGCAAATGCATCATATCCACCCGCAAGCGGAACGTGCAGCGCCGTTTCATCTAACAAACACGGCAAAAATGGCCCGGAAAGCCAAGGTTGCGCCATCTTCACACAGGCGCTCGCCTCACCCGATCCCACGGGCAACCCCGCGAGCGTGTGGGTCACCGCGAGCTGTGCGTCTAGACGAACACTCTTGGACCGATCCGACAAACCGACATCGAGAAACAGGGCGGC